>Ga0307513_10008676_pt1 | contig 12950 bp, 14 predicted proteins | sample 15_EM_MG_FD_202174 | JGI IMG/M metagenome (GOLD analysis project Ga0307513, IMG submission 202174) | Populus trichocarpa ectomycorrhiza microbial communities from riparian zone in the Pacific Northwest, United States - 15_EM | ecosystem: Host-associated > Plants > Roots > Unclassified | place...
CCCCCAGGTGCTGCTAGCTGCCATGGCGCTCTTGGCATACCACGTAAAGATTATCACACGGTTGAGTAGCGAGAGCGTGATCTAGTACTGGTGGGTTGCGTGCATGATTTGTCCTGGCGGCGATGCCCGTGCTAAGTGGATTGTGCGGTGGATGGTTTGTTATGCTCTTCAGGGGGTTTTGTTCGCGGCTTTCTTGTCACCAGGGTGGTAGTGCTCCCCTCTTGCTTATGTGGGATTTAGGTTTGTAAAATTGGATTTTCGTAGAGGGTAGGAGAGAGGCGGTTGAGTGAGGACTTGAACCTCTCCGTAATAGTTCCAATGAGAGAATATACAATTCTGTTCTCTTCTAACTTTTTTAATTTCAAAATCCGCAAGCCGAGACGCTGTACAATTAATTATCCATCCGTTCATCCGTCCATCCGTTATCTATCTGCTTCCTCCGACCGCCGCTGCTACCGGCACGCTTGCTCTTCCCTAGCCTTATAGTGGGCTTCATCTTCCTAGTGCCGGTGAATTGAGCCTTGTTCTTATACGAGAAGCCGGAAAGGTCACCGGAGGATTTGGTATCGGTACTCATCGCAAACTTCTTCCTACTGCCAAAGCCGTACTTTTTGATCCTTCTTCTGGCGCTTGTGGTTGATGTCACCCCCAGTGGTACCGCGACGGCCCTTGGCAACCTCTTCGAGGGCTACACCAAGCATATCTGCCTCAGTGGTTGCTTCTAATTCCACCCCTTGTCTTTCTACATGCACTCCCCATCAATTATCACTCATCCGGTAATGAAAGTCAGGGGAAAGGGAACATACTCCTCTTCAAAACCTTAACCCCCTCCAACACCTCCTTCCCCCTCTCCCGCTCCTGCAACTTCGCTACCTGCACCTTCTTCCCTCGCTGCTTGCGTGCCTCCCGTGCCATGATCTCCCCGCCGCTTCATCTAGTAGTTTTCGCCGTATCTTCCCCATGTTCTCGTCGTCTTTGAGCATCTCAGCGAAGTAGTCCATCGGTCGACTGAACCGTCCACTCTCCGCCAGGGCCGTGGCGCGGCACTTGTTGGCCGCGCTGTGGGCTTGCCTGTAGAATGCAAGCTCAAGGTTAGGTCATCGTGGATGTCTGGGATGACGGTGGGTTCCGGGGTGGTTATGTGCAGCGTTTCGGAGATGAGGGGGGTATGCTGGAGCGATATACATGCTAGGGAGGTAGTGAGGTCGAGAGTGTTGTTTGTGGTTAGTTTTTGCTGCGGGGGGTGATCCGTGTCTCAGTCTAGGTCTGAGGCGGAGATGTCGGAGAAGGGGATGTTGGAGACCTCTGCTTCTTCGCCACCGCTGGTGGAATCGGACTCACCGGCTTCCTCCTCCTCAGCAGAATCAGGCTCGGCAAGCTTCCCCTCTGTCTTCTTCATAGCAGACCTCAAGCCCTCCTCCGATGCCAAAGTACCATACTTGTCCCAACCAATTTAGGCGCCTTACTGCTCTCTGAACCCTCCTCCTCATCGCCGTTCTGCCTGCGTAAGCCATTTTGTCGCTGCCGAGATATCTTTATTTGCCTTTCGCGGACAGGGTCGCGGCCTTGCTGCCTGAGTAGGGCGGTTTTCTATGCCGTTACATTAGCTGTTGATTGCGCAATTGCCATCTGGGAAGGGAGAGAAAGGAAGAACAGACAAGTTTGCTCTTCCCCATTTTCGTGTATGAGGTTGTGGCCTTATTTCTTCGGTGGTTTGTGGTGGCGTAGAACGACTGAAGCTGTGGACTTTCCCTTTTATGAATTTTTTTCGGAAGAGTCGTGGTGGGGGCTTGGAAGTAGAGTAATCTTATCAGTACTCGAGTATCACTAGCATACCCACCATACCGTCACGGTAGCTAACTCAAAAATGGTGAATTAAAAATTAGGGTGGTGTAGATATCAACGATGGAGGTGTGGATTGAAAGAATTTAAGTAGAAGCTAGTCTACAGGGTCATGGAACAGCAAGTCTATGGGCCAGATATAAAAAAAGGTCAAACCAGAAAAAGAAAGCCACCCTTGCTAGAGGTGCACCCCACGCTGCCCCTCCACGAAAAATCACCGGGAACTGGTCCGCCAGCGCTCCAAACTCAATTTCCGTCTGCTTCCCATAGCCCTCAGTCTTCTTCTGGAACCTCTGGTTTATGAACGTCCCAAAATAATTGATATGCCTCTGCCCAGACATCCTCCTGCCCCTCATCATTCCCGCACTGCTCAAGAAGTTCAATAATCTTGTCGAAGGACTTATCGGGTTTCACTGTGATAGATTTTGGATTATCCAAAATATCATCAGCATGAGCATTTAGAATATCAAGGGTCTGCTGGTGCTCTGAACAAGTTAGTCGATATATTTCAAGTATAGCATATATTACTTACTGATCTTTGAGGCCAGCCGAGGGTCTAACCCATAAAGTGCCTTGAAAGTATTGCGATCTTTTCTTACTGGCCTTCCGTACCCCCCCCCAGGTGAGATATATAGTGTTGCATCAACACCGACATCGCTTAGATGTGCCATGTGATTTCCTTCCAAAATGACTTTTCGGTCCAAATTGACTAACCGTTTAAGAATGTTACGCTTGAACGTACTCAGGAAACGGTTTCGCACACGCTTGTACCTCTCAGATGGAATTTGCAATTTCAGCACTTTCCCCTTAAGTTCATCCACTACCTTTTGCTGCGAGTTCAACCTCTTTTCCATTTCCCCAAGTCGTGTTGCTGACCTTGCTATGTTTAGGCCAGCGCGGTTTCCGACGTAGGGTTTGCCCCTCACATTCTTAATATGAAGTTCCTCCTGACGTAGTATCTGCTCTAGTGCTTTGTTTGCCGTCCATCTCATGTCCTCTCCAACGCGGATTTTTGGTTGCCCGGCTAGTATGGCATGGAATCTCCCGGTATTATTGCTTCTCTGTCTCCTTATATTAGTAGATTGATGGGAATAGCTGATGGGGTGAATAACTTACAACAGTTGTGCAATACATACGATTTCCAATCATTTGCTGCCCGGTTCTGAACGGAAAATTGAAGGTGGGAGGGGGTGGATGTCTGACCCCAAGCATTGCGATATTTTTCAATCTCATGGAAACTCCACTCTGTATCCTCATTTAGTAAGTTAGCCGGAAGAGCTGAGGCTAAAGATAACTTACAATGGTTGTCAAAGACATGGGAATTTCAAGAATCTCCTCTCGGGTGGCTGAAGGGAAATTAACGGTGGAAGAGAGGGGACGTCCGAGTCTAAATCCTAGTGTTTCGATATTTTGCAACCTCATCAACACTCCGCTCTGCATCCCCATATTAGTAAGTTGACTGCAATAGCGGATGTTGCACATAACTTACAATAGTTGTGGGAAGTAGATGGTTTCCAATTATTTCCTGCTGAGTTGCGAATGGGAAATTGAAGGTGGAAGAGGGGGGACCTCTAAAGGCTAGCCTTCTGATATTTTGCAATCTCATCCAAACTTCAGGCTACATCCTTATTTAGTAGGTGAACTGTAATAGCTGAGGCTCAAGATAACTTACAACTGTTGTCGGAGACATGCGAATTCCAATCCTCTTCTGGCCGGTAGCAGATGGGCAATGAAAGGCGGAGGAGGGGGGGTGTCCGAGTCTAAACCCTAGCATTTTGATATTTTGCAATCTCATCAAAACTCCGCTCTGAATCATATTAGCAAGTTGACTGTAAGAGCTGATGCTGCAGATAACTTACAACAGTTGTGGAAAATATATGATTTCTGATCATTTCCTGTGGAGTTGCGGAAGGGTTATGGAAGCTGGAAGGTGGGGGATGTCTAAACCCTAGAGGTTTGAGAGTTTGCAATCTCATTGAAACTTCGCTCTGTTTGTTTAAAATAGGGTTTAGGTCCTAACCGAGGGTCAAGAACACTCAAATCGAGCTTTGTCAAGCTATGGTTGCCCCACGACTGACTGAATTTTCCCTGACATTTTTACTGACTACTCGTGTCGTCAATCGCTTCAGTACAATATTTCTGCCGATGTGACGTAATCAAAGATCGTTATAGTTTGAATATACTAGTCCTCGAGCATTTAGTCTACCAGCCTAGGATATTGTTCACCTAAGCAACAATGAACCAATGCCATTAATGATGATTTTGACATAATATTATAACATAGTATTCTCACCCCCACAGCGATCCCGACCTGTAGCCTCGTCTCCCCAAAAGCTTTCCCACCGGCCTAGCAATCGCCTCTGCCGCGGCGCACCGCTCCCGCTCAGCCTCAGTGCACTCCCTACCCCTCTCCGAAATATCCCCAATGTTGGATAACGGAGACGCTGTTCCGGGTGTATGAGGCACGTTCATAGCCGCAAGGCTGGCCCCCATGGTGGCAGCCTGGCTGCTCAATTCTCCTGCTATCCTGTCATCCGGAACAATCTTGCTGCCATCTCCCACCATATCCTGATTGATGGCATATATGGTCATCAGAGCATCGCCGTCTCTGAGAACCACCCCGATTTTCCACTCCAAGAAAGGCCCCACTCAAATCCTAGCAACAAGATACTTTTGCACCTGCTTCTGTATCCGAGGACATTGCTGTAGAGCTATGCGACAGTAGATAGAAATTTGCAAAAGGATGCACACCCGATCGTCTATTTGTTGTAGGAGATGTTGCTCCAGAGACGCTACTCGACGGGGTAATCGATATCGAGGGCAGGAGGGAGCGAACACTATACCTAGTACTCACAGCCTTCCCTATCGGAAAAGTCAGAGCCACCACTAGAAAGTAGGCAGGAGTACATACGTTCGGCCTCCGCAGTAGCCAGTAAACTCATGCTTGTCCTCCGCATACTAATAGCCCCCTTCCTGGAGTATATTCCACCTCCTTTCATTTTTCTCTTACTTCCGCCCCCATCCGAATCGCCCACAATCCCGATCATAATTTGATCATACATGGACCTTTCTCTACTGTCTCCTCCGTTCTCGCGGTGCTACTTTTACTGCTGGGGCCGGAACCATTTCTGAGCGCAGCGGCCCTCCCTCTCTTCTCCTCTTCCTCACTCACAGGTGAACTTGACCCAACGCTTTCCTCGGCACTACTATCCTCGCCTTGATCGGAGGAATCAACCACTGCACGTTCATTGACATCACCCTAGCCCCTCTGCAATCTCATACACCCTCCGCTCGTCAATCACTCCCGTGCCAGCGCGGCTGTGCTCCCCCTCAGGATTGGTAATTGGCCTGCGATCCGGCAACATTGGCAAAACTCCCCCTGATCCTGCGAGTGGGTCACCTGAGAGCTTGGTATAGGCAAGTTCTAAATCAAGTGGGACACCGGCATCTTGGTTATTTGGTTGGAGATCTGGTTGAGAGCAACCGGGGGAGGAGAGGCCAGTCGTCCAGAAGAGGATCGCGGGGATGCAGATCTCTGCATGTGATGCGATGCGGCGTTTGAGATTGGTGAAAGCGACCGCCTCCCCGGAGGCCCGAGGCTTCCATGATGCGAAGAGGGCGGGGCAGGGACATTCTAAGAAGCTTGAGTGGCTCGCTTCGGGGCGGGTGGGGAACCGAAGGGCGGACGGCAAAATTGTAGGCATCATTGGGGGTAAGGTTCCTAGGCTTATCACAATCCTGCAACTTTCGCAATATGGGGGCGCTATTCAAGAAGGACATGGAATTCCGATGAGGTGTGCCATTAGAGCTGGACCAAACAAGATGTCCGGTCGAGCTTCGATCTCCTGTCGCATCGGTCAAGGATCGATCTGGAGGAAAATCCTGTGCGGCAGCTATGGGGAAGTATCGTAGATGGGAGCACGGTTCGGGGAAGAGGTTCGGCTACCGGTATTCAGCGGGGGGAGAAGCGGGACAGTGGGGGTTAGTGTTGCGCTAAGGTGAAAAGAAAGTATTACACCCCACCAAAGGTGTCATGTGGTTTCGTGTTGCAGTTGGTCGGCTTATCATTTCCTGTGACACGTAGTCATGTGAGACAGTTACCGCCCAAAATTGAAGGGAACACTAGCCACAACGCCACTTGGGAAGGGACGCGCATCACCTAGCCAAATTTCTGTTCCCAATCATCCCCTTACCGCAGATCAATACCCCAACAACGCTACCAACTCGCTTCAACTCTTACCAACCTCCCGAACACCAGTTCCAATCACCCCAGCAGCAAACCCCACCATCAGCATATATACCAGTGTTTACCATGGCCGACCCAACCACCAGCACCCCCTGACATTTTGTCGCAAACACCCAAACCCTGGAGGATGTGCTAAAGACGCAGACCGTCGGTCTTGTGCATCGAAGCGAATTCAAGAAGCGTCGCGTCGAACCAGCGGAACAACGGGACCGCGAAGCAGCCGAAAAGCTACAACTCATTCGCAGCGGCGGCGGCGGCAGCGGGCCTGCGAGCTCGTCTCGGGAAGGTAGTGAGGTACCTACCGGCAGCCGCGCTAAGAGAACTAAGAAGCGCAAGAAGGTGGTCAAAGGGAAATTATCATTCGCTGGGGAGGGTGATGACGGCACGGATGATGGCGGTTACCCTTCATCCGCCGACCCGACAAGGTCTAATAGTGAGGATAACAATGAGAGAGGCGAGGAGGACGAGGTGAAGAGGCGGGAGGTTAATCCAAAATTGGGACTACCGGCTCCAAACGTCTTGACGAAGAATACACTTTTGAGGGAGGCTCAGGAACTTGAGACTCTGAGGAGGGAGTTTTTGGCTTTGCAGGAGAAGATTAAGAATGAGGAGATCAGTATTCCGTTTGTTTTTTATGATGGTAGGTGTTGTGCATGCTCCAATTTCTAGAGTTGACATACGGCTAACACCCACAAGGCACTAATGTTGCTCCGCCCACCGGAGAGGGGGTGACGGTTAAGACAGGTGAGGCTGTATGGCTCTTTCTCGAACGTGCTAGGACAATGTCTAGACACAGGGAGCGGCTCAGGGTTTCGGCCGATGATTTACTGCTTGTCCGCGGTGAAGTGATAATACCTCACGTATTTCTTTCACCTCTTCCTTCCTTTTTGCGATCACTAACTCTCTTGACAGCACTGTGAATACGACTATTTTATCGTCAATCGCACAATGGGGCCCAACGGATTATTGTTTGATTTACCTTCATCCCCATCGCCTGCCTCCCAGACTTGCACTCCGAATCCCAATCGAGATGATTCTACAATGACACAAGTGGTGGATCGTCGCTGGTACGAACAGAATAAGCACATATTTCCCGGCGAGCGTGTGGACGGAATTTGATCCCAATACGGATTACTCCCACATGGTACAGCGGGATGTGGGTGGGAATGCACTTTTTTCGGTTGAGCCTCCTTCACGACAGTCGGCTCTACCTGCTCCTGGGTTACCGATGGTATAATTCACTATCAGAAGGCTCTTCTGAAAACTACCGTATGATACTGCATATGATATTTACTTCTTTTTTTCCTGCCTTTCGCTTGTTTGGTAACATCGAATACGGGACCTAGACTAATGGTTGAAACCCTTCGTATGTTTAGTTGCAAGGAGAAATTCAATGAAACAGATCATTGGATGCGTCATCCCATTACAAGTACCAGTAGGTGTCGGCGTTAAGCCTGACGCTGCATATGCTCGAAGAATGAGATTTTAAATTTCCACAATCGCATCTATTCTTTTCGTTTCCTCACACCGAAACTACAGTTGTTTTCATCATCGCCACAACTCCTTGCTCGTTTGGCCGAAATACCATGTTAGGATGGATGGCTTTATCCTCCGCTGTAACGACCTCCGATGTCATGCTCAAACTGATAGCTCCACCGTTGTCTACCTGCAGGTAATTAGCTCCCTGATTTTATTGAATAAACCCATCATACTGCTCGGGTTTCCGGATTAGAGTTGCGTTTCCTCCTGGTGTTGATGCGCCTGCTCTTAAGTTGATTACCTTTTCCTCATGTCCTACATCTATATTTACTGCCTCCCATGTACTGCCGCTCTACAGATTACCGAACCCCCTCCGAACGGTCAGCGAACCTGTCCAGCCTGCGGTACATCACTTTCCAAGCCGCATGACCTAGTAATCGCATTTCTCAACCCAAGCGACGAGTACAAGACTAGTGTTCTCAGTGGACTCAGTCCAAGTATCATAATAGAAATCTGCACTCTTGGACTCGCCTTCTGGACCTATCAAGTGACCCAGGAAATGTCTGTATTAGCTCCCTCCCTACACTAAGACGAGGGGTTGACCATAGTATAGATTTTATCAACATGTCGCAAAGTCCTTACGAGCGCGGGGAACCGAAATTCAGGGGAGAATGAGAAGATTATTCGTGATGCTAATCCTGAAATCTCGGCCCTACTAAATAAGATTGCCAGGATGGGGGTTGTTGAAGATGAATTGAGAAGGAAGAACCATGAGTTGATGCAAGGGTGGAGAGAGAAGGCGAGGAAGCTGGCACAAACACAGGTATTCTTGGCTCACATTTACCATTCCCATAGTAAGAGACCTTGAGCTAATACTGTACTCGGGTACAAAGGTAAGTCGGGCGCGGTGCCACAAAAAGTCTTGGTTTCTTGCCTGTTCTGGGTGTCGCCCGACTTTTTTCCACCATACAAAAAAAGCCACAAAACGGGGTTGTATGGACAAAAACACTAGTTACTTTATATGGGTGTCGCCAGACTTATGGTACCCCCCGAGTACAGGAACTCTATGATAAACTCAAATGCCTGACATGAATATCTCAAGTCCAGCACGCCGCTGCGGATCAGGCTCACCAGGCGCTGTATGTGACCTCTCACCTGCCTTCTGACCCCTGGCACTTCAAGGACACCCGGAGTAAATCCTCGGGAAACTTTCCTCAACAGATTCGGCCGACCCTGGATCCTGAATACATCCTACCCGGTACGAAGATCGGGAACATTTACGGTCAGAACGGGTCTGGTCCTGGTGCAAGAGCCATTCACTCCTTCCAACGGCCATTAAGGAGACCTGAAAATGGTCAGGGTATGCTCTTTAACGGTAGACGTTAGTTCTTTCCATTGGATTCCTCTCTAACACCCACCTTAAACATTCATTAGATCAGATTCCATTCCCGTCCACTCCTATTGCTAGCCACGAGCACCGCCAACTTTTGAATATCTACTCTTTAGCTATACGATTCCGCGGTGCGCTTAGCGAATACGGTAGACCACCTTTCAGGGGACTTGACGAGAACGCTCGGGGTGGGCGGATGGCAGACGGAGGCAAGAACAAGCCATGAGGTAGATGAGAATGGGAGGGTTGTTCTTGACCAATATTGATAAGGAACCGTTCCCTCCCCCCAAGGCGACCATGATTATGAGGTCTAGACATTGGTTTGGTTAACTTTCTGACATCCGCTACCAGACTTTTCTATTTTATTTTTCAATTAAAAGAGAGGCATCATGAAGATGGGGGGAATTGCTATAGATAGTCTGCTGCCCAGGGATACCAATGCGTTGTGGGTCCGGAGGTGTAAAATTGAGCTAGTCCATGCCTAATTCTAAATAAGAAACATTGCCATTACACTCACAAAGTTCCTGATACTCCAATCTCCGTAGAGCCTTACACCGCTTTCGCTGCATCTTCGCCAATCATTTTGATAATTCCTGAGCCTTCTCCCTAGCTTTCTCCATTTGCTCTTCCATTCTCCTCCGCCTCTTGCTTTGCGCACTATTGGGGCGTAGCGGCCCACTCATCTGAACCCTTGACTGCACTAATATCTATCTTTTATATTATCTCCTGCTGGGCTTCCTCTTCCAATAAGTTAAGTATCTAACCATTAATAAAGTTAGCACTTCAGCACTTTTCTACATCCTTCTCTAATACTGCATTAGCCAGTATCTCCGTTAAGAAAGTTTGCACTGGAGCACCGTCGACCGCGTCCGCTGGCAGAAATTCCTGGAGAATCGTCTGCGACCATCCACACCTTTTCCTCAGGCTTTCCTGGGCTACCAGTTGAGCTAATGCCGACAAAGTGGTTTCATCCAATGAATTGCAATCAGTATCCCCGCAGCCTAAGCTAGTCCGCGAAAGAAAACGATAGAATACTGGAGATTAATACCAACGAGGGTGTTGCCAATTACTTACTACCCTTGTGTTAGTGAACGCCTGACAGGTTTGACCAGAATATGTATATTGGATTAACATATAATATATTTATGGATTCTGCCCCTTCTCCGAACAAACCCCCATTATCACCAGCCATGTAACTGTCCTGCCCCCGCGGAATGATTGATGCAATTCTGAATACCCCAATCGCAGAGAGAATACCAGTCGCGATCTGCCCGGCCCACCCCTCCAAATACCCCGTTCCCTCAACCACCGCCAAATTCTGATATCCAGATCCACAACACAAATTATGAGGCACGGTAGACCCTGTGACAATTCAGACATTGCATTTGTAGTTCTTAATGGCCCTCCTCTCACTCTGGTAGTAACCCGTCTTCTTCATCTCCTTCTCCGGGGACGTATAGAGTTGCCCGCAAAGGAGAAATTATTGAGAAATCCAATTTCCGATAGGAGTGTCTTTGACTGTAAATTGGCTTCTCATCCACCATTGGTGGTGTAATGGCAATTTTTAAGGGGGAGGGGGGCCTGGCAAGATTACGACTATCACCTTGAATAATGCTTACCTGGGAACGCGATCCGGTTGAGCCCTGTGAGCGACGAGCGAGTTGAGATCTCCGTTTCAAGCTCCGCGAAGGTGTGGAGTATGGTAGGCTTGGTGGCGCATTAGGAACATATCCCGGCAAAGCTACTTCACTCCTGATGCGAAAGGGGGAATGTTGGCAGATAGCCATTGGGAAGGTGCATACCCTCTTCACTACCGGGGTAGATCAAAGCTGTGAACCTAGAGGAAGACATAGTCGATGCCCTGTAGTCGTCGAAGAACGTTCCATCCTGCGTAATCTTGGGATTGGAGGCGACACCTTTTTGGGGTTTTGATTCCTGTCGAATAGTTTCCTCGGACGGGACTAGAACAGTCGCGGCTTGAGGGAGTCGACACCGGGGCGAAATATCCATAGACGTGAAGGTGGGAACACACCCGGACAAGGGTCGTGGACTTCCCGCCACGGGCTCGTAGTAATGGCCAGACATGGTGTATGCAAGTATTTTCTATCTATCATTATCCGCTCCGATCATCTTTGCTCACTCAGATCAATGAACTCACAAACCCAAATGTCTATCGTGCACACGACTAGACTTGCCATAGTAGCAAGAAAACAAGCCAAAGGGAACACATTCTGAATTCTCACCCTCACTTATATCTCTTTGACGATGGTCCGATGCATCTGGGGTCTCCGGCGGCCCAACACCATAATAATCAACCCCGGTGGTCAGAAACCCTAACCCTGCAGCGTACAATCAGGTCCAGACCGGCAACCACTGAGGTGGGAAATCAGATTCCAAGTGAAATATATTTAGTGAACGGGCCTATCGGAGGGACCCCATGATTGCGACCTTTCTCATTTACCAAGGCTTTATGCTCATCCGCATTGGGCTGCCGGTGTCCCTGGGCGTGTTGTATCGGGTTAGTTGATGAATCCGATTGCTCTGGGATGATGCGGACTGGGGATGCAACTTATGAAAATCGTTTTTGCAAATTGTTCGAAGGAGTAAATTAGTTGGGAGAGAGGCGATATTCTGGAAGTTGCAAGTATAATATAGTTCATCTCGGGAAGAGGCTAAGTTGGTGATCGCCAAGATCTAGGGGCGCAGCAACACTTGATCAGTATGATACTGCACGTTTTTTTTCTCCCCCGAGCCTCCATCGATGTTCAACATATGATACCATAATTGTAACTCAACCAAGCTTTAAAAACCCCAGGGCACAGCCAATTATTTATGATTTCGGTGGACTGTGCCTGAAAAAGTGCTCTGCAGGTTGACCTCTGGCGAAGGACCTGCCATTGCTGTCCATCAATTGCCAGTGCACGACAAACTCGGCTAATTTTCTGTTGCGCCGCGGCGGGGTCTACCCCATCTCAAGTTTTGAGGAGGTATCATATAACGCACAGCATTCCCTCCCATCATATCTCTCAAGCCACGAAACCTGCGAACGCTGGGATGGGAATAATACCTGTCGCACGAATAAGAAGGATGATGTATTCTCACATACATAATGGTGGGATGTTGGGATCGGGGGTGAGAGGGTAACTTGGCGCGAAGAGGGTGGAGCAATCAGCACGTTCCCAGCGATGATTAGACTAGTGCTATAAAGCTTTCGGACGAGATTGGAGATGCCGCAAGGCGTGTTAACAAGCGGATGCGGATCCATCACCAACCCAGAGATACCCCGATCAAGTCCATAGACTATCACTCGAAAATTGATCTTATCCCGAAGGCTTCTGTCATCTGCTGTGACGAATATCCTTTGTGTGCCTTCAAGCTGTGATTGTTGCGGTGACTTACGGAGAAGACTGTTGAGCAGCCCCAACCAAAGACCTTACTCAAGGGCCCCACACTACCGGCACTGCGGGGCACAGCGGTGAAGAATAGATTTTCTTGAAGTTAGCGAGATAACCCCTCAGTACCCAAGGAATAATAGATGGCGGAGACGGCACGGTATGGGCTGAAATCGAAGGTCCTAGGGCCGCACCAGGCTATCGGGGCTACTAATGATGGCCCCGGTTGTGATGTGGGCTGTTAGTACCGGTCCATTTTTTAGTATAATAACAAAGTTGAATTTGTTTAACTATATCATACACATTGATTACAGACAGGGTTCTCAATGGTCGGCCGAGGACCGGCTCGGACCAGCTAGACCTGGTCAAAGTCTAGTCTAGTCCAATGGTAGAAATTAGACTGACCAGGCAGTCATGGTTGCTGGAACTGACCGGACCGGGCTCAGTCAGACTGGGCGGACCAGGCAAAAAACGAGTGATAAGGGGTGCATCGGCTGGTGGCTTATCCGCGAAAATTGCGGCTGAACAGATCACTCAGCGCTAAAGAAGTTCTCTCGTTCACTAAGTGATTCACTAACTGCACAGAGAGGAGCATTTATAA
>Ga0307513_10008677_pt1 | contig 12950 bp, 10 predicted proteins | sample 15_EM_MG_FD_202174 | JGI IMG/M metagenome (GOLD analysis project Ga0307513, IMG submission 202174) | Populus trichocarpa ectomycorrhiza microbial communities from riparian zone in the Pacific Northwest, United States - 15_EM | ecosystem: Host-associated > Plants > Roots > Unclassified | place...
GCAGCAACCGGCTGAACATCGAGAACAGCGCCGTCGTCGCGAACGCCGTCACCGTCGGCGGCGGCACGATCGGCAACACCGCCGGCACCGGCACGCTGTCGGGAACGCTGACGCTTGACGCCACCGCCAACCTGGCCAGCAGCGGCAGCTCGCTCGACGTCTCCGGCAACATCGGCCAGAGCGCAACCGGCGCCGGCTTGAACACCGCCGGCGGCAGCATCCGGCTCTCAGGGGCCAACACCTACACCGGCACGACGACGATCAACGCCGGCACGCTGGTCTTGCAAGGCGGCTCGGCGATCGAGGACAGCGCCGCGGTCGTGCTCGCCGATGCCGCCGGCGTTCAACTCGACGTGCAAGCCAGCGAGACCATCGGCTCGCTGGCCGGCGGCGGCCCCGTCGGCGGGCCGGCCAACGGCAGCGTCACGCTCGGCGCCAATACGCTGACCAGCGGCGGCAACAACACCGACACGACCTTCGCCGGCGTCATCAGCGGCACCGCGGCCAGCCTCGTCAAGGCCGGCACCGGCACCTTCTCGCTCACCGGCGCGAACACCTACGGCGGCAGCACCACGGTCGCCGCCGGCACGCTGGCGGTCGCGAACACCTTGGCGTCACCAACGCTCGCGGTCAACGCCGGCACACTGGCGCTGCAAGCTTCCCATCTGCTGCCCGACACCGCCTCGCTGACCGTGGCCCCGGGCGCCAGCGCCACACTCACCGGCAATGAGGCCATCGCTCGCTTGACGCTGGCGGGCACCCTCGGCGGCAGCGGCGCCCTCACCGCCGCGACCTACCAGCTCGACAGCGGCACGACCACCGCCGATGCCGCCCTCGGCCACGGCGTGCTCACCTCCAGCGGCAGCAGCACGCTGAACGGCAGCAGCGACGCCGACACCTTGAGCGTCACCGCCGGCACCCTCACGCTGCGCAACGGCGGGGCCACGCTCACCGCCGCACCGACCGTGACCGTCAGCAGCACCGCCACCCTGGCGCTGCGCGGCGAGGAGACGGTCGCCGACATCCGGCTGCAAGGCACGCTGGACGGCAGCGCCACGCTGGCGGCCGCCACCTACAACATCGACGGCGGCACCGCGAACGCCAACCTGGGCGCCGGCAACCTCAATGCGACGGGCGCCAGCGCGATCAACGGCACGTCGGCAGCGGGCACCGCAACCGTCGTCAGCGGCACGCTGACGCTCGGCTCGGCGCATCGTTTCACGGCGGCGCCGGTGCTCGTGATCAACGGCGGCGCCAGCCTCGCGCTGGGCGGCGACGAGACCTTCGGCACGCTGGCCGGCGCCGGTGCGCTCGGCCTCGGGCCGGCCACACTGTCGACCGGCGCCGGTGGCCCGACCACTTTCTCCGGTGCCATCGGCGGCAGCGGCGGCTTGAGCAAACAGGGCGACGGCAGCTTCACGCTGACCGGCACCAACACCTACACCGGCCTGACTCGCGTCGAAGCCGGCACGCTGACCGTCGGCGACGGCGGCAGCGCCGGCAGCCTGGCGAGCAGCGCCTTCGTCGTCAACGGCGTGCTGCGCTCGGCGCGCGCCGACAACGTGACGCTGGCCCAGCCGATCAGCGGCAGCGGCGCCGTCGAACAAGCCGGCAGCGGCCGCCTGACGATGACCGGCGGCAACAAGACCTACACCGGCCAGACCCGCGCACTCAGCGGCGAACTCGCAACCGCCGGCAACGAAGACCTGCCCGACACGAGCGCGGTGACGGTGGCCGCCGCCGCCCGCCTGACGCTGGCCGGCAACGAAACGCTGGGCTCGCTCGACGCCGACGGCAGCGTGTCGCTGGGCGGCAACCTCAACGCCGGCGGCGCGATCAACCTGAAAGGGCCGGCAACGGTTGCGGGCGGCCTGCCGATCACCGTCAGCGGGCAGCAGATCGACGCCGTCAACGACGGCAACCAATGGGGCAGCAGCCTGTCGCTGAACGCCGGCGGCACCGTCAACCTGGCGAGCGGCCGCACCGCCGGCAACGCCTTGCGCGACCTCGTGCTCGGCACCGTCAACGCCGCCGCCGGCGGGCAGATCGACGCCGGCGTGATCACCCTCAGCGGCGTCACCACCGTCAGCGGCGGCACCTTGGCGCTCGTCTCGGCGGCGCCGCAGACGATCACAGAGCCCGACGCCAGCGTGCTGGACAAGCTGTCGCCGGCGAACCGGCAGATCGCGTTCGCCGCTGACGTGGTGAAGCAGGACACCGGCAGCCGGATCACGGTCGCCGAAGGCGCCGGGCTGTCGGTCGTGGCCAGCAACGGCGGCTCGGTGCAACTGCTCGGCGACGGCAACAGCTTCATCGGCGGGCTGGCGGTGCGCAGCGGCGCGGCCAATTCGCCGTGGGCCGCCAACGTCGTGTCGGCTGGCTTCGGCGGCCCGGCACAGGACTATTCGCTGCAGAGCCGCGTGCGCATCAACGGCACGACGGTGAACATCGGCGGGGCCGGCATCGAAAGCGACACCGTCGCGATCCGCGCCGACCAGCTCGCAACCACCGGCAGCTCGGTGATCGCGGCCCGCCTGCCCTTCGACAACCTGGTCGGCACCGCCAACGCGCTGCCCGGGCTGACGTTCGAGCTGACGCCGGCCTCGTTCAGCCTGAGCTTCCCGTTCGGCCAGGGCGGCAGCGAAATCAGCATCAACGTCGGCAGCAAGGCCTGGGGCAACCGGACCGTATTGCCGATCGACGGCGGCTACCTGAGCGTGCTGCCGCGCGGCGGCGCCAGCGGCGCCACCGCGGTCATCGTCAAAGGCCCGGCGGTCGCCGGCACCTACGGCTTCTTCTTCGACGGCGCCGGCCAGCAGACCGAGATCCCGGTCTTCTACAACGGCGTGTCGGCGGTCACGCCGCAGGTCTCGGGGTCGATCTCGGCGACGGTATCGGTGTCGGAGAGCGCGCGCCGCGAACGCTTCGAGGAAGCGGTCCGCACCGAGAACGTCGCCGTGCGGCTGCGCTCCGGCGTGATCGCCGAGGTCGGCCCGGGCCGGCCGGCGACGGTCGGCACCGAAGGCGCACGGCCGCCGGAGAGTTGTACCCAAAGCAGTGGTACCCTGGCTTGCGATGCACCCAATCCGTAGCCGATGAATCGACGCCGCCGAACCGTACTGAAGACACTCGGCGGCAGCGCCTGGCTGGCGCTCGGGGGCGGTGCGCCCGCCCTCGCCGCCGACGAGCCCGAAGCCCCCGAGCCGCCGCGGCTGGCGCTGTTGATCGGCAACCGCGAGTACCCCGACGGCGAAGACCTGCCGCCGATCCACAAGAACGTTCGCGATCTGCGGCTCGTCCTCGAAAAGCGCGGCTTCACCTGCACCGAGGCGCTGGATGTCGACCTGGCGAAGGCGCGCAGCCTGGTCGAGAGCTTCGCCGCCACGGTGCGCGCGGCGCCGCCCGACGCCACCGTGTTCTTCTACTTCTCCGGCCATGGCGCGCAGGTCGACGCCGAGAACCTGCTGGTCTCGGCGCGCGTCAACCCGAAGTCGCGGCCCGACACGCTGATCAAGGGCAGCATGACCTTGACCACCGACGTCGTCGGCCAGTTGCCCAAGCGCCCGAACGGGCTGACGATCGCGGTCGTCGACGCCTGCCGCACGTCGTTGCGTTCGGCGATGCTGGCCGACGGCCTGAACCAGGTCGAAGCCCCGCCGGGCTGCCTGATCGCGTTCGCCACCGGCGCCGGCAAGCCGGCGATCGCGCCTGCCGACGACACCCGCAACACGTTTTACACGGCGTCGCTGGTCAAGCTGCTGGCCAATTCGTCCGACGAGATCTCGTTCTCCGACATGTTCCGGCTCGTCAAGACCGACGTCCAGCAGATCATGCTCAACCACCCGGTCAAGCTGCTGCGCGAGTTCGCCCAGTTCCCGTTCATCGCCGAGAACACGCAGGTCCGCCGCCGGCTCGCGCCGCGGGTGCCGAACGCGGTCGCGGCGCCGCCGCGTTTTCGCGATGTCGACGAGGCCGGCGACTGGGCCAAGCTCGAAGCCGCGCTGTGGCCGCCCGACGTGGCCAAGCTCGGCGCCGAGTTCCTGAAGACCCACCCCGACAGCAAGCTCGCCGGCAGCGCCCAGGTCGCCCGCGACGGCGCCCAGGAAGCCGCGCAGATCCTGCGCCGCAACGACGTGCGGCTGTACCGCAGCGCCTTCCAGCTCGGCCCCGATCTGGCGGCCGAGCGCGCCGGCGACGTCGTCAAGGCCGGCCGCGGCGACAAGGATGCGGCCGCCCGCCTGGGCCGCACCTACGGCCGCGATTCGAGCCGCTTCGACACCAGCCGCTTCGAAGGCTGGATGCAGTACGCGGCGGCGCTCGGCAACGGGATTGCCAGCTACGACCTCGCGTTGCACTATCGGCGAACCGACCAGCCGCTGCTGGCTTCGCAATTCGAGGCCCGCGCACGCGATCTGGGCTACACGCCGCCGCCGTCGCTGGACAACACGCGGAAGTAGCCGCGGGCAGCGCCGGCAGCGCTTTTTGTTGAACCACCGCTGCGGCTGCCGGAATACACGCGATGACCCGCCTGCCCGATCGCAACGAAAAACCCGCCGGAACAGCCCCGCATGGGCTGTCGGACAGCGACGAGGCGCGCCTGATCGCGCGCACCGCCGGCGGCGAGCTGCGCGCCTTCGAGCTGCTGTACCGGCTGTACCACCCGCGCCTGACACGCTTCCTGCAGCGCATGACGCGGCGGCCGGCGCTGGTCGACGAGCTGCTCGACGACACGCTGCTCGTCGTCTGGCGGCGCGCCGACAGCTTCAACGGGCGCAGCAAGGTCTCGACGTGGATCTTCGCGATCGCCTACCGCAAGGCACTGAAGGCGCTGCAGCAGCTGGATGAGCCGGCCGACGACGAAGGCGCCGACGAACGCCCCGAGCCCGGCCCCGGCCCCGAACAGCGCATCGACCAGTGGCAGTTGCGCGCGGCGCTGCAGCGCGCGCTCGACCAGCTCAGCGCCGCGCAGCGGGCGGTGGTCGACCTCGCCTACTACCACGGCATGGGCTACCGCGAGATCGCCGAGATCGCCGACTGCCCCGTCGACACCGTCAAGACGCGCATGTTCTACGCCCGCCGCCGGCTGAAGGCGCTGCTGCCCGGGGCCAAGGAGGACTGGCTGTGACGGTGGTCCACCTCGACCCCGAAGGCCACGCCAAGGTGCAGGCGCTGCTGCCCTGGTTCGTCACCGGGCGGCTCGACGCAACCGAGCGCGCCGAGGTCGAAGCGCACCTGGCCGGCTGCCCGCGCTGCCGGGCCGAGCTGGCGCTCGAACGCCAGCTTCATGCGACGCAGTCGGTGCCCGAGCCGGGCGGCGACGTCGACCGCGGCTGGGCATCGATGCGCCGGCGCATCGATGCCGGCGCGTTGGCAGCGCGGCGCTCGGTCGGAACGGCCGGCCGGCCGGCCGGGCCGGGCCCGTCAGCCGGCTGGCGCTGGGCGCTGGCTGCGCAGTTCGCGATGATCGTGCTGCTGGCCGCCGCGCTGCTGCTGCCGCGGCTGGACGGTGAACGCTACCGCGGCCTCGGCGCGGCGGTCGCGCCGGCCAACGCGGTGGTGATGTTCAGCCCCGACGCCACCGAGGCGCAGATGCGCGCCGCCCTGCGCGAGAGCGACGCGCGCCTGGTCGGCGGGCCGACCGTCGCCCACGCCTATCTGCTGGCGCTGCCGGTCGCCGACGACGCGACGTTGGCGCGGCTGCGTGAACAGCCGGGGGTGACCTTGGCCGAAGCGTTGCGCGCGGGAGCCGCGCCGTGATGCGCTGGGGCGCGGTGCTGGCGGTGCTGGCGTTGCTGGCATCGCTGCTCTCGCCCGCCGCCCGCGCCGATGAAAGCGACAAGCGCGACAACCGCGACAACGCCGACGAAGCCCGCCAGCAGGTGCTGGTGCTGCTGCACCTGCCGCCGCCGCACTACCGCCCCGATGGCGCCTATTCGGGCAGCTACGCCGACGGCGTCGGCCGCCAGGCCCGGCGTGCGGTCGCCGGCCGGCTGGCCGAAGCGCACGGGCTGAAGGTCGTCAGCGACTGGGCCTTGCCGTCGCTCGGCGTCGACTGCTACGTGCTCGCGGTGCCGCCCGCCCGGGCGCCGGCCCAGGTGGCCGAGGCGCTGGCGCACGACGCCCGCGTCGTCTGGGCGCAGCCGATGAACGTCTACCGCGCGCAAGGGACGTCGCACGACGACCCGCTGTACGCAGCGCAGCCGGCGGCCACGGCCTGGCGGCTGGCCGAGCTGCACGAACTGGCCAGCGGGCGCGGGGTCAGCGTGGCGCTGGTCGACAGCGGCGTCGACAGCCGCCACCCCGACCTGCTCGGCCAGGTGGCGCTGAGCCGCAACTTCGTCGACGAGCGCACCGAGGTGGCCGAACTGCACGGCACCGCGCTCGCCGGCATCATCGCGGCACGCGCCGACAACCGGATCGGCATCGCCGGCGTCGCCCCGCAGGCCCGGCTGCTGGCGCTGCGCGGCTGCTGGCAGGCCAGAGGCGACACGACGCTGTGCACCAGCCTCACGCTGGCGAAGGCGCTGCAGTTCGCGATCGGCAGCGACGCCGCGGTGATCAACCTCAGCCTGAGCGGCCCGCCCGACCGCCTGCTCGGCCAGCTGCTCGATGCGGCGATCGGCCGCGGCGCGACGGTGGTCGCCGCCTACGACCCCACGCTGCCGGGCGGCGGCTTTCCGGCCTCGCACGCCGGCGTGGTGGCGGTTGCCGACCGGCCGAGCGCCAGCGCGCTGATGGCGCCCGGCCACGACGTGCCGGCACCGGCGCCGGGCGAGCGCTGGGCGGTGGTCTCCGGCGCCTCGTATGCCAGCGCCCACGTGGCCGGCCTGTTCGCGCTGCTGCGCGAGTTGGGCGGGCCGGCGCCGGCCACGCTGGTGCGAAGCGCCGGCGGCAGCATCGACACCTGCGCGACGCTGATGCGCGCCACCGGCCCGCGGGCATGCGCCTGCGCGATGGCGCTGGTCGCGGCCCGCCCGTGACGTGCGGGCCTGCCAGTGACGTGCAGGCCCGGCCGCGCCGCACTGACCCGTCTGAAGAAAACAGGCTCGCTGCTGTTGCTGCTGCTCGCGCCGGCCGCGGCCCACAGCCAGCTCGGCGGCAGCGTCGTCGCCGAGACCGACTACCGCTTCCGCGGCGTCTCGCTCAGCAGCCAGCGCCCCGACCTGCGGCTGACGCTGGCCTATGACCACCCGGGCGGCGCCTACGCCACCTACGCCGGGCTGTCGGCGACCACCGTCGAGTTCGAACCCGAAGGCCGGCGGGCAAGCCTGCTGGGCTACGCCGGCTTCACCGGCAGCGTCGGCCCGGCCGGCCACGGCTGGCGCTGGGACGCCGGGCTGACCTACACGCGGACCGCCGGCGAGTCGCGCTACGACTACGGCGAGGTCCACGCCGGCCTGCTCGGCGAACACGCCAGCCTGCGCCTGTACCTGTCGCCCGACTACTTCGGCAGCGGTGCCGCCACCGCGTACCTCGAACTCGACGCCGGCTGGCTGCTCGCCCCGCCGTGGCGCCTGTTCGCCCACCTCGGCTCGCTGCAGCGGCTGGACGGCGGCGAGGGCCGGCGCATCGACACCCGCCTGGGCGCCGGGCTGCGCGCCGGCGAGCTGGAGCTGCAGCTCGCCTGGGTCTCGAACTGGCGCGACGGCCTGTACCCGGTGGCCTACGAACAGCGGCGCAGCACGCTGGTGTTCAGCGCGTCGGTCGCGTTCTGAAGGCTGCTGAAGCCCGGTCAGCGAGACGGCGACGACGCGGCCGGCTCGGTCGGCAGGCCGGCCTTCTTCGCGACGCCGGAGACCGCGTTGCCGGCGGCCTGCGCGCCGTGCTCGACCGCCGAGGCCGTCTTCTTCGCCGCGTGGACGACCGCGTTCTGCGCCTTGTGCAGCCCCGATGAAGCCGCGCTGGCGGCGGATTCGACCGCCTCGCCGACGCCGGCCGAAGCCGGCCCGGCGAGCAGCAGTCCCAGCGCTGCGGCGGCAGCTGAATGCTGGAGCAGTGACATCGTGATACCTCGCTCTGTCGTGTTCATGGGTGTTCGCAGGTGTTCGTCGTGGCTAGGGATGGCAAACGGCGGGCCTGCATCGCTAGTCTCCAGCCCCGGCATCGTCCAAAGGAGAACATCATGGCCAAGAAGAGAGCAATCTGCGTCGGCATCAACAAGTTCGCCCATTACCCTCAGTTCGCGCTGCAGGGCTGCGTCAACGACGCCCGGGACATGGCCGCGCTGTGCAAGACGCTGCTCGGCTTCAAGGCCTCGGAGGTCAGCGTGCTGACCGACTCGAAAGCCACCAAGGCCGCGATCATGGCCAAGCTGAAGGCCGCGGTGGCCGACGCCAAGGCCGGCAAGCTGAACTACATCCTGTTCGCCTGGTCGTCGCACGGCACGCAACTCACCGACCAGAGCGGCGACGAGCCCGACGGCATTGACGAGGCCTTCGTGCCCTACGACATCGCAGAAAAGGCCGGTGACTGGGACCCGGCGCACGTGATCACCGACGACGAGTTCCACGACCTCTTCCAGCAGTTGCCCGAGTCGGTGCTGCTGGAGGTCTACCTCGACACCTGCCACAGCGGCACCGGCCTGCGCGGCGCCGAATTCTCGCTGCACGCGCCGCGCGTCAAGTACATCGCCCCGCCCGGCGGCCAGGGCGTCGGCAAGCAGAAGGACGTGAGCGGCTTCGCCCTCAGCCGCGCCACCGAAGCCCCGGCCACGCACCAGATCCTGTGGAGCGGCTGCAAGGCCGACCAGACCAGCGCCGACGCCTACTTCAACGGCCGCTACAACGGCGCCTTCACCTACTACTACGTGAAGGCGATGAACGAGACCCGGAACAAGCTCGCGCGCAGTGCCGTGATGGCGCAGATGCGGGCGGCGATGAAAGGCAAATTCAGCCAGGTGCCGCAGTTGGAAAGCAACGCGAGCAATCGCAAGACCGCCGTCGCGCTGTAGCCCCCGCGGGTACAGTGGGCGGATGAATTCTTCGCCCGCATTCCAGCCCGCATTCCAACCTGCCTTTCAACCAGCCACCCAGCCCGGCCCTGTCGCCAGCGCCGCGGCCTGGTGCTTCGTCTTCGTCGATGGCCATCTGCTGGTGCCGGCGGGCGACGCCGGCGACCCCGGCGTCGGCGACCCGGCCTTCGAACCGCAGCCGACCTCGGCCTTCGCTGCGGACGACGGCCCGCGCCACTACCTCGGCCGCCTGGACGAGATCGACTGCTGGACGCTGCGCCTGAGCGCGGCGCCGGCCGGCTGGCGAGCGGTGTCGCTGCGCGCCGCGATGATGCGGTTTCCGCCGGTGCTGGCGGCGGTCGCCGGGCGCGCCGCGCAGGTCCTCGAATGGGACCGCGCGCACCGCTTCTGCGGCGTCTGCGCGACGCCGACCGTCCTCGCCGACGGCGAACGCGCGCGCCGCTGCCCGGCCTGCGGGCATGTCGCCTACCCGCGGCTGAGCCCGGCGATGATGGCTCTCGTCTGGCGCGACGGCGAGCTGCTGCTGGCCCGCTCGCCGCACTACGCGAAGGGCATGTACAGCGCGCTGGCCGGCTTCGTCGAAGCCGGCGAGTCGCTCGAAGAATGCGTGGTCCGCGAAGTTGCCGAGGAGGTCGGCGTGCAGATCACCGACCTGCGCTACTTCGGCAGCCAGAGCTGGCCGTTCCCGCACAGCCTGATGGTCGCCTACACCGCGCGCTGGGTCGGCGGCGAGATCGTTCCGCAGCCGGGCGAGATCGAAGACGCGCAGTGGTTCGCGCTCGACGCGCTGCCGAACATCCCGCCGCGTTTCAGCATCTCGGGGCACCTGATCCGCGACACCGCCACGGCGTTGCGCGAGGGTCGGTTAGGCGCCGCGTAGTCCCAGATCGTGGGACCTGGCCGGCGCGATCGGGTTTCGCGCGATTGCCTCGCCCGGCCGCGGCGCCGAACATAGCGCTCCGTCGAAAGCGCCTGCGATGTACATCAGCGAACAACTCCTGAACCCCAGCGAGCAGCGGCTGCGGCTGTCGACGCAGCTCGGCGTCGAACACGTCGTGCTCGACAACCGCGGCACCGAACTCGTCTCGGCCGCCAGCGGCGGCGTCAGCGCGTGGGACGCGACGAAGCTGCGCGAATACCGGCGCTGGGTCGAAGGCTTCGGCCTCGCGATCGACGTCTTCGCGCTCGATGTCGGCGCGATCCTGCTCGACTCGCTGGTCGACCTTCACAGCGCGAAGAAGAGCCGCGATCTGCTGGCCCGCAACATCGCGGTCGCGGCCGACGCCGGCATCACCTGCCTCAAGTACAACGTCCAGATGGTGGGCATCACGCGCACCGGCCTCAAGGCCGGCCGCGGCGGCTGCAGCAACTCGGGCTTTCGGCTGGCCGAATACTCGCCCGAGGCCGACCGCCAGCATTCGTACTGGGGCGTCGGCTACCCGACCCACCAGGACGAAGGCGACTCACAGAGCGCGTTGCTGTGCGGCCAGAAGCAGGCCCGCGACGTGCCGCAGGTCAGCCCGCAGGCCGGCTGGGACGCGATCGAGTTCCTCGTCGACGGCCTGATCCCCGCCGCCGACGCCGCCGGCGTCCGCCTGGCCTGCCATCCGCACGACCCGGCCTACCCGCCCGGCGGGCTGAACGGCATCGAGCACGTCGTCGGCTCGGCCGATGGCATCCGGCGTTTCCTGGCGCTGTCGGGCAGCCCGAACCACGGCCTCAACTTCTGCCAGGGCACGGTGGCCGAGATGTTCAAGGAACCGGGGCGTGCGATGATCCCGGTGATCGAAGAGTTCGCCGCCACCGGCCGCATCTTCATGGTCCACTTCCGCAACATCCGCGGCGGCTATCTCGACTTCCAGGAAGTTTTTCCCGACGAAGGCGACGTCGACATGTTCGAGGCCATCAAGGCCTACCAGCGCGGCGGCTACCGCGGCCCGCTGTGCCCCGACCACGTGCCGGTGTCGAAACTCGACGAAGGCCGCGAACGCTTCATGGCCTTCGCGCTCGGCTACACACGGGGCCTGCTGCAGGCGGCCGGCGTCTGGTCGACGCCGCGCCACCGGCCAACCGAACCATTGATCCACCAACAGGAGACAAACCGATGATTCGTCGCACCTTCGGCGGCGCAGCCGCTGCCGCACTGGCACTGTTCGCGCTGCCCACGCTGGCGCAGGACGGCCCCTGGCCCGCGAAGGCCATCAAGCTGCTCGTTCCGTTCCCGCCCGGCGGCACCAGCGACATCATGGGCCGGATGGTTGCCGAAGAGCTGGCGAAGGCGCTGAAGCAGCCGGTGATCGTCGAAAACGCCGGCGGCGCCGGCGGCACCACCGGCACCTCGCGCGCCGTCAAGCTGCCGGCCGACGGCTATACGCTGATCCAGACCGGCGTCGGCCAGAACGCAGTGGCGCACGGGCTGGACCCGAAGCTGCCGTACGACTCGATGAAGGACTTCATCCACATCTCACAGGTCCACTCGGGCCCGAACGTGCTGGTCGTGCACCCCGACCGCCCGATGAAGACCTTCCAGGAACTGGTGGCCTACGGCAAAGCGAACCCCGGCAAGCTGACCTACGGCTACACGCATGCAGCCTCGGGCCACATGGCGATGGAGTTGCTGAAGCAGACCGTCAGCGAATGCCCGGCAGGGGCCAAGGACTGCAAGGGCCTCTTCATGGTCGGCATCCCGTACCGCGGCGGCGGCCCGATGATGACCGACATGCTGGGCGGCCAGATCGACCTGATGTTCATCAACCAGGACGTCGCCTTCCAGCACGTGAAGGCCGGCAAGCTGCGCGCGCTGGCGGTCTCCAGCGCGCAGCGCAATGCGCTGTACCCCGACCTGCCGACCATCGCCGAGAGCGGCTACCCGGGCTTCGAAGCGCTGTCGTGGTCGGGGCTGTCGGTGGCCGCCGGGACGCCGCGACCCATCGTCGACCGGCTCGAAGCCGAGATCGCCAAGATCATGGCTTCGCCGGCGATCAAGCAGCGCATGGATGCGAACGGCTTCGTGATCCCGACCCAGGGCTCGAAGCACTACACCGCGTTCGTGAAGAGCGAACTCGAACGCTGGACCCGCGTGATCAAGGCCGCGGGCATCAAACCGGAGTGAACCGATGAACCCACGACTGATCAACGCCAACCCCTTGGCCGCCGGCCTGGCCGCCGGCGAGGCCAGCACCGACCGCATCGAGTGGCTCGAGCTCTCGCTTGTCTTCCTGCCGATGGCCAGCCCGATCAGCGACGCCAAGGTGCTGACCGGCCGGCAGAAGCCGCTGACCGAGATCGCCTTCCTGTTCGCCGAAATCGCCACCAAGGAAGGCCACTCGGGCATCGGCTTCAGCTACAGCAAACGCGCCGGCGGCCCCGGCCAGTACGTGCACGCGAAAGAGATCGCGCCGGCGCTGATCGGCGAAGATCCGAACGACATCGCGCGGCTGTGGGACAAGCTCTGCTGGGCCGGCGCATCGGTCGGCCGCAGCGGGCTGGCGACGCAGGCGATCGCCGCGTTCGACATAGCATTGTGGGACCTGAAGGCCAAGCGCGCGAAGCTGCCTTTGGCCAAGCTGCTGGGCGCGCACCGCGACTCGGTGCAGTGCTACAACACCTCGGGCGGCTACCTGTCGATGCCGATCGACGAGGTGCTGAAGAACGTCGAAGCCTCGCTCGAGCGCGGCATCGGCGGCATCAAGATCAAGGTCGGCCAGCCCGACCCGATGATCGACCTGCAGCGGGTCCGTGCGGTGCACCAGTTGATCGACGGCCGCGTGCAGATGATGATCGACGCCAACCAGCAATGGGATCGCGTCACCGCGCAGCGTTTCGGCAGGCTGGTCGAGCCGCTGAACCTGACCTGGATCGAAGAACCGCTCGATGCCTACGACGCCGAAGGCCATGCCGCGCTGGCCGCGATGCTCGACACGCCGATAGCGACCGGCGAGATGCTGACCAGCGTGGCCGAACACTGGGAGCTGATCCG
>Ga0307513_10008678_pt1 | contig 12949 bp, 6 predicted proteins | sample 15_EM_MG_FD_202174 | JGI IMG/M metagenome (GOLD analysis project Ga0307513, IMG submission 202174) | Populus trichocarpa ectomycorrhiza microbial communities from riparian zone in the Pacific Northwest, United States - 15_EM | ecosystem: Host-associated > Plants > Roots > Unclassified | place...
GACACCACACCGGCGTCGGACGACTCGTCCCCGCTGGCGCACCTGCGGTTCAGCGCAGAGGAGTGGCCGCGCAAGCAGTTGCTGGGCTACGAGCGGGAGATGCTCGGCCTGTACGTGTCGGCGCACCCGCTGGACGGTGCCGAGCGGCTGCTGCGCAAGCACGCCCCGAAGCCGATCGCCGAGATCATCAGCGACGCGCCCAAGGAGGGCGAGATCGTGCTGGCGGGCATGATCTCCTCGCTGGAGCGGCGGGTGAACAAGCAGGGCGAGCCGTGGGCCATCTGCACGATCGAGGACCTGGACGCGTCCATCGAGGTGCTGTTCTTCGCGAAGTCCTACTCCGTGCTGTCACAGGACCTGATCGAGGACGCCGCGGTCGCCGTCAAGGGCCGGGTCAACTGGCGCGAGGACAAGATGTCCGTGTTCGGCTCGGGTCTCATCCCGCTGGACATCGCCGACGCCGACCTCGCCGCGCCGGGCGAGGCCGCACCGTTCGTGCTGCTGTGCAACCCGGTCAAGCTGAACGACGACGTGGTGGGGGAGCTGAAGAACACCCTCGCCGCACACCGCGGTGACACACCGGTGCACCTCAAGTTCGCCCACAAGGACAACGGCGTCACCTTGGCTCTGGACGACTACCCGATCAAGGTGTCGCCGGCCTTCCTCGGTGAGATCAAGGCGATTCCTGGGGTGGCGGTCGACGCCTGACTGGTCGTGAGCTTGGCCCCGTGATCCGGACACCTGACCTGAGGTGGCCTCGGTCACCAGGGAGGATGGTCCGGTGCCTGCGCCACACCCACCAGAGTTCCGGCGGCGTGCCGTCGAGCTGGCTCGTCAGGGCGACAAACCGGTCGCCGCGTTGGCAAAGGACCTGGGCATCAGCCAGTCCTGTATGCGGAACTGGATGGCCCAGGCCGACGCCGATGAGGCCGGCCCTAGCGCGGCCCGGTTGACGAGCGCGGAGAAGAAAGAGCTGGCTGAGTTGCGGCGGAAGAATCGGCAGCTTGAGGTGGAGAACGAGATCCTCAAGCGTGCCGCAGCGTATTTCGCCAGGGAGAACGTTCTCCCAAAGTAGTCTTCCCGCTGGTCCATGAACTCGCCGCGGATGGTGTCGACGTCGCGGTGACCTGCCGGGTCCTGAAGGTGTCACGCTCCGGCTATTACGAATGGCGGACGCGACCGAAATCCGTTCGGGAACAGGACGACGAACTACTCATGAAACACATCCGGCAGATCCACACGGAGTCGCGTGGTACGTACGGCTGGCCGCGGGTGCACGCCGAGCTCACCCTCGGCCTCGGTGTGACGGTCAACCACAAACGCGTCGCCCGGCTCATGCGTCAGGCCGGCATCCAGGGCCTCTACCGCCGCCGGCGGCGCGGTTGCACCGTGCGCGACCCGGCCGCCGAACCAGCCCATGACCTGGTCAACCGCCAGTTCACCGTCGACGAACCGAACCGGCTGTGGATCACCGACATCACCGAACACCCCACCGACGCGGGCAAGGTGTACTGCGCGGCGGTGATGGACGCCTACTCCCGGCTGATCGTTGGTTGGTCCATCGCCGAGCACATGCGCACCGAACTGGTCACGGACGCACTCGGCATGGCTATTCTCCGCCGACAACCCGACCGGAACACGATTCTGCATTCCGATCACGGCTCGCAATACACATCTTGGGCCTTCGGGCAACGCCTCCGCCACGCCGGACTGCTCGCATCGATGGGCACCGTCGGCGATTGCTTCGATAACGCGATGATGGAGTCGTTCTGGGGCACCATGCAACTCGAACTACTCGACTCGAAAATCTGGAAATCCCGCGACGAGCTTGCTACCGCGATCTTCGAATGGATAGAGTGCTGGTACAACCCGAAACGGAGACACTCCCGAATCGGAATGCACAGCCCCACCACCTACGAGACACTCCACAGCCCGCCACACCCGGCCGGCTGACCCCACACCCGACGTGCCCGGCCAACGGGGCCAAGCTCAGTGGAAGTAGGTGCGGATGGTGGTGTGGTTGGGGGTGGTGTGGATGCGGACGAGGTCGGCGAGGTGGTTGACGGCGAGCAGTCCGCGTCCGCGTTCTTGGCCGGGGGCCGCTGGTCGGCGGCCGACCAGTGGGTCGTTCAGGCTGCCGAGGTTGACGGTTTGGAAGATCAGGGCTGTGTCGGTGGCCCAGCTCAGGAGGCGGGGTTTGCCGGTGCCGTGTTCGATGCTGTTGGTTACTAGTTCGTTGACGACGAACACGATGTCATGGATCCGTTCGACGAGCAGGCCGACGTCGCGGGCGAGTCGGGTGGCCCACTGGCGGATCCGGCTGAGCTGGCCGGTGGCGACGGTGCGGAACTCGGTGGTGGCGAACTCGGTGGCGGTGTCGGGGACGGCCAGGGGTTGGTTGTAGGTGCTGATGATGTGGTCGGGGGCGTACGCGGTGCTGTGCCGCCACTGGTGCCGCCATTGGCCGGCTTCGACGAGGATGGGGTGGGTGGCCGCGGCGTCGGCCAACGTCACGGGCGAGAGCTGGTGCGCGTCGTAGGGGCACAGGATCGTGGCCGGGCGGTTGTCGAAGGCGGTGTTGATCAGTGCTTCGTGTTGTACGCACGCGGGGTATTCCTCGTGGCTGCGCTCGGCCCAGATCGGTTCGCCGATGATCCGCACCCGCCGCCCGTGGTGCCGGTCGGCGAAGGCTCGCAGGACGGAGGGGATGATCCGGCCGGGATTGCGGCCGGCATCGGTCATGTCCAGCCACTGCACCTGCTCGACCCGCCCACCGCGGGCGGCGTGCTCGTGCTGGATGACTCGGAGGTTCGGGCCGGGCACGGCCACGGCCACCGGCTCATCCCTCGCGTGGCCGCCGAGGATGAACGGCACGGTGGCAGCCAGATAGCCGGGTGTGTCGCGGTAGAACACCGCGGGATGGGTAAACGCGTGGCCGCCCGTGGCACCGTGCCAGCCGGGGTCTGCAGGTCTGCCAGGTTCGGGCGGCTCGGAGTCAGGGTCCATACCCGCCGGAATTACCCGCCGGCTAGCGAAACAAACCTGGTGAACAGGCGGTTGGCACACCGTCGCCGGAGGGTCGGCGTCGGGCCGGCGCCCGCGCGCGCTGTGGGCCTCGGTGGCGAGATGCCCCGGCCAGCGATGGCTCACACCTCCCGCACGACGTGCAGACGCGCACGTTCCCGCGATGCCCCACCGGGGCCGGGGGTCCCGCCGATCGGGGGCGTTCCCCTCGACGCGAACGCCACCGACCGAAGCCCCGATGGTACTGCCGCGAACGCCGCAACAGCACTGCAACGTCCACCCGCTGCAACATCCGCACGCTGCCCGAGTCGGACTCGCCGTACATCGCTGCCCGGGCACAAAAGCACGACCGAATGCCAGACGGCCGGAGCGACAGAGGACCGGAAGATGGTGGTTTATCTGGCGGCAACCCGGGTATCCGTGACTGGATGTTCTGCCCACCTCCCGATCAAGGCGGATACCAGGCGTTGATGCGGCCATGGCAGCGGAGCAGTCGGCGACGGTCGCCAGCCATTCCCCGCTGCCGGAGATCATCTGTGATCTGGACCAGATGCTCACCAGGGCTTCGTCAACGCGTGCGTGACATGTTGTCCGGGCGTGATGACTTGGTGGTGGATGACGCGATCTTGGTGGCCGACGAACTGGTCACCAACGCGCTTCGCCACGGGCAGGCTCCCTGCCGATGCCGACTGACGTTGACCGAGCAGGGTCGGCGGTTGCGCATCGAGGTCGACGACGCCGCATCCACCCAGCCCCAGACACGCACACCCGATCAGCACGGTGGGCGAGGGCTGGCGCTGGTTGACCTGCTCGCCGCGTCGTGGGAAGTCCAGCGCTGCGCCCCTCACAAGACGGCGGGGTCTTCGGTTGGTCGTCCGACGTGTTCGTGCAGGTCGGTGCCCCCGGTTGGGCATCCGGGTGGTGGAGCCCGTGATGATGCTTGCCGGGCTCGACACACCATTGTTGGACAGCCGAGTCCTACTAAGACAGACGTCGTGCGCATCTGATGCCGGTCGCCGGGCGCCCGGTGTCTGCGCCGGTGGTCATGGCCTGAGCCGCCTGCGGCCAGCTCCACCGCGGCGGACAGGGTGTGCCCGGCGAGCCGAGCACACCGCCCACAGTGGACTCGATCGACTCGACACGCGGGGCGGCCGACGGCTTCCCCGTGTTCTCCAAGCACACCGTGGGCCGGCCGGCTCACCATTCCGCACCGGCCCACGGACCATCCTGACCGACGTCGAAACGATCACCCTTCCTGTTCTGCGTGGGACCACGGCACTTCCGGTCAACAGGCCCCAATGGTCAACGGCGGGTTTCCGATGTCCAGCGACGGGGTGGGTGTGTCGTCGCTGATGCGGTCCCGGCTGTGTCGGCCTCCCGTGGTCTGCCAGCCAGCAGCACATGGCCACGACCGGAAGGCCGACGACCATTCACTTTCGAATCAAGCCAGCCTGCAAGAAGTGGCGACCGCCCTCGCCACCACGGCAGGCGAACTCAGCTCCTCGCCCTGCCGTGAGACGCAGCGGCAAGCGCGCACGCGACGACGCCTGGCGACGTGCTCGGCCCCGCCGAACGCGGTGTCCTTCGAATCACGCGGACAGCCACGTTGCGGCATCCAACCGGGGGGTCTAGCTGCCGTTGATCATGAAGCCAGATCCCGGCTCGACCACGATGTCGCCGTTGGCCGAGTTCGTGACGGTCACGTTCGTCAGCGTCGCGCTGCCTCGGGCGCCGCCCATGGCCAGGATGCCGGCGCCGTTGTTGGACTTGTCGATCAGCATGTTGGTGACCGCGACGTTCGGCATGGCGCCGCCACCCGCCTTGAACTGCAACCCGTCGTAGGTCGAGTCGTGGATCTCCGTGTCCCGGATCGTGACGCCGGTGATGTCCTGACCGGCGGCGAATAGCGTGATGGCGCCGAACTTCTGCTGCTCGCCCCAGAACACTCCCCCGCAGCGCTGCAGCACGTTGCCGGCGATCACGGTCTCCCCGGAGAAGGGCAGCGGATCATGGTCGGTCGCCAGCATGATGCCGGGGTAGTTCATCGTGTCGGAGATCAAGTTGTTCTCGGCCGTGTTGCCGTAGCCGCCGTAAATCGCGACGCCGTTGGCCCGCCACGGAAGCTGGATCGTGTTGTTGGCGAACGTGTTGTCGTGCCCGATATCCACCGCCTGGTCCTTGACGTACTTGTTGGCCCACACCGCGAGCGAGTCGTCGCCCGTCGTGCGGAACGACGAGTTGGTCACCGACGAGTTCCTCGTGCCGTTGGTGAAGTTGATGCCGTCGGCGTAGGTGTCGCGGATCCGCATGCCGCTGAACTCGAGCCCGTCGGCGGGACCCCACAGGGCTGGGATGTTGTCGTAGTCGCGGCCGACCCACACGCCGACGTTGGCGTGTTCGATCCACACGTTGCTGATCTTGGTACCGGTGCCGAACCGTCCGTTGAGGCCGACGCCGCCTTCCTTGCCGCCGTCGCCGCCGCGAATCCGGCCGGAGCCGAAGATGGCGATATCGGAGATCTGCACGTTCTTGTCGATGTCGAAGCCGAAGTTGCCCTCGTGCGGGTGGTTGATGCCGCCCGCGTCCTGCGGCTCGGTCAGGGTGTACAGCTGCGAATGCCACATGCCGGCGCCGCGAACGGTGACGTCGCTGATGCCGATCTGGTTGTACGGGCCCTGGTTGTCCGGGTCGTCGGTGAGGATCTTCTGCTCCTGCCGCCACTGCCCCGGCGGGATCCACACGCAGCTGATGGCCCCGTTCTGGTCGTCGGTCACCGCGGCCTGGATGGCGTTCGTGTCGTCGGCACCGTCATCGGGGATCGCGCCATAGTCGGTGATCGAGGTACAGTCCGCCGGTTTCTCCTGCGGCGCGGCCACGTCTTCGAGGTCGATCAGGTCGATGACGTAGAACTGCGCCGTGTCGTCCGCGTCGCGCTGCAACCGGAATTTCGTGCCGGCGGGGTAGGTCTGTGACAGCAACGCGTGCGACTCGTCGAACAGCCGTCGCGCGTCCGCCTGCGGGTTGTTCGTCAGCCCTTCGGGGTCGTCCGTGTTGCCGTACAGCCAGCTATGCCGCGACGAGAGGGTCAGCTTCTCGGCGAAGGTGCCGTCGACGTACAGGCTGATCGTGGCGTCCACACCGCCGCCGCCGGGCGCATCGGGGATGGAGTTGCGCACCAGGATCGAGTTGGCCTGGTTGGTCGAGGTGAACTCGACGAACTCCCCCTGAGTGTCCAGCCGTACGGACTTCCTGCCGGAGGACTCGGTGCCGAAGTTGGTGTGCCCGAAGGTGCGCAGCGGGTCGGCTTCCAGCAGAGTGCCCTGAAAGTCGGCGGCCTCGGCCTCGTACTCGATGTAGGGCAGGTCGGCGCCGCGTTCGACGAGGGCTGACCGCGAGGTCTCGGGCTCGGCGGCGGCGCCGGCCAGGTCTGCGATGGTGATCGCGGTGGCGCCGCCGACAGTGAGGATGCCGGCGATCAGTCGCCGGCCGAGCAGCTTGGGTTTCATTGCGCCTTCCGTTCTATCGGGACGACACAGCAGGGTGCCGCCGGACGTTCGGGAGCAGGGATGGAGAGGGTGGCGCGTCGCAGGGTGAGAGAACCTTCGCCATTCACGGAACCGTTACAGGATGCAACAAGACGTGTTAGTATTGCAACATCTTGACGAACTAAAGCAAAGTTTTGACTGAACGCCAGCGAAGGCCGAGGCCTACGGCGGGACGGCGCAAGGCCACCGCCACCACCTATCTGCAGTGGGAGGGGTTCCGGGATCCCGACCTGATAGGCCCGCCGGATCTCCACGTGCCCGACATCCGGCACGGCGAGCCGCTCGCGGTCGCACAACGCGCACTCGTGGATTACCTGAATCGCCGGGCTGGACGAGCAGAAGAGCAGCATCCTCCGAGTGGAAGGCAGAAGGGGGTCCACCCCTACCGAGGCGAACCGCGCAGTGCCGCCGAAGAGGTAGAGCGGGAGATCTTCGACATCGTCGCGGTGGCGGCCAACCCGCCGTCGGCCGGGACGTTAGGCAGAAGAAGCTGTCCCTGCGGCTGCTCCTGCTGGAGATCGTCGCCTTCCGGGACGCCTGGCAGCACGAGTCCGACCGGTTCGGGCGAATCGACGAAAACCAGGGCACACCTCGCCGGCTGCCCGCCCCCCGCCCTCCCGAACGCCCCGGCTGAAGCCCCGCGCGGCGCCCCCGCGCCCCGCGTGGTGCCTCGATCGGGGCGGATCGGGGCGGGCCTCCGTGCCGATCGAAGTCACGCTGCACGCGGTTGGCCGGAGGGCGAGATGGAACAGCAGCCGTGGTGCGTCACCGATGTTCCGCTCCGCTCGCTTGATCGCTGCGACCAGCTCGGTGGTGTCGGCCTCGTACTTGGCGAACTACAGCGTGCGCCGAACGCTTGCCAGGCCTCGTCCGTTGACTTGCTGATACCGAATCTGTCGATCGCCTCGCGGGCAAGGTCGGGGAACTGCCCGTCGGCAATCCGTTGAGACGAGCCAATGATCTGATACCGGTCCGGTAAGAGGCCGACCGCGGCGAGTTGGAACGGTCTCGGCAGCAGCTTGCGTGCCGCCAGATCGCCCGTTGCCCCGAACAGGGCGCCGTCGTTTGCGGCTGGTCCTATCTCGTCTGGCGATCCAGGGTGACATCGAAACGGTTGTGGCTCTTGCCGTTGAGGGTGATCAATTCGGGCAGATCCGAGCCGTTGACGGTTACCGTTTTGCTTACCGGGTGGTGACCCTGGGCGGTAGTGGTGATGGTGTAGCAGCCCGGAACCAGGTCATCGATGCGGTAAGCACCGTTCGTTTCGGTGGTGGCGGCGGTGACCTCGCCCCACTAGTCGGTGACCACCACCCGGGCACCCACCACGGCGTCACCATCCGCGTCGGGCACGGTGCCGACAAGGCCGCCTGGGCCGGCGAGCAGCACCAGGTCGTACGTGATCGGCTGGCCGTCGACGGCCAGGCCGGCGATATGTGGCTGGTGACCGGACGCGGAGCCGAAGAGTGTCAAGCTGCCGCCCCTGGAGACAGGCGCCGCGTACGTGCCGTCCTCATGGGTGGTCGTGCGAGCGAGCTGGCGGCCTTCCGAGTTGAGCACGCTGATCACGGCGTGCGGCACCGGTACCCCCGCACCGTCCAGAACCCGGCCATGGATGACGGCGGCGCCGCTCGCCTGGGCCTGGGAGCCAGTCACCACCGGCCGGTTCGCGGCTTTGCGGCGGAAGAGGATCGCCGTGGCGAGTGCGCCGAGGGTGAAGAGGCCGGCTGACCACCGGTAGGCGTGGCGTAGCTGTGTACTGCGGCGTCTGCCTGCGCCAGTGGGTCGGTCGGGTGGCTGTGCGCGTAGCGGGTGGCGGCGCTGACCGCCAGGGCGTTGAGCAGGGCGATGCTGACGGCGCCACCGATTTGTTGGGTGCTGTTCGCGGTTTGCCGAAGCTACGCCCTGGTCGGCCGTGCGCACGCCGAGGGTGGCCCGGCTCATGGCCGTGGGCATGCCAGGCCCACGGCGGCGCCGATCAGCAACAGCGGCGGCAGCACGTGCCGAGTAGGTGCTGCGCAGGCCGAGCCCAGTCAGTTCGACGATCCCGATCGCGGCCAGCAGCAGGCCGAGAGGCACGATCACCTTGGGGCCGATCCGCGGTACCAAGGCGAAACCGTCCTCGTACTCGGAACGACCAACGGAACGACCATCACCGCCACGCAGGTCATCGTGCAACCGACTGACGGCGGCGGATCTGCGGCTTCCTCGGCGGCTGAGGTGATCCCCTTCCATCGAGGTACACCGGCCGCGTCGAAACAGGTCGGTCAGATCCCGGCGAACTACAGCGAGGGGTCGGGGGACGATCGTCAGCGGAACGACGGCGAACAAGGCGACGGAAGCCGCGCTGGCCGCCTACCCGGGAGGCGTCGTCGACCGCGTTGTGCAGCTGAACGACGGCGAGTACGAGGTCCACTACATCGGCGTCAACTGGCCGCACCACATCTCGTCAACCAGGACTTCAAGGGTCGTCGGCGCGAGTAGCCGTCGCGGCAGGCTGATAGTGGGCGTCTATACCTCGATGTCCGAGCTCATGACGACCGTGCGGTGCCGGGGCAGTGCGAAGTGCTCGGCGTCGCCGGCGGCGATGTGGGAGGTGGCGATGAACAGCCACTTGCGCCAGGCTGCCATCGTCGGCGCGTCCCCACGCCGCAGCTCGATCTCCGACAGGAAGTAGGACGCCTCGTCGAGCTGGAGCCGGCTCCCTGTCACGACCGGGTCGAGTGTCCTCAATGCAGCGGGCACGTCCGGCCGCTCCAGGTAGCCGAACCGGGCGATGACACGGGTTATCCCGTCGCCGAGGTAGTTGACGACGACCCGCTGGTCCGCTGGCACCCGGGGCACCGGCTCTGTCTCGACCGACATGATCACGACGTGCTCGTGCAGCACGTGGTTGTAGTCGACGTTGGCCCGCAAGGCCAGCGGCACGGTCCGCTTGCCGCGGTTGAGGAAGACGGCGGTGCCCGGGACCCGGAGCAGTGCCCTCCCCCGCACCTCGTCGACGAACTCGTGCAATGGTCCTTCGCGCCGTTCACGCTCGGCGGTGACGGTCTCGCGGCCTCGTTGCCAGGTGGTCATGACGGCGAACGTGGTGACGCCGATCAGCAGCGGCAGCCACGCGCCGTGGACCAGCTTGGTCAGGTTGGCCGCGACGAACAACAGGTCCACCAGCAGCAGCGGGACCGCGCCGAGGGCGACGAGCCAGCGTGGCGCGCCCCACCGCCAGCGAGCGACGTAGAAGAACAGCAGGGTGGTGATGGTGATCGTCCCGGTCACGGCCATGCCGAACGCGTACGCCAACGCCGTCGAGCTGCGGAACGCGAAGACCAACGTGAGCACGGAGACCATCAGCAGCCAGTTGACCCACGGGACGTAGATCTGGCCCGCCGTGGTCGCCGAGGTGTGCGTGATGCGTAGCCGGGGCAGGTAGCCGAGCCGGACGGCCTGTGCCGCGACCGAGTACGCGCCGGTGATCACCGCCTGGGAGGCGATCACGGTCGCGGCCGTGGCCAGCACGACCATCGGCAGCCGTCCCCAGCCGGGCATGAGCAGGAAGAACGGGCTGGTGACGTTGCCGGAATCGTCGAGGATCAGTGCGCCCTGGCCGAGGTAGCTGAGCACACACGCGGGGAACACCAGGATCAGCCAGGCGCGCGTGATCGACCGGCGACCGAAGTGGCCCATGTCCGCATACAGCGCCTCGGCGCCGGTGACCGCGAGCACGACCGCGGCCAGGGCGAAGAAGGCGGTGCCGAAATGGCCGACCAGGAAGCCGAGCGCGTAGGTCGGCGACAACGCCTCGAGGATGTCCGGGTGGCCGGCGATGCCGGCCACCCCGCCCGCGCCGATGGCCAGGAACCAGGCGATCATCACCGGCCCGAATACGCGACCGACCGCCGCGGTTCCCTTGCGCTGCACCAGGAACAGCAGCACGATGATCACCGCGGTGACCGGCACGACCAGAGCTGCCAGCGAGGGCTCGACGACCTGGAGCCCTTCGACCGCGGACAGTACCGAGATCGCCGGGGTGATCATGCTGTCCCCGAAGAACAGCGAAGCGCCGAAGATACCCAACCCCGCGAGCACCACAACTGTCCGCGGGCTACGTCGTGCTCCCCACCGCCGCAGCAACGTGATCAGCGCCATGATGCCGCCCTCGCCGTCGTTGTCGGCGCGCATTGCCAGCAGCACGTAGGTGACCGTGACGATGATCAGGACCGACCAGAACACGAGCGATACCACCCCGAACACGTTCTCCCTGCTGATCGCGACGGGATGCGGGCCGCGTGGGGCGAACACCGTCTGGAGGGTGTAGATCGGGCTGGTCCCGATGTCGCCGAACACCACGCCGAGCGCCCCGACGACCAACGCGAGCCGGATCGGGTCGCGCGCCGCCGACAGCCCGGCCACCGACGACCCGGTGTCTCTTGTGGTCGCTTGCCGCCGGTTCGGCACGGCGATCCCCCTCCGCTAGGGCGCGGGCTCGAGACGGGTCAGTCCCGGTGGCTGGGCGTCACCTCTACGACGAGGTGCTTCGTCACGGGCTGCCCGCTCTGCGTGCTGACGTCGGCGATCCCGCAGAGCACGTTGAGCTCCGGCATGTAGCCCGCGGCGCAGCCCGGCGGGATGTCGTAGCGGACGGCCCGGTAGCCGTGCACCCTCCGCCGCGTCCCGTCCTTGGAGAAGCTGGTGACGTCAATGAGGTCGAAGTCGTCGAGGTCGCGGTCGCGCATGTCGTTGTCGTGCATGAACACCACGGTGCGCAGGCCCTTGAGGCCCCGATAGCGGTCGTCGTTGGAGTAGATGGTGGTGTTGAACTGGTCGTGCGACCGGACGGTCGTCAGCAGCAACCGGCCTTCGCCGGGATCGACGTCGTCGGGGAGCGGCGCGGGCGAGAACTCAGCGCGACCGGACGGGGTCTGGAACACGCGCTCCCGTGCCAGCTGACGGATGCGGAAGCCGTGCGGGTGGCGGGCACGGGCATTGAAGTCCTCGAACCCGTCCAGCACGCGGCTCATCGTGTCGCGGATGCGGTCGTAGTCGTCGACGTAGTCCTGCCACGGGGTCTTGCTGCCCGGCAAGGTGGCCCGCGCCATGCCCGCGATGATCGCGCACTCGGAGCGCATGTGCGGCGAGGCGGGCTTCTTCATCCCGTAGGAGATGTGCACCATGGACATCGCGTCCTCGACGGTGACGCCCTGCACGCCACCTGCCTGGTGGTCCCGGTCGGTTCGGCCCAGGCAGGGCAGGATCAGTGCGCGCTTGCCGTGGACGAGATGGCTGCGGTTGAGCTTGGTGCTCACCTGCACGGTCAGCTCGCAGTTGCGCAACGCCTGGAATGTGGCGGGCTGGTCAGGAGTGGCGAGCGCGAAGTTGCCGCCCAGGGCGACGAACACCTTCACGTCGCCGTCGCGCATGGCCTCGATGGTCTCGACGGTGCCCAGCCCGTGCTCGCGCGGCGGGTCGATCCCGCAGACCTCGGCGAGCCGGTCGAGGAACGTGTCGGCAGGCCGGTGGTTGATGCCGCAGGTGCGGTTTCCCTGCACGTTGCTGTGCCCGCGGACGGGGCACGGCCCCGCTCCCTCGCGGCCGATGTTTCCCCGCAGCAGCAACAGGTTGACGATCTCGGCAATCGTGTCGACGCCGTGTTCGTGCTGGGTGAGGCCCAGGCACCAGGCGATGATGACTCGCTTCGAGCCGAGGTAGGAGTCGGCGAGAGCGCGGATCCCGCGCTCGTCCACACCGGCGTCCCGTACGAGGTCCACCCAGGAAGTGGCCTCGACGAGCGCGCGATACTCGTCGACGCCGTGGGTGTAGCGATCGATGAAGTCCCGGTCGAGCACCTCGGGGTCCTTCTCCGCCGCCTCGAAGACGGCCTTGGCGACACCGCGCAGCAGGGCGAGGTCGCCGCCGATGCGCACCTGGACGTTCATCGTGCCGGTCGCGGTCGTGTGGAATGTCGCCATGTTGACGAACTCGTGCGGCACGATCGTCCGCCGCGACGCCGCTTCGATCAGTGGGTTGATGTGGACCAGCTGCGCGCCGCGCCGTTCGGCCTCGGCCAGCCACGTCAGCATCCGCGGCGCGTTCGTCGCGGCGTTGTCGCCCATCAGCCAGATCGCGTCCGCCTGCTCCCAGTCGTTCAGGTCGACCGTGCCCTTGCCGCTACCGATCGCCGCCGTCAGCGCCCGGCCGCTCGCCTCGTGACACATGTTCGAGCAGTCGGGCAGGTTGTTCGTGCCGAACTCGCGCACCCAGAGCTGGTACAGGAAGGTCGCCTCGTTGCTCAGCCGCCCCGAGGTGTAGAACGACGCCTCCTGCGGGCTGTCCAGTCCACGCAGCGAGCCGCCGACCAACGCGAACGCATCGTCCCAGGAGATCGG
>Ga0307513_10008679_pt1 | contig 12948 bp, 12 predicted proteins | sample 15_EM_MG_FD_202174 | JGI IMG/M metagenome (GOLD analysis project Ga0307513, IMG submission 202174) | Populus trichocarpa ectomycorrhiza microbial communities from riparian zone in the Pacific Northwest, United States - 15_EM | ecosystem: Host-associated > Plants > Roots > Unclassified | place...
CCGCAGGGTGCGGAAGAAGCCGGGCCAGCCGGATTCGGTGGCCTCGAGCTGGTTGTCCCAGTCGTCGGTGCTGGCGAAGAGGCTGTGCACCACACGGACGACGCACACACCACCCGCGCGCGCTTCGACGCTCCACTCGGTGGCTATCGGTGGCGAGCCACCCCAGCCCTCGCCCTGCGCGGCAAACATCCGCGGCGGATCCCAGGTCGTCACGGCGGAGCGGGACACCATGCCCGGGCCGAAATTCGCCGTCACCGCGACGGGCCTTCCGTCGCCCTCCTCGAACGCCGTCGGCACGAACCAGGACGAGATGCCCGGCCCGGTGGCAATGGCCTGCCACACGTCCTCCGGCGTGCCGGGGACCTCGACTTCGACCTGAACCGAACGGCGCCCGGAGGCTTCTTTCTTCACGCTCATGATGGCTCCTTGAAATGCGATTTCTGCGGCAGGGGGTGGGCCACGACCACCAGGCGATGCACCCGGCCGCCGGGGGCGGATTGATCGTGGTACTTCGACACCAGCTTCGTGATGGCCTCGGTGAGTTCGTTGCTGAAAGCCGCGCGGTCCGTCGCCGAGCGGAAGCGAACCTCGGTATCCACCGCCAGGGTCGCCAGGCGTTTGCCCGCCTCGTTCGCGCGGCGAACAAGATCGCCCACCTCGCGGACGACCCGTGCGCCCAGGGCAATGAGGTAGCTCGCGGACAGCCTGTCGATTCCCCGACTCGCGCCCAGGGCGGCCGGGCCCAGGGCGCCCGTCGAGACGACGTAGGAAGCAGCCGTCGCCACGAGCAGCCGTTCCGTCAGCCCGCCCCACTTGCGTTCCTCGGCCGGCCGCACCAGCCCATGCGCCTCCAGCGCGTTCAGGTGGTAGTTGACTTTCTGCCGAGCCAGGCCGACCCGCGCGGCCAAGGTCGCCGCCGAGGCGGGCGCGGCCAGCTCCGAGAGGAGCCGACTCCGCATGGGCTCCAAAGCCACTCTCGCCGCTGCCGGATCTTCGATGACTTGGATGTCGAGCACGAAGGAGATGGTAGGTTTGACAAGTTTAGTTGTCAAGACTGGTTCGAGCCCGCTCCCGGCGAACATGTGTCCATGCTGCCGGCCGCCAGCAACGGGTCCCTGCTGACCAGAGCGCGTGCAATCGCTGACGCGCGGCAAGGCGCAGGCCTACGAGCGGTCGCTGGCCGAGGGCAAGAGCCACAACTTCCCGTCCGCGGCTTCTGTTTCATCGGCCGGCAGCACCGCGTCACGCTCGGGCGCAACGAATACTTCATCGACCTGCAACTCGCCAGGCGCGCGAAGCTGGCCAGCGAAGTGAGCTGATTCGGTAGCGGTCGACGGCGGTGCCGGCCTTCGGTGTCAGCCGGCCCGACTCTCGGCTGGCGCCGTGCGGCACGGCGCGTTCGATGGCCGAGCGCAGCGGCGCCAGGTTGTCCGGCAGGTCTTCCGCCGTCAGCGTGGTCTTGCAGGCCATCATGCCGCAGCCGATGTCCACACCCACCGCCGCCGGGATGATGGCCTTCAGCGTCGGGATGACGGAGCCCACGGTGGCGCCGATGCCGAAGTGCACATCGGGCATCGCCGCGATGTGCTTGAAGACGATGGGCAGACGCGCAGCGTTGGTCAACTGGCGCTTGGCCGCGTCTTCCACCGGCACGCCGCGGGTCCACATCTTCAGCGGCACGCCGCCGCCCACGTCTTCGTGGATGTAGTTGGTTTCCATGACTTGATTCTCCCAGTACAGGGGAGGCTACCGATGCAGCCTCCCCCAACGCGCACCACAGGGTGCTTTCCTTGAAGCTCAACGGAGCTTCACCAGCCCGTTGAGAACTTGGTCCAGACCCCCGAACACGGAGATCTTGTCGATGCGCTCGGCCACGCGTTCCAGCGTCTCGAGCTCCTTCATGCGAAGGGCGATGGGGTTGCCCTCCATCACCTTGGCGGTGTTCAGCAGCGAGCGCGTCGCTGCCGTCTCTTCCCGCCGGCGGATCACGTTGGCCTCGGCGGCCTTGCCGGCCTCCACAACCTGCGCGAGGATGGTCTTCATCTCGCCCGGCAGCACGATGTCCTTCACACCCACGCCGTCCAACTGCAGGCCGTAGCCCGCCAGCTTGGTGGTGGCCTGGGCGGTGACAACGTCGTCGATCACCGTCTTGTTCTCGAGCAGCTCGTCCAACGTCCGCGTGCCCACCGCCGCGCGCAGGCCGAACTGCAGCTCGCGGTACAGGTGGTCGGCCGGCTTGGCCAGTTCCTTGTAGGCCTTCAGCACATCCGTGAAGCGCCAGGTCGCCGACAGGTTCAGCCGCAGCGCCACCTTGTCACGGGTCAGGATCTCCTGGCCCGTGACTTCCACTGCCTGCAGGCGCAGGTCAACGACCTCCACCGAGACGTTGCGGTTGAACTTCCAGAACGCATACGAGCCCGGCGCCAGCAGGCGCTCGACCTTGCCGTCGATCCACAGGATGCCGGCCCCGTGTTCGGGCACCTGTACCTGCAGCACGCCGGCCAGACCGGTGACAGCACGCTGGCGCAGCTGCGTCTGCACCAGACGCGACACCGCCGCCGCCGGCACTTCGGACGAGACGGCGATGTCGATCACCTCGACCTGTACGTCGACCAGGCCCTTCCAGTACAGACGCCGGGTGGCCGGCGCCAGCACCTCGACCAACGCACCGTTCTCGGTACGCAGGCCGACCTGGTTCTCGTTCAGTTCGACGCGCACGAACTCGGCCGCGACCACGCCCGGCTCCTTGGCCATCAGGTAGTCGGCCAGAGCATGCGTGAACGCCGGCTGCTCCAGCGCGAAGAGTTCCACGCGCAGGGTGTCCAGGCCGGCGAACAGCCAGTGCGTGCCAGGTTGCAGCACGCGCCGGAAGTCGCCGTTGCGCAGCAGCAGGCCGCGCTCGTTCTTCTTCACGGTGACACGCTTGATCGTCATGGTGTTCTCCTTGTGGCAGCGTGTGTTGAATAGGTGCCGTTACAGCAGCGACCGCGGACGGCGGGTGCCAGGGTTCGGGTTGCACGGTGCGCGTTGGCAATCGCCTCCCCGGCGACCACCTCGGCTGGCCGTGGACACGAAGCCCCGCTTGCCCGTCGCACGAGCGGCCGCCGCTGATGCAACTCGGGCTGTCGCCTTCGATGCACGTTCGGCGTGGTCTTTCGACCGCTTTTGGATGGAGCGGGAGTCGAACCCGCGACAGACGACTTATCAGGCCGTTGCTCTACCCGACTGAGCTATCCAGTGGTGGTCATCCAGGAATCGGACCCGGCACCTTGCGGCGCAATCCATTGATGACCGGGCATCGGCCGATTCCAGCGGCGCGGCATGTGCAGCACCCACGGACGGGTCCGGGTGCCGCACACCGGCGGGGCGGGCTTGCACCCGAACCCCTGACCTGTGAGCGTTCGCCTTCGGCGGCAGATTCATGAGCGCCCGAGCCTCATCAACTCAGGCGCGATCCCTTCGGCAGGCGCGCAGCCAGCCACTCGTGCACGTCGGCGCGGATGTGCCGGCCTTCGAGCAGGAAGTCCTCGAAGCGGCTCGGCACGTACGGCAGGTACACCAGCGGCATGCCCGCTTCCTCCGGCGTGCGGTCGGCCTTCCGACCATTGCACATGCCGCAGGCGCTGACCAGGTTCATCCAGGCCCAGCGGCCGCCACGCGATTCCGGGAGGATGTGCTCGCACTGAAGGTCACGCTCGTTGAAGCGCTGGCCGCAATACGCACACGTCAGACGGTCACGCCGAAACAGCTTGCCCTTGCTGAAGACCGGCACCACGTCGAACAGGTTGACCCTGGATGCGCCGTGCAGCGCGATGATCGGATGCACGTCGATGACCGACTGCCGGCCGCGCGCAACATTGAAGCCACCGCGCAGCTTGGCCAGCGGGCCATCGCCATCGACCCACGCCACCGAGCCCGTCGCCATGTGCGTGGCCGCGTGCTCGAGCGAGATCCACGCCTGCGGCGTGCCCTGGATGTCGAGTTGCAGCACGTGGCTGTGGTGTTGGTGGTGCATGGGCGGCCTCCTTTCATGGGCCGTTGGTGGCGAATGGATGGTTGGGACGTCCGGGTGGGCTTGAACCACCGACCTGCCGGGTGGAAGCCGGCTGCTCTGCCCCGGCGCCGCTCTGCCGCTGAGCTACCGGACTTCTGTTGGTGGTCCCCTCGGTCCGAGTCGAACGGACATGCCCGTGCGGGCACCGGTTTCTGAGACCGGCGCGTTTGCCTGTTCCGCCACGAGGGGTTGACTGCTGGCGCGTCGCCAGGGGCTCGAACCCTGACTCGCCGGGTTAAAGGCCCGGTACTCTGCCGCTCGAGTTCGCGACGCGTGAAGGCGCATGCGCTTGGGGGTGACCGGCCGGAGTCGAACCGGCACCGGCGGGGTCACGTCCCGCAGCTCTGCCATTGAGCTACGGCCACGCCCAAGCGCACGCTTGAGAGACAGCTTGAGAACTGGTCTCGGTGGCAGGTCTCGAACCGCCATCGGCTCCTCCGCCCGCCGATGGCCCTCGTGATCCGAAATCACGCGCGCTCCCAACTGCGCCACACCGAGATGAAAAACTGGTGGCCGACTCGAACGGCCGACCCGCAGAAACCGGCTGCTCTGTCCGCTGAGCCAACGAGGCCTGGACTCGACGGTCCGATTCGAACGGACGCGGGCTTGCGCCTTCGGCTTTGCAGGCCGTCGCCTTCGACCACTTGGCTACGTCGAGATGTCTGGCACCGGACCACGGGATCGAACCGCGAACCTTCGGCTTTGGAGGCCGCCGCTCTGCCAGTTGAGCTAGCCCAGCATGGTTGGTGGGTGCGGATGGATTCGAACCACCGTGTCCTCGTGGGAGACTGCTTTACAGGCAGCCGCAATCGGCCTCTCTGCCACGCACCCATTGATGGCACCTCGTGCACGATTCGAACGTGCGACCTCCGGCTTCGTAGACCGGCGCTCTTGATCCAGCTGAGCTAACGAGGTTCTGTCTTCTGGTGCCGAGAGAGGGCTTCGATCCCCCGACGCACGCGCCTTCAACGCGCCGCTCTACCTGCTGAGCTATCTCGGCAATCTGTCTGGCGCCCCGTCGGACCTGCAACCTGCCCCTTGCAAGAAGGCTGCTCTCCAAGAGTTGAGCTACACCCCCAATGAAATCCATCCGGTCACGGGTTCCGGCGCCGCCCAATCGTTGCGGCCGATTTCCACCCTCGAAGCGTGAGCTCGACGAGGGCTCCTTGTTCTGGCATCGCGTGCGGGATTCGAACCCGCGTCCCCACCTTGATACGCGGGCTTTTGTGAATCCACTTCGGCTGTGCCCGAGCGCGAGCGTCCCGTCGGACGTGGTGTCTCGCTGCACGTGACCTGGCCAGTGACCGCGCACATCCCGAGCCACCAACACCATGTCGCGTGGCCTCGGAGTGCAAGGACACACCCGAAGTGGAGCGGATGACGGGTCTCGAACCCATGTCTTGGCCATGGCGTGGCCTTGCTCTGCCTATTGAGCTACATCCGCAAAGGTGCAAGGCATGCCGTCGGCCAGTACCGAGGCTGCCTTGCGGCAACTTGTTAAAGAGCGTCCGCCGCGAACGGCGGTGCGATCTGTCGATCGCGGGCCGGCGCCGATGCGCTGGCCGGTTGGAATCAGAAATGGAGAAATGGAAAAGGCCCGGATCCTTTCGGAGTCCGGGCCTCTGCGTACAGAGATTCGAAGGTGCGCAGCTACGCGCTCCCCTCTCCCGGATGCATTCGGTCCTCGCTCCGATCAAGCTGCCCGAAGGCAAATGGCTGGATCGCCGGATAGGCCGGATGCCAGGCCGCGCCGCACGTCCCCAGCGATCCCATCGCCGCCGTCCTTGGCAACTGCGGTGCGAACGCGACCAGACCCTTCATGGGTCGGTTGGTTCTGACAGCGTTGCGAGATATCACGATGGGGTCCTTGGAAAAATCCGCGCTCACTGGGAGCGGGTTGGGGTACGACGGGTTGGACTGTAAATAGTCTTTACCGGCGCGTCAACCCCCTGAGAGAATGACAAAACCGAAACGTTGCATCGAGCACAACAACAGTGGTCAACAGCACCGTCACCAGAAGACTCAACGCGCTGGCCATCTTCCAGGCCTACGCGGAGCAGGCACTCGCAGCGGGCGCCTCACCCAAGGGACTCGAGCAAGCTTTCGCGGCGACGCTCGAGATCTCACCCAGCATGTGGAGCCAGATCAAGTCGTCACGACCGATCGGCGACAAGCTGGCCCGACAGATCGAGCACCACCACGGCAAGGGTTCCGGCTGGCTGGACGAGGCCCGCGAAGACACCTCGCCCACGACCGCCGAGAAGGCGCTGATGGCATTGGCGCTGGCCGCGTGGCGGTCGACCAATAGCGCCGGACGCAAGGCCTTGCGCACGCACCTTGAGTCGATTGTCGATCCGGATCGGTCGCGCACGACAACGCGCGCGTGAGTCGGGACATCTCGGCTGTCGCACGCTGGGTCGGGTGGTCGTTGCCTGACCTTGAAGAGCGGCCGGTTCGAAGCAATGGCGCAAAAAGAGAGGCAGCAAATGCCTCTTTTCACAGGGGAAGGGTGGTAGGCCGTGTTGGACTTGAACCAACGACCAAAGGATTATGAGTCCTCTGCTCTAACCAACTGAGCTAACGGCCCGCGACGCGCATTCTAGGGAGCCGCCGCCCCGCAGCATCGCCGCACGCGCCCTACTTGGCCGACAGCGCGTTCCCCATCAGCCGCGCCGTGATGTCGACGATTCGGATCATCCGGTCGTACGCCATTCGCGTCGGCCCGATCACGCCCAGCGTGCCGACGATCCGCCCGTCCACTTCGTACGGCGCCGTCACCACCGAAAGTTCCTCGAAGGGCACGACCTTGCTCTCGCCGCCGATGTAGATGCGGATGCCCTCGGCGCGGCTGCTCACGTCGAGCAGGCGCATCAGTTCGGTCTTCTGCTCGAAGACGTCGAACAGGCGGCGCAGGCTGCCCATGTCGTTGCCGAAGTCCTGCACGCCGATCAGGTTGCGCTCGCCGGACACCACCACGTGCTCGCCGCTGTCGGCCAGCGCCTCGCCGGCCTGCACCGCCGCCTGCATCAGCGCCGCGATCTCGCCGCGCAGCGCTTCGATCTCGTGCTTGAGCCGCTCGCGCACCTCGTCGATCGAAAGGCCGGCGTAGTGCGCGTTCAGGTAGTTGGTGGCCTCGGCGAGCTCGGAATGGTTGTGGTCGCGCGCGGTGATGATGACCCGGTTCTGCACGTCGCCGTCGGGCGCGACCAGGATCACCAGCACCCGCCGTTCGCCCAGGCGCAGGAACTCGATGTGGTGGAAGACGCTGGCCTTGCGCGGCGCGGTGACGACGCCGACGAAGCTGGAAAGGCTCGACAGCAGCGACGCCGCCTGCGCGATCACGCGCTGCGGCTGGTCGGGCTGGAGCTGCTCGCGCGCCGCGGTCAGCTCGGCGGAGACGGTGTCGAGGTTGAGCGGGCGCGCTGTCAGCATCGTGTCGACGAAGAGACGGTAGCCGCGCGCGGTGGGTATGCGGCCGGCGCTGGTGTGGGGGCTCGCGATGAAGCCCTGGTCTTCCAGGTCGGCCATCACGTTGCGGATCGTCGCCGGCGACAGATCCAGCCCCGACGCCCGCGACAGCGTTCGCGACCCGATCGGCTGGCCGTCGGCGATGTAGCGTTCGACCAGGGCCTTCAGCAGCGTTTTCGCGCGGTCGTCGAGCATGGCTTCATTGTAGAGAGGCGTCCCCCCTATGGTGTAATGCGCCGCATGCCGGCCCCCTTCCGTCATGCCGCCGTTGTCGGAAAGTTCCAGGCCCGCGGCATCCGCCCGGTGCTGGAGGAAGTCGCGTCTTTCCTGCTCGAACAAGGCCTCGAAGTCTCGTTCGAACGCGAGACCGCGCTGGCCACCGGCGTCACCGATTTCGAGGCGCTGGCCGCCGCCGAACTCGGCCAGCGCTGCGACCTGGCGGTCGTCGTCGGCGGCGACGGCACGATGCTCGGCATCGCGCGCGAGCTGTCGCGCTACAACATGCCGCTGGTCGGCATCAACCAGGGGCGCCTGGGCTTCATCACCGACGTGCCGGTGGGCAGCTACAAGGAAGCGTTGGCGCCGATGATCGCCGGCGACTACGAAGAAGAGCACCGCTCGATGCTGGAGAGTGGCGTCTGGCGCGACGGCGAGAAGATCTTCGAGGGGCTGTCGATGAACGACGTCGTCGTCAGCCGCGGCGCCACCGCCAGCATGGTCGAGCTGCGGGTCGACGTCGACGACGACTTTGTCGCCAACCTGCGCGCGGACGGGCTGATCGTCGCGTCGCCGACCGGCTCCACCGCCTACGCGCTGTCGGCCGGCGGGCCGCTGCTGCACCCGGGCATCGCGGGCTGGGTGCTGGTGCCGATCGCGTCGCACACCTTGTCGAACCGGCCGATCGTGCTGCCCGACCAGGGCGAGGTCCGCATCACCGTCGTCGCCGGCCGCGACGCGTCGGCCAACTTCGACATGCAAAGCCTGGCCAGCCTGCTGCACGGCGACCAGGTGCGCATCCGGCGCTCGGCGTTCAAGGTGCGCTTTCTGCACCCGCGCGGCTGGAGCTACTACGCCACGCTGCGGCGCAAGCTGCGCTGGTACGAAGGCGTGACGTGAACCCGCATACCGGTCGCCGGGCCTGACCATGCTGCGCCGGCTGACGCTGCGCGACGTGGTGATCGTCGCCGAACTCGAAGTCGAACTCGACCGCGGCTTCACCGTGCTGACCGGTGAAACCGGCGCCGGCAAATCGATCCTGGTCGATGCGCTGCAGCTCGCACTCGGCAGCCGCGCCGACGCTTCGCTGGTCCGCGAAGGCGCTTCGCGGGCGGAAGTCAGCGCCGAGTTCGACCTGCCGCCGTCGCTGGCTGGCTGGCTCGACGAAGCCGGCTTCGCGAACGAGGCGACGCTGCTGCTGCGCCGCACGGTCGACGCGCAAGGCAAGAGCCGCGGCTGGATCAACGGCAGCCCGGCCACCGTGGCGCAGCTTCGCGAAGCGGCCGACCACCTGGTCGACATCCACGGCCAGCACGCCTGGCAAAGCCTGACCCGGCCTTCCGCCGTGCGCGCGCTGCTCGATGAGGAAGCCGGCATCGCCCCGGCGCCGATGGCCGCCGCCTGGGCGGGCTGGCGCTCGGCGCTGGCCACGCTGGCCCAGGCCCGCAGCCAGCGCGACACCTGCGAGCGCGAACGCGAACGGCTGACCTGGCAGATCGGCGAAGTCGACAAGTTGGCCCCGGGCGACAACGAATGGGACGAGCTGAACGCCGCGCATCAGCGCCTGGCTCACGGGCAGGCGCTGCTCGACGGCGCGCGGGCGGCGCTCGATGCGGCGTCTGACGGCGAGCCGTCTGCCGCCGGCCTGGCCGGCCGCGCGATCGACGCGCTCGACGAGGTCGTGCGCTACGACGCCGAACTGGCCGACATCGTCGACGTGCTGCGCAGCGCGCAGGCGCAGCTCGACGATGCCGCGCATTCGCTGGCCGCCTACCTCGGCCACCGCGAACCCGACCCCGATCGGCTGGCCGAGCTGGACGCTCGTTTGTCGAGCTGGGTCGCGCTGGCCCGCCGCTACCGCCGCTCTCCGGCCGAGCTGCCGGCGCTGCTGGCCGGCTGGAAGGACGAACTGCGCGCGCTCGATGCCGCGGCCGACCTCGAAGGCCTGGAACGCGCGGCGGCCGATGCCGAACGCGCGTGGCGCAGCGAAGCGAAGAAGGTCAGCCGCGCGCGCCAGGCCGCAGCACCGAAGCTGGCCGAAGCGGTGACCTTGGCGATGCAGCAGCTCGGCATGGCCGGCGGCCGCTTCGAGGTCGCCTTGCTGGCGCAGGCCGAGCCGCAGGCCTTCGGGCTGGAGGCGGTGGAATTGCGCGTCGCCGGCCACGCCGGCAGCACGCCGCGGCCGCTGGCCAAGGTGGCGTCCGGCGGCGAGCTGTCGCGGCTGGCGCTGGCGATCGCGACGACGACGGCCGCCCGCAGCGTGCGCGACAGCGCGGCGCGCATGCCGACCCTGATCTTCGACGAGATCGACGCCGGCGTCGGCGGCAACGTCGCCGACAGCGTCGGCCGGCTGATGAAGCAGCTCGGCCGCTCGACGCAGGTGATGGCGGTCACGCACCTGGCCCAGGTTGCCGCCTGCGCCGACCACCATTTCGTCGTCTCGAAGGCGCTGCAGGGCAAGGCCACCGTCAGCGACGTGCAGCCGGTCAGCGGCGAAGGCCGCGTCGCCGAAGTCGCGCGAATGCTCGGCGGCGAACGCCTGAGCGGCACCAGCCGCGCGCACGCGCAGGCGATGCTCGGTGGAGCGGGATCGTGAGCGACTGGATCCCGCTGGCCACCGGCACCCGCGACGAGGTGATCCTGATCACCGGCATCTCGGGCTCGGGCAAGTCGGTGGCGCTGCACGCGTTAGAGGACGCCGGCTACTTCTGCGTCGACAACCTGCCGCCCGAACTGCTGCGCGATTTCATCCGGCTCGAACACGAACGCTTCACGCACCGCGTCGCGGTCGCCGTCGACGTGCGCACCGCCGCCTCGCTGCCGCGGCTGCTGCCGCTGATCGACGAACTGCGCAGCGAAGGGCTGAACATCCGGCCGATCTTCCTCGACGCCAGCACCGACGCCCTGCTGCGCCGCTATTCAGAGACGCGCCGGCCGCACCCGCTGACGGCAGTGCCGGCGGGCAGCGATGCGTCGCGGATGCTGGTCGAGGCGATCGAGCTCGAACGCGACCTGCTCGCCGACCTGCGCGACGTCTCGACGATCATCGACACCAGCCAGCTCCGCCCGGCGCTGCTGCGCAACTGGATCCGCTCGCTGGTCGGCGCGCGCGAAGCGTCGCTGACCCTGGTCTTCGAAAGCTTCGCGTTCAAGAACGGCGTGCCGCTCGACGCCGACTACGTGTTCGACGTTCGGGTCCTGCCGAACCCGTACTACATCCGCGAGCTGCGGCCCTTGAGCGGGCGCGATGCGCCGGTGGCCGCCTACCTGGAAGCGCAGCCCGAAGTGGCCGAGATGCTGTTGCAGATCGAATCCTTCCTGCAGCGCTGGCTGCCGGCGTTCGAGGATGATCAGCGCAGCTACCTGACCGTGGCGCTCGGCTGCACCGGCGGCCAGCACCGTTCGGTCTACGGCGTCGAATGGCTGGCGCGGCGCTTCGAAGGCCGCCATGCAACGCTGGTCCGCCATCGTGAACTCGATGCCCGTGATTGACGATTTGCCGGACCCGCTGCCGTTGTTTCCGCTGCAGACGGTGTTGTTCCCCGGCGGCTTGCTGGCGCTGAAGGTCTTCGAGGCGCGCTATGTCGATCTGGTGTCGTCATGCCTGCGCACCCGGCAGCCGTTCGGCGTGTTGTGCCTGAAGCAGGGCGGCGAAACCGAGCGCTCGGCCGCGGCGGTCGAGATGGAAGAGGTCGGCGTGCTCGCCGGCATCGACGAGGTCGACGCCGAACAGCCCGGCATCCTGAACATTCGCTGCACCGGCGCGCAGCGTTTTCGACGCAGCGCAGCGCCGGTTCAGCTCGACAACGGCCTGTGGACGAGCCCGGTCACGCTTATCGAAGAAGACCTGCCGCACCTGCCGGGGCCGGCGATGCTGCAGACGGTGCGGGCGCTGGCCGGCGCGATCAAGACGCTCGCCGAGCAGGGCCGGTCGCCGTTCGCGCTGCCGTTCCGGCTCGACGACGCCGGCTGGGTGGCGAACCGCTGGTGCGAGCTGCTGCCGGTGTCGCTGGCCGCCAAACAGAGGCTCATGGAACTGGACGACCCGGTGATCCGGCTGTCGCTGGTGGATGGTTTCCTGCGCGACAAGAAGGTCGTGGTCGACGAAGACTAAGCCGCCTCCAGCAGCTTGCGAACCGGTGCGGCCAGCCCCATCCGCAGCGCTTCGTCACGCGTGACCCAGCGGCCCGGCGGCAGCGCCGCCTCGACCGCGCGCCCAGGGCGCGACGGCAGCGCCCAGCGAAACGGTTGCAAGGTCCAGTCGAAATGGGTCAGCGCATGTTCGATCGTCGGTAGCCACTCGCCCTGGCCGTGCCAGCCGGCGGTGAGGATCTCCAGCGCCTCGGCCGATTCGTATTCGGGCAGACTCCACAGCCCCGCCCAGACGCCTTGCGGCGGCCGCTGCGTCAGCCACAGCGTTTCGCCGCGTTCCAGCCACAGAAGCGCGTGGCTGCGCGCCCCGCGCTTGAGCGTTTTCGTCTTCACCGGGTAGCGCTCGGGCGCGCCTTCGGCGCGGGCGACGCAGGCCTGCGCCAGCGGGCAGCGCTCGCATTGCGGGCGCCGCGCCAGGCACAGCGTTGCACCGAGGTCCATCAGGCCCTGGGTGTAGGCCTCGACACCGTCGGCCGGCAGCAGCGACTCGGCGGCCGACCACAACTCGCGCTGCGGCGCGCCTCGAGCCAGGTCGCCGGCGAAGCCGAGCACGCGGGTCAGCACGCGCTTGACGTTGCCGTCGAGGATCGCCGCGCGCTCGCCGAAGCAGAAGGCGGCGATCGCCGCGGCGGTCGAGCGGCCGATGCCCGGCAGCGTGGCCAGCGCGGCGCTGTTCGCGGGAAAGCGGCCGTCATGTTCGTCGACGACGACGGTCGCGCAACGGTGCATGTTTCTCGCCCGGCTGTAGTAGCCGAGGCCGCTCCACAGCGCCAGCACGTCGTCCAGCGGCGCGGCGGCGAGTGCCCGCACGTCGGGAAATCGGGCCAGGAAACGCGGGAAGTACTCGAGCACGGTCGCGACCTGCGTCTGCTGCAGCATCACTTCCGACAGCCAGACGCGGTACGGGTCCTTCGTGCCTTGCCAGGGCAGGTCGTGGCGGCCGTGCTGGCGCTGCCAGCGCACGACGCGCCGGGCAATCCCGGGCTCGCGGTTCAAGCGGCGTCCTGCCGCAGATGCAGGTCGAACAAGGGCTGCGTGCGTTCGACGAGCGCACCGCG
>Ga0307513_10008681_pt1 | contig 12948 bp, 12 predicted proteins | sample 15_EM_MG_FD_202174 | JGI IMG/M metagenome (GOLD analysis project Ga0307513, IMG submission 202174) | Populus trichocarpa ectomycorrhiza microbial communities from riparian zone in the Pacific Northwest, United States - 15_EM | ecosystem: Host-associated > Plants > Roots > Unclassified | place...
TGAGTGGAAGATTGGTTTTTTTCGTCTTGGAGGCCTTCGAAGAGTTTGCGTGCACCCGGGCTAAGGCTTTCGGCTTCAGACCACCCGGCGGCTCTTTCCTCCTCCGTAGGCATTGAGAAGGTACTGTCGCGACCGTAATCGTCCGGTCTTGTGTCCTTCCAAGGTGATCGACGGAACGCCTCTTCCTCTACCGGGGCCCAAACGGAAGTCCCTGGCTTATTTGCAAGGGAGTCGTGAGTGCCAGGATTGTCGAAAAGATCTGGCTCTGATGAGCGCGAGCCAGGGTCGCCCACGCGCGGCACCTCCTGAACAATGATGGCCGGCGACCGCAGAATTGCAGAGTCCTCACCCTTTCGGATATCGAGCGGCGGTGGGCGATGAGATTTTCGCTTACGGTCGTTCTTTTTGGGGGTGATGGACGCTGAGGCAGGTATTTCCCCGGGGGATTCCGGAGGTGTGGGAGTATGTGAACGATAGGAGTGGTGTGTGGGAGAATTCTCGTATCTGTGCACGAATGGTGAACTAGGTCTTTCATGCGCGCCGTGATCCACTATAGGACGGCGTTTTGAATCGTATGCGGGCTCCACAGGGCCTTGAATTTTGTTGGGCCCTGATTTAGGTTCGTAGTAGGGTAGTCGAGTGTCATCAGATTCGATTGGTGGTCGCGGAAAGGTCGAATCCTCTACTCCATATGACCCATAGTTTTCTGCACTTTCAACTCGATAAAACTCTCCGTCCTCACCGTCACGATGGACCATGGATAACCCTAGTCCAACTGGACGGGAGTCACCAGATCCCAGTCCTAGCTTGGCCAGAAGATCATTGTGCTTCTTCTCCTCGTAAAGAACTTTCGGTGTATCTCTGTCGCTCCCGGCTAAGTTTCCCTGATGATGTGGGGATCGGTGATCATCTTCGTATTCTGAGTCAGTCTGGAGGCGGCTTTCGTATCCTGAGGTTGATTCAGTTACTGCGACGATAGTGTATGGGTCTTCCTCGTCCTCCGAAGCCCGACTTGCAGATCGGGTATTGTGTAGTAATTCTCCTGGGTGACACCAACCCGTCCGAGGTGTTTCACGACTACCCTCGCGTACCAGTGTGCTTGCAGGTTTGGTCCCGAATATTCGCCCAGCTCCGTGTTCACGAAACCGCTGTGGCTCATCTCGAATAGGCTGATAACGATTTCCAAGATGAGCTAATGAGCAAAACTCAATGATAGACGCTCACCATGGTCACTGCCGCTCGAGATGCAGATAGGGAGGCTCTTCTCGACCTCGTAGACGCTGACAGATTAGAAGGCACGTTGTGATCCTGCTGAACGAGACCCGCTGCATTCGATTCACGCCGTCTCCTCTTCGTCGCAGTGTTTGGTTGAGTGCGCTCAGCATGTTCAGTGGTTTCTCCCCCAAAAGGGGCAGGATTCGACGTCCGTCTACGCTTTTCGCTGGAGTCTTGCGCGTCATGGTCGTGCCCGTGCCTTCTCCCGTGCCTGCTCCTGTCTTCCTCCTGCAGGTGTGGGGCACTTGCCAAATGCGAGTGGAAAGAGTCCTCGGGTGCCGTAGCATAGGGAGTAGCTGGGGAAGAGACCGTGTCCGGCTTCGATATCGTATTACGGCGTGAACGAGGAATCGCCTTTCCTGGTGTAACTGGAGGCTTCTGCGTTGCAGAAGCACCACCCGAGATGGAAGGACCCGGGTTCAGCATAGGAGAAAGTGGAGGAGAAGGGACACTGGAAGTCCATTTGCCCGTGGAGTGTGCAATGGGCGGGGCTGGTATGAGACTCCGTTGGCGTGAAGACGACGTGAACTCGGAGTTCTCAGGAAGCAAAGGAATCGTGGGGCCCATAACTGGCGGTACAGGAAGGGGTTCAACCAATGTGCGTGGTGGCGGTAGCTTGGATATACGACGACGTTGTCGATCTTCCATTGGAGGTGAGGAAGTACTGGGCAATGGACCGGGCGATTTTGCAAGCCCAGGGGGAGGATTTAACATTTTCCCACCCTCTAAAGGGGAGTCTACGTTGGGTAAGCCAGCCGGAGACAACCTCCCATAGCCACTGCCAGGCGAGGCGACATACTGCTGGCCACGAGCCCTTGGTTTTGAAGGAATTTGGAGTGCGTTTGGGGAAGGCATATGGGAGCGGGAGTGGTGTGAATAGTCCGAGCGCCAAGAATTACTCGTCTCAGTCTGCTGTGTGTGAGGTCCTTCATCCCTGCGATGCCCAGAACGGTTGGACCCTGGCCGACGGGCGTGACTGTCATACTCGCGAAGCCGGTGATTCTCGTCGTCAGATGATAGAATATAAGAGGGAGAATGCACCGGAGATTTGGGGGACAATCGCCCATTTTGCCACTCATGCCTGGCCAACTCGCCACGGTCTCCGGATAAGACGTGCGGATGATGATGAGATACCATTCCTTCGTCTTGAGCACGTCCCCCATTATCATTCGATGGTGGCCGCTCAGTTGATAAGAGGGGAACTCGCCCTCCCTCAGTACTGTTTTCTCTTTGGATACCCTCCTTTCTACGAGAATGAGGGGAGACACCGGAACGACGCAATCCAGTATGAGCTCGTTCCACCAAGCGTTCTTCCGCGGGTAAAGGGACGTTCGGAAACACAGGAATAGGCGGGGAAGGTTGTGACAATCGCCGCTCGTCTTCGTACTGGGTATAATAAGCGTCGTTTGTCTGGGAATAAATTCGCCCTTGAAGCTCCGGATACTCCCGACGATGGTCGGAAGGTGGCACGCGTCGTTGCTCAGGCTACCAACAGGCAGTGTATCAACAACTGTACTAGACATATTCGTTCGGACGTTCTTACTACATTGGAAGGCGTATTCTTGGTACGAGAACGCTGTTCCGAACGTTCTGCTGCTGCAAGACTGGCTGGGGCGGGTTTGGTCGAATATCGACGAGAAGACATTGTCCTCTGAGATATAGTGAAACAGTGTCAGCACACATATGGTGCCCTGGGCGAATGCGAACCTTGGCCAGGGTAATGTTCAGGTGTCAGGAGAAAAGGAGAGCAACAAAGAGGGCAAACTCGTTTCCAGTACAAATCCAAAGTACAACCCGGAGCCCTTTCTCTCATCGGTAAAGAGCACGTATCTGTCGCTCTACTTCCTCTGGAGTAGCCCTTATATCTTACCCTTGTGTCAGTTGCCTCCATTTGGTGTGAGTCTTTCCACTTACATTTACCCGAGCCTGTAACGGCGCGTTAGTTTTGCTTACAAGGGTGAGTTCTGGCTTACCTTTGGAAGCCAACGAGGGGTTCTTCTGGTTGAAGCGTGTTAGTGCTGGAACAACGAGGCGAACGACCTCATCCTCGAGCATCTCCCGGCCCTCTGGGTCATCAGGAAGTAGCTTTGAGGTCCGATGTCGATCGCACACTTCGTCCAAGGCATCAAAGAATCTTGTAATTTTCTCCTTTGCATCCTTTTTTCCTCCCATGTCGCCTAGGGCCTGAATCAAGGGCGAGAAATTTGCATCAAAATATACAGCCTTCGCTGTCCGATACGCGGAATTGAGAGCATCTTGACTGGGTTTGGAGAGGAAGTCATCAATCGGCGTTTCCGGAGCCAGTAACAGGTGATTGCGCAAATACGAGACATTGTTAAGATGGAAGATAGAACTGTGGGCAGGACGCTTTGATGCATTGGCAAGGCTCGATAGGGATCCGAGAAGTGCTGTTATTATGTCGTCTATGGGATATTAGCCACGTGTGTAGCATGAAGGAAAGGTCACGAACAAATGAAATGCTCAATCACGATCCTTTCATCATCTTGATCAGACTTTCCAAATACTTTCCCAGCTCCTTCACCCATCTTCCACATGCCATCTCCTAGAGTCACAAGTGCACTTCCCACAGCGTCCAAGACCTCGGGTAGTTGGGAGAGATAAGAAGAGGCTAGGGTGGTAATTTCGTGTAGACCAGTACCAACTTCGACATTGGTCTTAGTACCCGCAGCCCGCACATCGAGCAAGAACTCTGGAAAGCTCCGAAGGCATACCGCCCTGAGTGAGTTGACGCTATCTTTTACCTCGCTCTCTTTCCGGCCAGTCTTGCGAACGACATCATCCCAGTTGAATTGTACATTGCCCAAGGCCTCATAAGCCGAGAGCGCGAGGAAAGTGTATTTGGTCAACGAGCCCTTGATAAGGGTGATGAGAAGGGTGAGAGTGGTGGATGTCATGGTGACCAAAGGAGCGAGTAAAGTCGAAAAGGTTGACTGAATATTCGCATTGCCAGGTATTGGGGCTAGTCGACCGAGTAACTGATACTCTGACTCGGCTACTGTTATTATGCCCTCTATCCATACCCCGATCTCCTTGCCACCTTGGATCCCAGGAATCGTATCGACCCGGTCAATGATCCTCCTTCCCCCCATAGCTTCAAGGCACTTCTTACAGAAGGCGCCTCGCATTTCTCCATACCCCTTCTGGGCTTCTGTCAGCATCTTGAGAATGGCTGGTGCGGCAGGATGGGAAGGGTGTGTGGCCGGCAAGGGTAACGCTCGTAAAGCAGCGACAAGAGGATCAAGAGATTCGTACAAATAGGAGGGGAAACCAGGCCATTTTATACCCGGTCCACTAGGCGGTGCTCCTGATGAACCCTCTGCGATCAATTTCGTGTATAATTGGCAGAGTTTCTTGACGCCGGTTTCGACCATCCTAGCTGTGTCGCGCTTCGCGCGAGGGTCATTGGACGCAAAGGCAATATTGGCGTTTATTCGTTCCACAACGTCAATGTAGCTCATGAGATCGTCCGGCCGTGGGCTGAAACAGACTCAGACGCACTCGGTCAAAGGGCGTGAAAATAACCGACCCTCTGAGGATCATTTGTTCTTCTGCTGCGATTCCCTCTCTATCGCCCGCGACCTTATCGATACTCTGCAACGTTGCTTCGATGTCTGCCAAATGAAAACTCAGCCACTTCATTGTATAAACCAAAATCTGCTCACTCTCTGCTAGACGACTGAGAGATTGTGTCGATTTGTGTAATGGCAGTATAGACTCCCCTAAACGTGACAGTCGATTATCGAAGTTGACGAGAATGGCTGGAACACCCTCAGTAACGCCATTCTCAATCTAAATGTAGTACCAACAAGTCATCCTCTGTGATATGTTGTTCGTCTTGATGAGATGCTGCTCTAGCTACCGGTATTGTGAGATTCAACTCGTAGAAGCACCTTGGTTGCGTTCACCAGCTCGATGTCTGCCGCTTCGTCCTCCATGGTTTACGAGGTAATTGTCTCCACCGTATCGATCCTAGTTCCGCACGCGTTCTGGAATAGTAATCACTTTCCGTCACTGAGGGTCAGGTCCAAGATGGATATGCCGTACAAGGTCCTGTACAGGGCCGGGGAACGAAAGATGGAACGAAGTTGGATTTCTTGGACCCGTCTTGCGAGTAGTCGTTTTGCATCCTCTGGGTGCGTCCGTAGTGGTCTTTGGTCTCACCTCAGCTCGATATCAAAACGTATCTGATACCCTATTGTTACAACATATAACGGAACCCACGCTACAAATTACGTTGCTTAAGGACTTTCAACACCTCGCCTACAGGTGGTCTTCCACCCTCCCCTTTAACCGGTCTCACACATAGCAGGCAGACCTCGAGAGGTTGGTGATGACGCAAGGCGGCTAAACGGGAAATACCCTTGATGTATCTCAGTGCTTCTTCTTTGGGAGAGCCAATGAAGGCTAGGACTCGAAGGCAATGGTCGCGGTGTCAACTGACTCGACGAGCAGTATTGTTTCTGCCCAGACACAACACAACACAGACCCAAGGAGAGGCTTAGGGACCTGCAAAGGACTTGGTATTTGTGTAGCCGCACCGGAGATACCACATTCTGGTGTTACCTGATCGGTCCGACTCTGCGCACGTGTAACAGAGGGTAGAGAGAAAGGGACGGCGCCTTACAAGATGGAGGACACAAGAGCTACAAACGGTCTTCGTATGCAGGCTCGAGACATGCCAGAAGTGGGATATATGGTAACCGAAGCGACGACATATAGCAGAATAGGAAACAGCTGATCATTTATGGTAGAATATCCCAGTTTCGATGGTAACATTACCAGTGAATATCAAGGCATTATACAGGAGGACAGGAGAACAGACCACTCCTTCACAGCGCTGGGTATGCACTTGCTTACGCTTCTGAAGGTGAGGCTGATAGCGGAGTGAGTAATTGTGGAGGTGAGAGAGCAGCCGCGCCATGATTGTTATAAATATTCGAGGAACAAGACACAGTCGTTGTTGCATTCCGAAGACGGGCGAGAAAGCGCAGGTTCAACTTGCCTACCATGGAACAATCTAGCTACACGGACATACAGCGGCATACGAATTCCGAACCCCGACAGACGAGGACCTGATAGCTGCCGGGCATGATTCGAAGGTAAGGTACGTTGAGGATAGAATCAGATTCGGCTCCTCACATGTAGAGGTTTGAAGGAGGAGAAATATAGATATTCTAATGGAACCTTGTATTTGTGAGCGCTCGGTCGAGGATGCGTGAGCTTTCCAAGCCTCGAGGTTTTCATAGTTTCCAAAGCCCGGCTGCTGTTACTATTATGGTCTTGACAATACACCAGAGACCTGGCCTATCCAAGCATATCAACATGGCCAAGCACGAAGAGTAGAACGTCCAACGGAACTTGTTCCCCGCCAATATGGGCGACGAGCACTCTGGTACGCCAGCGTCAACGGGGTTTCCGTTCCTTACACCTATACCGACACAACTACCTCCCATACGTGACTTTCAGTTTCAGTTCATGTGCAACGGCGCGGCTTCGAGGCTGCAGCAAAATGTGCAGCCGCTCGCATTTCCTCCTGTTGCACCTCCTGGCCATCGTTCACCATCCTCTGGGCCATCTAAAATGCAGAGACCACAGTCCCCTGCTCGTCTACCGCGCCGGCCTCTCCTTGACCGTTTGGAACAGCCACAGACTCAATTGATGCCAGAAATGCGAGACGAAACTGCTCTTTCCCAGATTACATGCAGTCCTGCGAGCCACACGACCCTTCCTGGGATTCCTACCTCGCATTCTGGATTACCTCGTGTTCTCCTACCACCCTTTGCATGCAAGACTCCCGAGGTCGTAGATTTTCAAATGCAAGTGGACACCGACGCCCTGGAGCCAACACACCAAGATGCCATGGACCTTGATGGAAGTCCTTCTTTACCTTGGCGAAACCCTTTTGACGAACCCGACGACGCCTACTCGTCCACTGTCAGCAAATTTCGACTCGCAGACGTCTTCATGGAAACCGCAAAAGTCACGGAGGAGTGGAGTAAGGTAGAACGCCCCCAAGTGCCTCTTCCGAAACGTAAACGCCTTCCGCAAGTGCATAGTCCAACCACCCGAGCTGCGACTAAGGCGCCGCTGCATAGGCTCAGTCCTCGAGTAGCGGCGACGCCCTTTGACAACCGCAGCACTGAAAGCAGATCATTACCTCCCCCCAATGTCGATCGGGCTACTGTCTCAAACACTGCAGTAGCCCCAGTTCTCGAGGCATCGCCACAATTACCCACACTCGCAGGACGTTCTGTACCATGTCCTATGGACATAGGACAACGCGTACAGCTATTGCAAGAGCTTGCGAGACCCGGGGAGCAAGAGAGGGGGCAATCAACAGCCAACCTTTTCCCCAATCCTGCCGTTCAGACTTGTGGCTCTTCGCCACCAAAGCTCAAACATATTGGAACGGTATCTTCAGTGCCGCCCAATTCTCCAGGTGGGCAATCTGCTTGCCAGCATGCTCAATTATCCCTACACGCCTCCCCAGTTTCTTCAAAGCCACACACAGGGGATGCTAGTCGACAATTTATTGAGCAGTCAGCAGAGGGGCAACTCTTTGCTCCAGAACAAACCAGCCAGCCAGCCTCGGTTACTACAGCAGCCCCGTCCGCCGCCCCTTCTGCTTGCCACACTCATCTTTTGCTCTCAAATCCGGAGGCAGCAATCCCTCCACACAACGATACTGGGGCTCCTAGCGTGACGGTAGTGTGTACACCCAATGAAGCGCAAACCTCCACGGCAGTGGCTTCCCTCCCTCCTCCCGCTCCACCTCAGCATGTCAAAACTGAGTTCATGGCGACAAAGCTCGAGCCCTCTAGCCCTAGACTACACCCACTCGCGCCGCCTATAACTGGTGTAGGGGGTTCTGAGGCGCTAACAGAAGCTACAGGCGAATTGCTAGGGTTCGCCCCACCCACAGCGCCACTGGAGCCGTGCATTTCTGCACCATTACAGGGCATACCTTCGACACCACCAACGGGTCCGCTCGTGGATTTACCTAGTTTCAAAGTGGAGGCTGAGCCGCGGTCTACTACTTATGCTGCATCGCAAGCAAATGCAATGACTGAATCGAGGCCCGCAACACCAGCCCCGGCGATCCTGTCGCTGAGTTTGGGGTCTACTATTCCACAGCCAACTATCCCCCCACAGTCCGAGTCTACTGCAATGGAGGTGCAGATGACCCAATCAGAGCAAGCTCCTTTCATTCCAAGAACACCCCCAAGGGAACCCACTCATACCGGACCAATGTACTACTCTCCTGCAGCTCCACCCCCTGTATCCCGTTACAGACGTTCGGCTAGTCCACCTCCACGCGGTCAAAATTCTATGCGAGCACGTACACCTCCCCGCCGTGTGACACCGCAGGGCCTATCCCTGCATCGGCCGACCCCAACCCGCCCTCGATACGATATAGGCACTCACAGTTACACCGAAGGTCACATGTACACAGACTCTGCTGGACGAGGCAGGCGTGGCCGGGTGCCAATCGATTTACGAATGAATTCGTACCATCCGCGCTATGCCGACGACCGTGGTCTCTGCGGGGTTAAAAGAGACAGTTACCATCTGACGCGCGAATTGGAGCCCAAAGATCGTACTTACTCTCGCGGTTGGTCGCCCGATCGATATCGTCCCAGGGGTGTAGGAGCAGGATCAATATCCCCCGCTCAATACCAACAACCTTCTCAAAGTGAATGTCACAGCTATCGCGAACCCAATGGCTCGGAGTGGCCACACCCAAATTGCGGCGATTTGGAAGCATCTGCAATGGGTCCTCAAGCTGGTTCCTCTCGTCAGCGTCACCTCGCGAACGAGAACACCTCACCTCCGGCACGCTCCGCTTGCATAAGGTTGGATACTAGTCTACTCCCATATTCCCGTGAGGGCTCCGGCCCGCATTCCGCGGGATCATCTACACTTTCCCGAGACATGAGTTGGGGTTCGGGTCGAGGCGAGACCCTCCAAGTGGATCCAAAAGTGTCGTCTATCGGCCTGCTTGCTCCAAGTGTTCAGGTCGAAGAACGTGCACCTGCCTCTAAACGGCATCGAGAACCAACCAGTCCGCCTTTACCGGAGGCACCCCTCGATTGTACTAAGTCCATGAACGCCACCGAACCCGCTCCCAAGCGACAGAAGCTCGAAACGACTTCGAGTGAGTGTCGGACAGGGCAAACATCGGTAGGAGTGGCTCCCTGTCGTCTGGAACAAATAGCGACTCACTCATTACAGGAGGCCCCAATAGGAGGTATGACAGCCCATTCGAGCTCCCAACCTACGTTAGCCGATCGTATGGGCGTGCTAAACAATTCATCCAACATGCGACAATCGCTTCTAGGCCCCCCTCGTGGCCCTCTCATTTCTCGCTTTTCAGACGGACCCACGCCACTCTCGGTTTCCCAACCAACTCCCGAAAACTCAGGAGATGTCTTACCGTCGACTGTGACTCGACCGCTTCTCGACCGCTTCACGAGTGATCAGGAATCCTCGAACCATACTGGTATCCATGGCGGCACTCGCTTTCGCGGACGTGGTGGACGAGGCCGCGACATCGCACCTTCTGAACCCTCCGCATTCCGTCATCAACCCCTACAGAATCGACTCTCTGGGGGCGCTCATGCTAAGAACAATAGCCTCCTCGAACGAATGGAATGAACGACCCGCAAGAAAACTCTTTCCGACCTGTTGGACTATAGCGGATTGAAAACTTGACCGAGGTTTCTGTCCCTATACTGTGTTCTAAGTATAAACCCACCAAATCCTGTCTCAAAACCCTACAAGGTAATTTTTTCTGCTTGTAGCTTTCGTTCCGTCTCAAAGCACACGGATATGTACTTATCCCCGTATATATGAACCCATATCCCGAACTCGTGCTGTGTATCAAAAAGCTTGAGCTTCGCCCTACAGAAAGGGTACGTATCTACAAAAACAGAGGGATAGCAAAATACGTAATCAGGAACTGCGGTAGTAGCTGTAGTAGTAGTGACACGCGAGCAACAAGTCTTGTGGGGAACGAGAATAAGCGCACAACGGTAGGGGGTTAAGGAATGGACAGGTGTATGGGATTGCGGCGACGCCGACGAAGAGAGCTGTAGAGTCCGATCGAACGACAGCATGCCTGCGTTGGCTGTCCAGGTATATGTATTCGGGAGTGAAGGAGTACGCTAAGTATAGAGATGGAAAGAAGGACTGTCCCGCAGGTGAGATTTCCAAAACTGACACACACAAAGAGTTGGAGATATGCATGTTTGTTCATTCGAGTCGCGAGTCGGGTCGGTGGCGAGAGCCATGCGTCCTTTAGCCTTCACCATGTATATTTTGGTGGATCTGGCGTGTGTAATGTTGCTCTGGGAGATTAGTAGCAGTGTGTGCGTTCCATTACAAGGGAGGCTAGGGCGGTGACAACGGCAGGTGGTCAAGTGTTTCAAGATGGCAAAGGGAAATTATCCGCGAAGGCTTGTGGAAGGATTTGACAATCGAAGGTGGGGCATCACAGGAAGGCATCACAGGAAGAAGAAACCGAAGGAACTGTGAAGGCAAATTTAATAATATCGCTCTTCTTCCCAGGTTTCTGCAAAAAGAGATCAGCACATAAACACGAGAAAAACTAAGACGCCGTACCTTCGGTGACGCTCGTCCATGTGGCAGCAAGGAGCCCAACGGTCACAGTCTCTAATAGTGTTGCAAGGAAAGAGCCATCCACTTTGGTGTTGGCGGCCTAGGTCGATGACCGTTTACCCCCGATCTCCGTGGCATGGAAGCGGGAAGCGTACGCACCTGACACAGAGGTTTGCTCGCTACAAGGTAGACTACTTGCGAAGCAGTGAAGCACACAAAGGCAAGTACCAAGTAGACTGTTCGGTTTTGCGGCCTGAGATCCCGCACTCGCCAGAATCCGAAGAAGAGGACGCACTCATTGGTTTCTTTTCACGGAGTACACCAATGATAACCCATGTCATCAACAGGAAGTACAATATTGTTGCGCTGCGAAAGGAAATGAGACGTTAGGTGGGGCTGTCCTTCGTTGACATGTATTCGGGCAAGGTTGATCGTCGTTCGTGGACAGAAACTCACACGCCGGGCCATACGCTGGTCAATACGAAGAGGGCGACGTTCCTGAGTGCCGCAGGTGGATCCGACTTGAACGCATTGGTGAACAAAAAGGCGGTGTCTAGGCTGATGTAGGTGGTGGCCGCGAAGAAGACTACGGCGAACCCATAGAGCGGCTGTTGGGGTGGTGCTTCGTCAGTACCTAGTATGTGCAGACGTTGACCGGAAGTTGGATACGCACGATGATGGACGCCATCGTCCCATCTTCGATGACCTATTCAAAATGTTAGCCGGGGGCTAAATAGTTGGGTGGGGGCAGCGGAGGGGCCGACTGCACACCTGAGTGGATACGATGCCATTCATAAGGAGGACCCAGAAGAGAGCAGCGACGATGCCTGCGAGGATAGCGGTGAGGACAGCAAGGGGGGTCGAGCCCTGTTGGAGAACAGAGCCATTTGCGACGAGCTGGAAAGGAAGCGAGAGCAGGTAGAGTACGATCAATGCCCTTAGCTCGACACGACCTGCAACGTCGGATCAGTTTGGCTTGAGGGGCTGAGGCGGGGCGGACGAACCGACTGCGGCTTTTCGCTTATTTACATGGAGAAGGAGGATGCCCATGACGAGGAAGGAGACGCCACAGACAACCATGTTTGCTACGTTCCCCATATTGCTGTTGCCAGCCAGCGGTGGCCCACATACGACATTGATTCCAACCGGCGCCGTATCCGGGGGGGGCAGGCTCACACCACCGGTCTTGGACAGCTAATAAGAATAATAACGGATTCATTCAGCACATGGTAGCTTATCGTGGGGCATACGCTGCTCGCCTGCTTGTAGAGGAGGTTGCACCAAGTATAGGATGGCACATCGCGACAAAGATAGACGAAAGATCCAAATCCGGCTTCGGATACGCTCTGGAGGCCCCCGTTTGTGGTGCTGGTCATCGTCTGCCCCGCGTTAAGTGTGACAAGTTCGTCAAGGGGTCGTCGAAGTGGTTCAAGTGCGAAGAACAAACATCCCGGCCAAACAGAACCTCCGCATGGTCGCCTTCTGGTGTCAAACCGACGCCGGATGCCCCGCTCCGCGGACCGGGGCGTGGTCCATTTTTTCTGTTTTTCCGAGACAATGCGGCTAGTAATTATACACGATGGAGAAACGACACGGCAACAGTAACGACAGCAACAGACAAATTTCATAACGAACAAGGAATAATATAATGGCACGGTGCCGCGAAGATGTAGCAGCCTCAAGCCGAAAACGACATGTAATTTGAGTCCCACGATGCTGCGTGCACACGAGTATCAGCGTGGAGGTACAGTTGAGGTGGAGGCCGGGAGAGTAAAAACACGTACACTCTGTTATCTTCATCCAGGCAAGGAAAAGCAAGGTCAGCGAACCTGTTTCCAGTGCCGTTGCAATGAACGACCCGTCCAGGACTCGGTTTGACACCTGCCAAGCGAGTCATAAGTGTGAAGCACAGACAGCGGGGCTAACGGCCTACTTGGCAGAGCGTCTTGCTGGCTATCATGTAGACGACCTGAGATCCCGCAAAGACGAGAAAGGAGGCAACGTAAAGCACTGCGAGGGGTTCAGCTCTAGGCT
>Ga0307513_10008682_pt1 | contig 12947 bp, 11 predicted proteins | sample 15_EM_MG_FD_202174 | JGI IMG/M metagenome (GOLD analysis project Ga0307513, IMG submission 202174) | Populus trichocarpa ectomycorrhiza microbial communities from riparian zone in the Pacific Northwest, United States - 15_EM | ecosystem: Host-associated > Plants > Roots > Unclassified | place...
ATCAGGTGACCAGCGGGCAGCTGCTGGATGCCGGCGAACAGCGTGCGATCCTCGAGCGGGCCGCCGAGCAAGGTCGACTGGGCGAACGATCCGAGATCCCAGGTCGCGGGGTGGCCGGCGGCGAACAGCGCCTTGGCCTCGGACGCGAAGCTGAGCACGCCGCGGTGGCGGCCGTAGACCAGCGGCTTGATGCCGAAGCGATCGCGGGCGGCGAGCACCAGGTCGCGCGCCGCGTCGTACAGCACGAAGGCGAACTCGCCGCGCAGGTGCTCGACGCACGCCGCGCCGTACTCCTCGTAGAGGTGGACGACGAGCTCGCTGTCGCCGCGCGTGCGGAAGCGATGGCCGCGCTCGATCAGCTCGGCGCGGATGCGCTCGAAGTCATAGAGCTCGCCGTTGACGACCGCGCGGATCGACTCGTCTTCGTTGGCGATCGGTTGGCGCCCGCCGTCGAGATCGAGGACGGCGAGGCGGGTGTGGCCCAGGCCGACGGTGTGCCCGGCGTCGAGCCAGCACTGCCGATCATCCGGGCCGCGGTGGTCGAGCGCTCGCGTGGCGCGCTCGAGGGACTCGGGGCGCACAACGCCCCCTTCGGAGAACATCGCGACGATTCCGCACATGGGGGACTCCTGATCGAGAAGATGGTTAAGGCACGACCGGTCGTGCTTTTATGAGAGAATGCGTTGAGGTTTCCGGGGGATGCGCGGCTACTTGCGCTTGGCCGGAGGCGCGGCGCTGTCGAGCAGCCGCTGGAACGCGCGCTCGGCGCGCTCGAGCGCGTCGGCCTCGCCGAGCAGCTTGTGCGAGTGCTCGAACGACATCGCGATGCCGGTGAAGTCGAACGTGAACTGCCTGGCGTCGACGTCGGCGCGCAGGTGGCCCTCCGCGATCGCCTTCTCGATGCAGGTCGTGATCGTGCGCCGCCACTCGAGCTGGGACTCGACGAACAGATCGCGGATCAGCCCCGGGCGATCGTCGTACTCGACCGCGAGCTGCGCGAACAGGCAGCCCTCCTTGCGGAGGTCGCCGCGCTTCCAGGCCAGCTGGTTGTGGAACAGCGCGACCAGGCGCGGCCGGCCACGCGGCTTGGCGAGCGCCGGGAGGATCACCTCGTGCGTGAACAGCTCGATCGCGTGCTCGACCACGGCGCGCTGCAAGGCTTCCTTGGACTTGAAGTGCGCGAACAGCCCGCTCTTCGACAGCCCGAGCTGCTCGGCCAGCACGCCGAGCGACAGCCCCTCGAGGCCAACGCGCGTGGCCTGCGCGAGCGCCTCGCGGACGATCGCGTCGTGGGTGGTCTGGCCCTTGGACACGCCCCATGAATAGCACGACCGGTCGTTCTTGCTACAAGCAAAATCAACCTGGCACTCGCGCTGGGCGTGCGTGCGACGAGCGGGACGGCTCTATTCGCCGTGGCCGCTGATCTTGGCGACGCTGGTGGCGAGATCCACATCGACGAAGATCTGCCCTCCGGCGCCCAGCTCCGATGCTGCGTCCTTGGGAATGAGGTCGCGGCGCTTGAACGTGACGCGCCAGTAGGCAGGCCCTCGGTAGGCGCTGCCCGCCATCATGTTGACGGCGCTCGTGAGCTTGAGCTGATCGAGGGCGGTTCCGCCGGCGACAACGATCCGCTCGGCCAGCTCGACGGCCTGCTCGAGCTCGTTGCTAGTGGTATGTGATGGCATTGTCTTGTCTCCAGGAGCTGTATCGTGAGCACAAGCACCCAAGCACCACAGCGCGGCAGCGAGCGTGATCGAGGCTGTGCGGGTCATCGGCGCTACCAGCCCTGTGCGGCTTTGAAGGCACGAACCGCGGCGATCTGAGTGGAGAGCACGGCCGCACCCGCGGCGTAACCGCGACCACCTGCGCCAGGTGTGTCGGTTCCTCCGATGAGGGCGTTCCAGCGCGCGATCGTCGCGGTCCGCCATCTCGCGATCTCGGCGTCGACCAGCGGCGTGAGCGCGACACGAGCCGCCGCAGCGTCCGCATTACCCGCCTTGGGTACCGTGATCGCGTCGATTCGCGCGTTGACCGCTGCCCAGTTTCCGCCTGCCGCCGCGGTGACCGCGTCTCCCACGTAGTCGTGGTTCCAGTGCGCCCATTCGTGGGCCGTCGAAGCCGCCGTGCTGTGCCAGTTGGGGCCTGCGCCGCCGCCGGCCGTGTCGTAGTCGGCCATATCATCGATCACCGCCTGCCAGTGGTTGGCCGAGCCGGCGGTGTTATTGATATTTCCTCCAACCACTGCATTCGGGGTATTCGGCACCGTCATCGTCGTTGGATTCGACGGCCACGGGTTGATCCGGATCCGGCCGGCCAGCGTCAACGACGTGACATCGGCTCGCCAGTTCGCGCCGGCGTCGGCGACACTCCACGCGACCACCGCGGACGCGGTGCTCGGCACGCAATCGTTGGCTCCCGCGCCGACCGCGGGCGCACCACCGGGCGCCACGATGCTGTTGGCCGACATCTCCTGACCGGCTGTGTGGGAGGCCGCCGCGTGGCTGGCGCCGCCTTCACGAGTCTCGGGCGCGCCCTGCCCCTTGCCCGGAAGCGTCGTCTGCACCTGCAAGGTAACGGCGCCGCCGGCGCCTGTCATCGCTTCGAGCTGCCCACCTTCCGTCGTGGCGCCATGACGGCTCTCGCGGGCCGGGGCATCGAGGCCTTCTGTGAGCGTTCGCTTGCCCGGCGTTCCGAGGCTATCGGAGCTGCCCGCTCCTTGATAGCCAGAACCGGAACGCCCGACGCGATCGAAACCCGACATGTCGCCCTCCACAGCTGATTTGCAACACCGTACGTCGTGAGGGATCACGTTGCAACGCCGATTCGCCAGGTCCCGACGGCGCGGTGGCATGCTGCGGCGATGAGCCGCCAGGTCAGGTCAACGTCATGGGTGAGGATCGCGCTCGGGGTGCTCGCGCTGTGCGTGGCGCTGCCGGCGAGCGCGCGGGGTGAGCCGGCGAAGAAGCCGGCGCCGGGGTCGTTCACGATCGAGCGCTTTGTGCTCGAGGGCGGCGTCACGCTGCCCCGGGCGATCGTGGTCTATGGCACGTACGGGACGCTCAACGCCGCGAAGGACAATGCGGTGTTGCTGCCGTCGCACTACATGGCCTTCCTCGAGCGCAAGCTGCGCGTGTTCCTCGCGGCGCCGTGAGCGGCATTGCCGCTAGCCGAACGTGATGCCCTGCGCGAGCGGCAGCTCGCCGGAGTAGTTGACCGTGTTGGTCGCGCGGCGCATGTAGCTGCGCCACGCGTCGGAGCCGGACTCGCGACCGCCGCCGGTGTCTTTCTCGCCACCGAACGCGCCGCCGATCTCGGCGCCGCTCGTGCCGATGTTCACGTTGGCGATGCCGCAGTCGCTGCCAGCCGCCGACAGGAAGTGCTCGGCCTCGCGCAGGTCGTTGGTGAAGATGCACGACGACAGGCCCTGCGGCACCGCGTTGTGCAGCGCGATCGCGGCGTCGAGGTCGTGATACTCGAGCGCGTAGAGCACCGGCGCGAAGGTCTCGTCGCGCACGACCGCCGACTGCGCCGGCATCCGCACCAGGGCCGGGCGCACGTAGGCGCCCTCCGCGCAGCCGGCGACCTCGACGCGGCCGCCGCCGAACACCGCGCCGCCCTCGTCGCGCGCGCGGCCGAGCGCGGCCTCCATCGCGTCGAACGCGCCGCGATCGATCAGCGGGCCGACGAGCGTCGCCGCTTCGCGCGGGTCGCCGATCCTCACCTGGGCATACGCGCGCTCGATCCGGGCGAGCAGCTCGCTGCGGATCGAGGCGTGGACGATCAGCCGGCGCAGCGACGTGCAGCGCTGGCCGCACGTGCCGACCGCGCTGAACAGCACCGCGCGCGTGGTCAGCTCGAGATCGGCCGACGGCGCGACGATCATCGCGTTGTTGCCGCCGAGCTCGAGCAACGCGCGCCCGAAGCGCGCGGCGACCCGCGGCGCGACCGCGCGCCCCATCCGGGTCGAGCCCGTCGCGCTGACCAGCGCGATCCGCGGATCGTCGGCGAGCCGCGCGCCCGCCTCGGCGCCACCGATCGCGAGCTCCGAGAGGCCGACCGGCGCGTCGCCAAACCGCGCGACGGCGCGCGCGAAGATCGCCTGGCAGGCGAGCGCGGTCAGCGGCGTCTTCTCCGACGGCTTCCACACGACGGTGTCGCCGCACACCACGGCGAGCGCGAAGTTCCACGCCCACACCGCGACCGGGAAGTTGAACGCGCTGATCACGCCGACGACGCCGAGCGGGTGCCAGGTCTCGGCCATGCGATGCCCCGGCCGCTCCGACGCGATGGTCAGGCCGTAGAGCTGGCGCGACAGCCCGCACGCGAAGTCGCAGATGTCGATCATCTCCTGGACCTCGCCGCGTGCCTCGGCGGTGATCTTGCCAGCCTCGGCGGTCACCAGCGCCGCCAGCGGCTCCTTGGCCCGGCGCAGCTCCTCGCCGAAGATCCGGATCAGCTCGCCGCGGCGCGGCGCCGGCACCGTGCGCCAGGTCGCGAACGCGGCGTGGGCGCGGTCGATCGCGGCGCCGACATCATTCGTCGCGACGCGGCCGATCGGCGAGCCATCGATCGGCGTGCGCGCGACGAGCTCACCGTCGTCGGTGGCCGCGGTGAGGTCGAGCGCATGAAGCACGGGAGCCAGGTCCATGCCCAGTCATACCTCCAACCGCCCGGCGCCGTCCTCACCGATCCCGGCGCGCGCGCTCGAGCAGCAGCGTGTCGAGATCGCGGCGACGATCGAGCGCCGCGACGATTCGCACCTCGCGCGGCTCGGCGCGGTAGATGATGCGGCAGGAGAGCACGATGAGCTCGCGGTAGGTGACCACGCCGCGGGCGCGAAGCTCCGGCACGACGCGCCCACGATGGCTCATCGCATCGAGCGCTTCGATTCGATCACGCGCCGGGCGCGTGGACGGCGGCGATCTCGGCGCGCTCGTCGGGCGTTGGCAGCAGCGGATCGGGCGGATCTTGCTCGAGGAGCGGGTGGCTGTCGTCGTCGTCCTTGCCGCGGCGCTTGGCCTTGGCGGTGAGCAGGCCGGCGGCGTCGAGCAGGTCGGCGGCGGGCAGCAGCGCGGCCTGCGCGAGCAAGCGCGCCTGGCGCAGCGCGAGCTCGACGGTGCGGCCGGCGGCCGCGAGCTCGTCGCGCAGCGCGGCGACGGCGGGCTCGGCGAGCGGCGGGTCGACGAAGACGCTGCGCCAGGTCGCGATCGCAGCCTCGAGGGCCTGCACGGTGGGCGCGACGGCGACGTAGGGCTCGCCGGTGAACATGCGCCGCGCGTAGCTCGATGCCAGCCGGCGCTCGAGCTCCGCGCAGAACCGCTCGAGCTCACCGCGCGCGCACTTGCGCAGCGCGGGCACCTTGAGGTTGTGGAACAGGACGTCGAGCAGCGGCGAGCGGGCGCCGCCGGCGTACGCGATCCCGGCCTGGAGGCGCTCGACCTCGTCCGCGATCGCGCCCTGCAGGAGCTTGCCGCGCTCGCCCTTCAGGGCCTCGAGCTCGGGCAGGCGCAGCGCGCGGTCGAGCAGGCGGGCGTGCGACTCGGTGCGGGCGGTCGCGAGGCGCGCGCGGGCGGCGGCCAGCCACGCCTGCTCGTCGTCGAGCGCCGGCAGCTGCGCCAGCGCCACGGCGGCGGTCTCGAGGCGGGGCGGCAGTTGCTCCGCGAGGACGAGGAGCTCGAACGACTCGACGAGGGTGCTCGGCATCGCCGACCCCATACCACGCCACCAGGCCGCGCGCGCCCGGGACGTCGCCCGACGTCTGGAGCGACGCGACGACACCCACGGCAGCGCGATTCGAGCTAACTTGACGGCGTGCCGGTCCCCACCGAGCGTCGACGCAGCTTTCTGGCGCGCCAAGCCGCCACGATGGCGCTGTCGCACGTTCAGGTCGACACGCCGATGGCGCTGGTGCGCGCCGCGGCGTGGTGCAACTCGCTGATGCGGATGGGCGTCCACCTGCCGCTGTTCCTGGTCCACGACGTCGGCGTGATGCTGTCGATGTCGCGCGGCACCGGCGGCTACGTGCTGCGCGCCCGCGAGGCCCAGCTCGCCCGCATCACCGTGCCGGTGGCCGCCAAGCCGCAGCTCGATCAGTACCGCCGGTTGCTCGAGAACATCGCCGCCAGCGAGGTCACCGAGCGGCTCGCCGGCCTGCGCCTGCGCGACGAGATGGTCGCGGTGCTGCTGTCGCGCATTCTCGGCGACACCTACAACCGCTGGCGCGATCGCAGCAAGGCCGCGGGCGCCGAGCCGCTGCCGCTCGATCTCGGCATCCTCGGCGAGATCGACTACGCCGATCACTTCCGCGACTTCGAGCCGCGCGGCTTGTGGGGCTTCGTCGAGCACCTGGTCGCGCAGTCGATGCACATCTACACCCAGGTCGAGCTGATCGATCTCGACACCGTGCGGCTGCTCGGGCTGTTCAAGGAAGACAGCGCGTCGGGCTCCGAGGCGCTGGGCGGGGCGATCGATCTGGTCGATCTGTTCGCCGCGCTGGGCTCGCCCGAGGCCAACGACGTCGCCAACTTCTCGCTCGATCTGTTGCCCAGCGTGCTCGAGACCCGGCGCTCGACCGGCGCGCAGACCTTCGCGGTCGACGGCTACGCGTCGATCGAGCGCAAGGGCAACATCGACTCGCTGGTGCTGTCCGAGCTGGCCTACGATCGCGAGATCTTCGAGCAGAAGGTCGTCGACTCCGAGCTGCTGTACTACGGCCGCGAGAAGCAGCGCGAGGACGAGCGCCGGCTGCAGTACATCCTGGTCGACTGCTCGGCCTCGATGCGCGGCCAGCGCCAGGTGTTCGCGCGCGGCCTCGCGCTGGCGCTGATCAAGAAGCTGACGCTCGAGGGCGACGAGATCTGGGTCCGGTTCTTCGACTCGCGGCTGCACGAGACGATCAAGATCGGCCGCTCGGGCCAGGTCCCGGTGCCCTACCTGCTGTCGTTTCGCAGCGAGCGCGGCCGCAACTACAGCAAGGTGTTTCGCCAGCTGCTCGTCGAGGTCACCCGGCTGCGCCGCGAGCAGAAGCGCCGCGTCGTGCTCTACACCATCACGCACGGCCAGTGTCACATCGAGCCCGAGCTGGTGACCGCGCTCAAGCAGCACGCGTTCCTGTACGGTGTCGTCGTGCTGCCGTCGAGCGATCATCTGCCGGAGTTCGTGCCGCTGCTCGACCGCTCGCAGATCGTATCGGGCGACGTGCTGACCAACCGGGCCGAGCGCCAGCGCCGCGCGCTCGACATCATCGGCGACGCCACCCGCGCCGCGCCGCGCAAGGTACCCGCGGCCGTCGCGCCGCCGGGCGATTCGCAGTCCGGTCGCCGGACCGCCAAGCCCGGCGACGCGCCGCCCGGCGGGCGCTCGACCAAGGCGACCAAGATGGCGCGCCGGTTCAACTCGATCGAGTCGACCGCGGATCAGGCCGAGGCGATGGTCCAGCAGGGCCGCTGGGCCGACGCCGAGCGCCACTACCGCGATCTGATCGGCCAGACCCACGTCATCAACTACGAGTACGACGACTGGTTGCGCCGGCTCGGCGAGATCTATCGCCACCTCGGGCGGTCGCGCGAGGCGTCGTTCGTCTATCTCTATCTGCATTATTTCGATATGGCGCGGGCGCAGCTCGGTCAGGACGAGCACGTCGCGCTGCGCGCCCGGCTCGCCGAGATCGAGAAGAAGTGGAGCGAGGCGGCGCAGCTCTACCTGCAGGCCAAGCTGCCGGTCCACGCGGCGGTCGCGTTCGAGCGCGCCAAGCAGGTGCCCGAGGCGATCGCGGCGTGGAAGGGGCTGTTGCATCACCCCGGGCTGGCCACCCGCGGCTACGAGGCGGCGCTGGTGCACTTCAACTACGGGCTCGCGGCGGTCCGGCTCGACGCGGGGTCGGGCGAGGCGCGCCGCGCGCTGATCGAGAGCCAGCGCAAGCTCGAGCAGGTCGCCGACGACTTCGAGCAGGTCGGCGAGCTCGAGCGCGCGTTCGATTGCTTCCAGATCCTGCTCAAGCTCGGCAAGGAGTCGGCGCAGTTCGAGAACCTCGCCGAGGGCTACGTCAACTGCATCCGGGTGCTGCGCGACGACAACCTCAAGTTCTACGTCCTGCAGTACTACGAGGACTTCATCAAGCTCGCGCTCGAGCGCGGCGAGCTCCACGCGGCGGCGACGCTGTACCAGGAGGCCGCGGCGTTCGCGGCGCGCGCCGGGCTGCCCTATGATCGGCACTACCAGCACAAGTCGGCGATGACGTGGATGCGCTGCGCCGACAAGTTCGTCGAGACCGGCGTGCCGGTGCAGATGATCGAGAACGCGCTGCTCGCGGCGGCGTCGCAGCACTCGGCGGTGGGCGACTACCCCGCGGTGCGCGAGTGCTTCGAGAAGCTCGCCGGCCTCGAGCTACCCGAGCGCGCCAAGAAGCGCTTCGCGACCATCGCGCAGCGCTACCGCGGGCTGGCGGCGCCGCCGGTCGAGTTGCCCGGGCTCCCCGACTATCTCAAGCAGCAGCACGCCTATGCCGATATCTGGTTTGCCGATCTGCTCGAGTGGGAGATGGCCGGCGATCCGTACGCGGTGGCGGCGTCGATCGTCGGCGACCTGCGCTATCCCAACGGCATCCGGCGGCGCGCCCTGGTCGTGCTGTTGACGCTGGCCGACGCGCAGACCCGCAAAGCCGTCAGCGAGCCCGATACGCTGGTCCACGTCGCCGAGCTGCTCGGCGAGCTGCAGTCGTACGCCGCGCTGTCGCCGCTCGAGCAGCTGTTCGGCAACGGCGACGCGGTGATCCGACGCGCGGCGGTGCGCGCGCTGCGCTTCCTGCACTTCAAGCGCTCGTTCGTGATCGTCCGCAAGGCGCTCGCCGACCGCGACGCGCAGGTCCGCGAGGCCGCGCTGGTCGCGATCGCCGGGCTGCACTTCCCGCACGCGTTCAACCCGCTGGCGCGGATCTACCGCGAGAGCAACGACCCGCGGGTGCGCGCGGCGGCGCTGCAGTCGATCGGCAAGATCCAGACAGTCGAGGCCGGCGAGTTCCTCGTCATGGTGCTGCGCCAGGAGTCCGGCAACCTGCGCGAGACCGCGTTCTCGGCGCTCGGCCAGATGGACAACGCCGACGTGATCCCGATCCTGCGCCAGCACCACGAGATCGAGACCAACCCCGGCGTGCGCGACACGCTCGGCGAGCTGCTGCGCCGGCACTGACGGTCTGCTAGTTCGTCGCCGTCACCACGCGCACGTCGTCGACGTAGAGCGTCTGGGTGAAGAGAAACGCGCGGGCCTCGAAGGTCATCCACACGCGCACGCCGCGCAGGGAGGTGACGTCGAGATCGCGTGTCACAGGTCCGAACTGAAAGCCGAAGCCACGACCGCAGGCGGTGCAGGCCACGACGTTGCCGACGGCGTCGCTCGCGTCGAAGCCGCCGATGAGCTCGCCGCCCGGGCCATGCACCGCAGCCACCGCCGGGTAATCGAACGACACCCTCTCGAGATCGGCGAGCATGGTGACCGCGACGTGGAGGGCGGTCGCGTCGGCGGGGAGGTCGAGATAGCCAGCCAGCGTCCCGTTCTGCGAGATCGCGGCTTGCTGGTCGCCCTCGGCGGGCGAGATGCCGAGGTGCTCGCCGATCACGAAGACCGCGTCGAACGCGGTCCATCCGCTCAGCCCGTTCTCGAACCCGAGGTTGGCGGTCGCCGGGCCGGGATCGGGGATGACGCGCAGCGACGACGCGGCGGCGGTGATCGCGTTGCCGGAGGGATCGCGCAGCCCACCGGGGTCGAGCGAGATCGCCTGGTCGAAGGGCAGGAAGTCGGTCGGCTGGAAGCGCACGCGCGTGACCAGGTCGTCGACCTGCGATGGGGGCAGGGTCACAGCGCGATCCTCGTCGAAGGTTCCCGCGATCGGCACGCCGTTCGCGAGCACGCGCAGCTTGGCGTCGAGCTCGGCGCGGCGAACGGGCTCGCCGAGCTGGATCTCCAGCGCGCCGAACGGCAGTCGCGCACCGGTCTCGCCGAGCGTGGCCGAGGTCGCCTTCTCGTCGCGGTTGGCTGCGATCGTGGCCGTGTACGTCGCGCCCAGGACCACGTCGCCGTCGATCTCGCCCCACTCGCCGGCGGCGTCGCCGGTGGCACCATCGATCTCGCCATCGCCGTCCTGGTCGAGCAGGAACAGGTGGAGCTCGTCCCAGCTGAGCTCGGCCTGGGGGACGTAGAACATGCTGCCGGCGTCCAGCACGAGCTCGCGGTCCTCGACGCGGCCCGTGACCGCAGCCAGGAACGAGTGGCCCTCCGCGCCCGCGGACAGCGAGCCAGAGACCGCGCCGTCCTGCGCCACGTGCAGGTAGGCGTGCCCGGCGAAGCTCGACGGTGGGATGGCATTGCGGTCGCCGTAGGTCGGCGTGAACACGAGCGCCAGCGGTGGCAGGTCGACGCCGCGGGGCACGGGACGCGCGTCGCTCGGATGCTCGTCGTCACCACCGCCACCGCAGGCCGCGAGCAACGCGGCTCCGACCCACAAGGAACACGTGCGAGAAATCATGGTGCCATCATGCAGGGCAAGCGCGCCGAGGCGGTGGGATTCGGCGGTGACAGCCGATCGGTTGTGCGCCGTGCCACTGACTGCGCGCGCGAGCGAATCACGAGGTCGTCAGTCGGCGTCAGCGCGTCGCGCCGCTCAACGCTTCACGAGCCGTGGGGCGACGGCGTCACGCGAGGCTGGACGCGCGCCAGCTGCACGCGCAGCGCGGCGAGCTCGTCGGCCGCGCCGCCCATCAGCCGGCCGAGCTCGCCGTGATCGAGCCACACGCCGTGGGCGGCGCACTGGTCGACGATCACGTCATCCGACATGCGCGCCGACATGAGGGTCTGCTGACCCTCGAGCGCACACGCCGGGCACTCGATCGCGCTGCGCCACCACAGCGGCTGCCCGAGCGGCCAGCCCGGATTGCCGAACGCCACCTCGAGCACCGCCGACGCGATCCACAGGCCGCGGCAGCACATGCACGTGCTCACCCCGTCGAGCGCGCGCTCCAGCCCCTCGCCGCAGCGCGGACATGACAGCACCCTCGGCGGCTCGCGATACGGCGATCCCATACCCGAGCGTAGCTCGCAGCCGGCGCCACGGGCGGATCTGGATGATCCTGGCTCCTGGCGCATGATCCGAGTAGGGTGCGCGGTCATGTCCGACCTCGCGTTCTCGACGCTGCCGCTGGCCCAGCCCTGGCTCGACAACCTCGCGCAGCTGGCGTACGTCGAGATGACGCCGATCCAGGCGCTCGCGTTGCCCGCGATGCTCGCCGGGCGCGACGTCCTCGGCCAGGCCGGCACGGGGACGGGCAAGACCGCGGCGTTCGGCCTCGCGCTGCTGTCGCGGATCACGCCGCGCTGCGGCCGGCCGGGCGCGCTCGTGCTGTGCCCGACGCGCGAGCTCGCCGCGCAGGTCGCCGACGAGCTGCGCCGGCTCGCGCGCCCGTTGCCGCACACCCGGATCGTGACCCTCAGCGGCGGCAGCTCGATCCAGCGCGAGCGCGCGTCGCTCGAGCACGGCGTCGACGTCATCGTCGGGACGCCGGGCCGGGTCCAGGACCACCTCGCGCGCGGCCGCGTCGATCTGGGCGCCATCCGCACCCTCGTGCTCGACGAGGCGGACCGCATGCTCGAGATGGGCTTCGTCGCCAGCGTCAGCGAGATCGCGCGCGCGACCTGGGCCGACCGCCAGTGCCTGCTGTTCTCGGCGACGTTCCCCGACGAGGTCCGTGCCCTTGGCGCGACGTTCCAGCGCGACGCCCTGCACGTCGTGGCCCCGCCTGACACCACCGTCGGCCACGTCACGCACCAGCTCTACGACCTCGGCATGCTCGAGCGCCGCGCCGCGCTCGCCCGCGTCCTCGGCCACCATCGGCCCGCGTCCGCCTTGATCTTCTGCAACCACCGCGAGACCTGCGACGTCGTCGCCGGCACCCTCGGCGACGATGGCTTCGCCGCCGTCGCGCTCCACGGCGGCATGGCCCAGCACGATCGCAACACCGTCCTGCTGCTCCTGCGCAACGGCAGCCTGCGCGTCGTCGTCGCGACCGACGTCGCCGCCCGCGGCCTCGACGTCGACGAGCTCGGCGCCGTGATCAACTACGATCTGCCCGACGACGCCGACGTCTTTCTCCACCGCGTCGGCCGCACCGCGCGCGCCGGCCACGACGGCCTCGCGATCACCCTCGTCGGCTCCGGCGATCGCGCCGCCCTGGCCCGACTCCGCAGCGGCCCCCTCGGCACCACGCCCCTCTCACCCCTCCCCGATCCCCGCGCCGCTCAGCCCGCGCCCCCGGCGATGATCACGATGGCGATCCAGGGCGGCCGCCAGGATCGCCTGCGTGCCGGCGACATCGTCGGCGCCCTCACCACCGGCGTCGGCATCGCCGCCACCGAGATCGGCAAGATCGAGCTACGCGACCAGATCAGCTTCGTCGCCCTCGCCGCCGCCATCGCCCCCCGCGCGATCGCCGGCATCAACCAGGGCAAGATCAAGACCCGTCGCTTTCGCGCCTACCAGGTCACCCCTCCGCGCCGCCCCGTCGACGACCACTGACCGATCCACGCGCGACCCCGCGGCCACCATCGCCGACGACGCCGACGCAGCGATGCCCCCCGGCGGCGGCCCGCGGCACTCCTCCGAGGACGCGCTCGAGCATCAGGCTTGTGCGCGGGCGAGGAGTCCTGTGCGCTGCGCGCCCGCTCGATCCGCTCGCGCCACCGCGCGCAGGTCACAGGACGACGGGCCGTCCACATGCCGTCCCGCGCTCTCCGCCTCCTCCTCGCTCGAGGTCTCCTTCTCCTTCTCCCTCTTCCTCCCGGTCTTAAAAAGACCGTCCGGAAAAGATCGCGTTCGAGCATCAGGCTTGTGGGCGGGCGAGGAGTCCTGTGAGCTGCGCGTCTGGTCGATCCGATCACGCCACCGCGCGCAGGTCACAGGG
>Ga0307513_10008683_pt1 | contig 12947 bp, 9 predicted proteins | sample 15_EM_MG_FD_202174 | JGI IMG/M metagenome (GOLD analysis project Ga0307513, IMG submission 202174) | Populus trichocarpa ectomycorrhiza microbial communities from riparian zone in the Pacific Northwest, United States - 15_EM | ecosystem: Host-associated > Plants > Roots > Unclassified | place...
CGCGCTCTGGCCGCCGACCTGGGCGTCCGCGCCGGGTATGGCGTGCACGCGGTCGCGGGCCTGGTCGACCGTGTCGTACGCCTGGTTGCTGTCCGGCGGCGACGTGAGCGTGCCCTCCATGTAGGCGATGCCGCCCCGGACGATCGGCTCGCCGACGGACGAGGGCTCGATGCCGGGCGTGCCGGCGAACACCGTGCGCACCTCCGTGGCCTGCGCGGCGTTGCTGACCACCGCGACCGGGCTGCCCACACCCGCCGCGAAGTGCTTGGCGAGCACCTCCTCGCCCACGATCGAGTCGGGGTTGCCGCGGAACGACTCCTTGTTGCTGAGGCCGGTGGCGTCGAGCTGGACCAGCCCGATCGCCATGACGGCGAGCACGAGAGTGGTGGTGACCCAGGTGGTGCGCGGGCGGCGGGCGATGCGGGCGCCGACCTTGGCCCAGAGGCCGGTGCTGGTGGGCTCGGCCGTGCCCTCCCTCGGGCGGACCGGCCAGAAGATCCACCGGCCCACCGTGACGAGCAGTGCCGGGAGCAGTGTCATCATCACCGCGAGGGCGACCACGACGCCGATCGCGGCGACCGGGCCGAGGCCTCGGGTGGAGTTCGTCTCGGCGAAGAGCAGGCAGATCATGCCGATCGCCACGGTGGCCGCGCTCGCGATGATCGCCGGGCCGGCGCGATGCAGGGCGAACGCCATCGCCTCGTGCCGGTCGTGGTGGCGGCGCAGTTCTTCCCTATATCGGGCGACGAGTAGCAGCGCGTAGTCGGTGCCGGCGCCGAACACCAGCACTGTCAGGATGCCCGCGCTCTGCGCGTTGACGGTGAGGCCGGTGTGCTTGGCGAGCAGGTAGATCACCGCTTGGGCGCTCACCAGCGCCACACCGGCCGAGATGACCGGGAGTACCCACAGCACCGGGCTGCGGTAGGTGAACAGCAGGATCACCACCACCACGCCGATCGTGGCGAACAGCAGCGTGCTGTCGATCCCCTCGAACGCGGCGGACGAGTCGGCGGCGCTACCCGCGGGGCCGGTGATGTGCGCGTTGAGGCCGTTGGCCCCCTCGTCGGCGGTCGCCTTCATCGAGTCGACGATCGAGCCGGCGCGGTCCCAGCCCTCGGGGCCGAGGTTGAGCGGGACGTAGATCTGGGCCGCCTGCCCGTCCTCCGAGAACGCCGGGCCCTGCACCTGGCCGTCGAGGTCGCCGAGCTGCCCGAACTTCTGCGCGTCGGCGGACACCTTGGCCTTGTCCGCGCCGGTCAGGCCGGAGGTGCGCTCGTACACGACTACGGCCGGGAGCGTGTCCGGCGAGGAGAAGGCGGCCTGCTTGTCGAGGACCTGGGTCGACTCGGCGCTGCCCGGGAGCCAGGACTTGGCCTGGTTGTCCTCGACACTCGTCAGCTTGCCCGCGAGCGGCCCGGCGAGCGCGACCATGACCAGCCAGAACACGATGATCAGATACTTCGTCCGGCGGCCGGTGATCAGCCCAGCGACGTTTCTGGCCATGGATCCCCCCGTTGACACGCGCACACGATTCGGCTATATGTTCCGTCGCTTCGGTCCGGCCACGCATCATCTCTACGCACCGGCTTCCACGCCTGATACCCCTAGGGGACAGCGGACGCACGTGTCCGCTTCCGAAAAGTGGATTACTCGCCGTTCAGCGCCCGTTCCAGGAGCGTGACGAGGGGGATCGACTCGCCGTCCCGCCCGCCCCGGCCGACCACCAACGGCGGGTCGTCCGGCCGCAGCGTGACGCCGGCGACCCGGGCGCGCAGGCTGGCCGGCACCGCCAACAGGTAGAACTCGCCGTCCTCACCGACAGCCATCGAGCGGTCCGATTTCAGGTACCAGCCGCGCAGGCCGGTGCGGTACCGACCGCGGCCGGAGTACGCCCGCGCCATCAGCTGTTCCGCAGGTAGATCCCGCTCTCGCGCCCGCCGCGCGAAGTCGGCCACCAGTGCCCTGGCCTGCGTCACCTCGGCCGCTCTCAGGCGCTCTTGGGCCGTGGCGTGTACCGTGACCGCGTGGCGCCGACGCCTGTGCCACTCTTCCTGGTGGTCGGTGGTCATGGCCCGACCTTACGTTCGTCCCCCTTGTCGAAGGGAGCAGCACCGTGCGAGAGGGACGCTGCCACGGCGGCCCATTGGACGGTCAGGCGAGGATGATCCGCAATCCCAGCGGCTTCCTCCTGGGTGACAAACCCGCCGAGCGGGCGTGGTTCTACGACTGGCGCGACGGCGCCTTTCACGTCCGCGATCCCGAGCCGGAGCCGTTCAAGGAAGCGCTCGCGGTTGGCCTGGCGATCGGCGATGAGTACGACGTGCTCTCCCTGCCCGACTCGCTGGAGGTGGCGGCTGAGGCGGCCGCCGCGGTGGCCGATGTGGACACTGATGAGTTCACCATCCTGGCCACCAATCCCAACCCGAGCCGCATCTCCACCGCCATCTGGCGACTGTGGACCGAGTTCGACCGCTTGGAGCCGTCCGCTCTACTGGGCGGGGTGTATGCGGCGAAGCCCGGCTACCACAACTATCGCAACGCGCTGTCGTCGTCCGACTACTCGGTCCGGGATCTCGTGGCCGACCGCCAGGGCTCCGGCGTGCGGGCCTCGGCGATCGACCTGAGCCTGTCCGACAGCGCCATGCGTAGGTACACCGGGCGGCTCGATAGTGCGGCCCGGAGCAGGGACCCCCGGCTGTACAGTCCGCACGGTCCGGTGCTGCGGGAGTTCATCGGCACGAAGGACAACCGCAGCGTCTACTGCTACGTGCTGGTCGGTGGCCGTCCGCTCGGCGTGGGTGCCGACGCGGGCCCCGACCCGGGTCGCGACGAGACCCATCTCTGGCACGTCCACCTATCGATCATCAGGCAGTTCTGTGAGGACTGGTCCGCGCTCGACGGCGTCCTGTCCGTGCTGCGCGGGGAGTCCCTGGCGGCCTGGCAGGCCAGATCGGAGTACAACGAAATGACCCCCCAGCAGGCCCAGCAGCTTCGCGACACGGCGTTCGTGCTGACCGGCGCCGTGCCCAACCCCACGGGGGACGGCCGGGTGCCGCTGCACGTGTGGGCGGCATGGATGACCAACGCGGTGAAGGCGCTGGCCACCGCCGTCGGCAACGTCGACGAGGCGACCAAGGAGCGGCTCCAGCAGGAGCTGACCAGCCTGCAGTCCGGGATCGACGAGGTGCCCGACGACGTCGTGCGGGCGTTCGGGGCTTATGACGACCCGGAGGAGCTCGCGCTGCGGCTGCGGGCCATGCTCGGCGACCGGGCCGCCGCGGTCGGCCAGATCCTCGCCCGCGGCTGATCCGATGTGCGCCGCGGAGGGCCGGCGGTGCCGCACAGGCACGCCAGTCACCGTGAGTGCGCACTCGTGGGCGCTCCGTCATGCGCCTGCAACTTCCATCCGCGGTAAAACCGCAGACCGCGATTACAGTGGACTCCCAGGTGGCGGAGGCCGTGGGGCTCCGCCACCTGTAGCTTTCGGCTCCTGTCATAGGGTTCGGCTGTGGAGTTGACTCGCGCACAGCGCAGCGGACCGCGGACCGCCGTCGTCTGGGCGGCGCTGCGTCGCGAGATCGAGCGGCAGGGCGGCCGTCCGCTCACCGTTCTCGACGTCGGCGGCGGCACCGGGGGTTTCGCGGTGCCACTCGCCGAGGGTGGCCACCGCGTGACGGTGGTCGACGCCAGCCCTGACGCACTCGCCGCGCTGACCCGGCGGGCCGCGGAGGCAGGCGTCGCCGACCGGGTCCGGGCCGTGCAGGGCGACGGTGACGCGCTCGCCGGCCTCGTCGAGCCGGGCGTCGCCGACCTGGTGCTCTGCCACGCCGTGCTCGAGGTGGTCGACAACCCGGCGGCCGTGGTGGGCGCGGTCGTCGCGGCTCTCCGCCCCGGGGGTGCGGCCAGCGTCGTCGTGGCCGGCAAGGCCGCCGCGGTGCTCAGCCGCGCGGTCAACGGTCACCTCGCCGACGCCGCCGCGCTGCTCGCCGACCCGCACGGCTGCGCCGGACCCAAGGACACATTGCGGCGGCGCTACGACGCGGAGACCGCCGCGACGCTGTTGCGCTCCGCCGGGCTCGAGGTTTCCGAGATCCACGGGGTACGGGTACTCGCCGACCTCCTGCCCGCGACCGTTGCCGACGGAGACCCTCAGGCGGTGGTCGAGCTGGAGCTGGCGGCGGCCGCCCATCCGCCCTACCGCGACATCGCCGCCCAGCTCCACCTCTTCGCCCGCCGCCCCGCCCAATGATCGACCCGCTCGCGGTGGTGCGGCCCGCGTACGGGCGCGCCAGCCTCGCCGAGCTGCTGCCCAGCGTGCTCGCCGCCCTCGGCGTCCCGGAGGTGCCTGATCCGCTCGGCCTCGCCGCTCGGCTGGCGGGCGTGCGGCGGGTCGCTGTGCTGGTGGTCGACGGACTCGGGTCGTACCAGCTGCCGCTGGCGACCCCCCACGCGCCGACGCTTGCCGACCTGGCGCCCGCCACCGGGAGCCTGACCTCGGTTTTCCCCTCCACGACGCCGGCGGGCCTCGCCTCGATCGGCACGGGAGCCGCGCCCGGCACGCATGGGCTGCTGGCCTTCACCGTGAATGTGCCGGGCACCGACCGCGTCCTCGACCACACCCAGTGGTGGGACGACCCCGACCCGCTGGTGTGGCAGCCGGTGCCCACCCGCCTGGCGGTGGCGCGGGCGGCGGGGATGTCGGTGCGCGTAGTAAGCCGCCCCGAGTACGCGGGCAGTGGCCTCAGCGTGGCCGCATGGCGCGGCGGCGACTACCGGCCGGCGCCCGACCCGGACGGGCTGTGCACCGGCATGCTCGACGGGCTGGCGGCCGAGGGGCGGGCACTGGTGGTGGGCTACCACCCGAGTGTCGACTCGGCGGGGCACCGCTTCGGCATCGACTCGCCGGAGTGGCGGGCGGCGGTGTCCGAGCTCGACGGGCTGCTCGCCCGGCTCGTCGAGGGCCTGCCGGCCGACGCGGCGCTGCTGGTCACCGCCGACCACGGTCAGCTCGACGTGCCCGGCGACCGGCGGTACGACGTGGACGCCGACCCCCGCCTCAGCGCCGGCCTCCGCCTCGTGGCCGGCGAGCCGCGCGTGCGGTACCTGCACACGCTGCCCGGCGCCCGTGACGACGTGCTCGCCGCGTGGCGCGGGGTGCTCGGCGCGGACGCGTGGGTGGCGCCACGCGAGGAGGTGGTCGAGGAGGGGTGGTTCGGGCCGGTGCCCGACGTGCACCTCGGCCGCATCGGCGACGTCGTGGTGATCAGCCACGGCCGCTCGGCGGTGCTCGCCTCCCACCGCGAGCCGGAGTCAGTGGCCAAGCTCGTCGCGTACCACGGCTCGTACACGGCGGCGGAGATGATGGTCCCGCTGATTGTCGTACGGGCGGTCTAGCCTGCGGGCATGGGTCGGAGCCAGGCGGTGCCGCGCGGCGAGTCGGGCTTCGGGCCGGAGGGCGACGACAGCGGCAGCCACATCCTCCACGTCGACATGGACGCCTTCTACGCGTCGGTCGAGGTGCACCGCGACCCCAAGCTCAAGGGCAGGCCCGTCGTGGTCGGCGGGGTCGGCCCACGCGGCGTGGTCAGCTCCGCCAGCTACGAGGCCAGGGAGTTCGGGGTGCGCAGCGCGATGCCCACCTCCCGCGCCCGCGCGCTGTGTCCGGGCGCGGTGTTCATCCCGCCCGACTTCACCGCCTACACGGCCGCCTCCCGCGCGGTGATGGGCATCTTCCGCGACGTCACGCCCCTGGTCGAGCCGCTGTCGCTGGATGAGGCGTTTCTCGACGTGGCCGGCGCGCGGCGGCTGATCGGTCCGCCCGCCGCCATCGCCCGCCTCATCCGCTCGCGGGTGCGGGGCGAGCTGGGGCTGACCTGCTCGGTGGGGGTGGCGCCGACGAAGTTCGTGGCAAAGCTCGGGTCGACGGTCGCCAAGCCCGACGGGTTCATCGTGGTGCCGGCCGACCAGGTGCTCGAGTTCCTCCACCCGCTGCCGGTGGCCGCCCTGTGGGGCGTCGGCGAGCGGGCCGCCGAGGCGCTCGGCCGGCTCGGCTTGCGTACGGTTGGGGACGTGGCCGGCGCCCCGGTCGGCATGCTCCGCTCCGCGCTCGGCGAGGCCGCCTCGAGCCACCTGCACGAGCTGTCGTGGGGGCGTGACCCCCGTCGGGTGACACCCGAGCAGGTGGACAAGTCGATCGGGGCGGAAGTGACGTTCGACACAGACGTGGCCGATCCGGTCGTGATCCGCCGAGCCCTGCTCTCCCTCTCCGAGAAGACCGGCGCCCGGCTGCGCCGCTCCGGCCAGGTGGGGCGGACGATCTCCATCAAGGTGCGGCTGGCCGACTTCCGCACGGTCAACCGTTCGCGCACGCTGCACGGCCCGACCGACGTGGCGCGCGAGGTGTTCGACACGGCGTGGGCACTGTGGGAGGCGCTGGGGGCCGAGGCTGGCGATCGCCGGCCCAAGGAGCAGCGTGGCGGGAGCCGGCAGCAAGGCCGTGGCACGAGCAGAGCGAGCGCGGGGCAGCTCGGCCCGGGCGATCCGATCCGCCTCGTCGGGGTCCGGGTCGAAGGGCTGACGCTGGCCGGCGCCACCCCGCGGCAGCCCACTCTGGGCGAGCCCGAGCACGGGTGGCGCGAGGCCGAGGCCGCGGCGGACGCGGCGGCGGCCAAGTTCGGCCGGGCGGTGATCGGCCCGGCGAGCCTTCTGCGCCCGGCGGAGGGCGCCTAATGGGCGCCGTGTCCGTTATCTGACTGTCCCCGACTATTCGGACGGCCGGCGACCCGGTTTCAACGGGCCGCTGACCCGCTTTCTGCCCCTCGGTGACCTGCGGTTGACCGAAAATCACTCAGGCCGTGGGTCGTCCCGCTTTCCGAGGCGCGAACCCCCTCGTAGACTGGCGGGTAAGCAGTCGGTTTTTGGCTGCCACGGTCTGCCGGTCCGCCCGGGCCGGCCTGCGTGACCGGGGAGGAGTGCCGTGCCGCTCTCTGAGCATGAGCAGCGGCTGTTCGAGCAGATCGAGCAGTCGCTGGCCGAGGATCCGAAGTTTGCCTCGGCTGTGCGCGCCAGCGATCCGCGCTTCCACGCGCGGCGTCGTCTGCTGCTCGCTGTCGGCGTGATCGCCGTCGGTCTGGCGTTGGTTGTCTACGGCACGGTTACAGAGCTGACTCTGCTCGGTGTGGCAGGGTTCGTCGTCATGCTCAGCGCCGCGGCGTTCGCGATGCGGTCGCACCGCAAGGCACAGTCGCCCGACCTTCGCGTCGTGGGAGGCACCACCTCCCGCCGCACCCGCGGGCGCCGGATGTCGTTCGTCGACCGCCTCGAGGAGAGGTGGCGGCAGCGGCCCGAAGGCCACCGCTGACCCGACCCCACCAGGGCGGTCCGCCGCTGCAGGCTGCCCCGGTTTCCTGATCTTCATATCTCCGCGCCCGCTCGCCGGCCACTCCGCTCCTGGGGTGCGCCGGCGCAGTCATGCGCTCCCCGTAGGTCGCGGCGCCCGGATCGCCGGCGGCGATCGGGTTGAGCGTGACCAGCGAAGCAGAGTGAGGCCGCGGGAGCAGCGGTCCGGACCACGACGAACGTCGCGGTAGCTCAAATCCCCTCCGCAGTGATCAAAGCTCCGCCCAAGTAGCTAGAACGACTTGAGCGGAGCTTTGATCTTTGGTTAGCGGGAGGTGCGGGTGAGCAGGCGGCGCGGGCTCCACCGCATGAGGCCGTCGCGCACGCGGCCCGAGGTCAGGACCGTGCGGATCGAGCTCTCCACGATCGCCAGCCGCCAGCGCTGCAGCACCGACGGGGGCAGGAGCCTGGCGGCCAGCCGGGTGCGGCGGTCGGCCCGGGTGGCCAGCGCCTTCCGGATCGTGCGCAACCCCTCGCCGAGCCGGCCGGCCTGTAGCGGGTCGCGGGCGTACCTGGCGCGCTCCTCGGCCCGCCCCAGCAGGAGTGCGGCCTCGGCGGACGGGCCGTCGACGAGGTTGTCCCGGACCAGCCGGTCGGCGGTGGTGCGCGGGGTCTCGGTCAGGTCGATCATCACGCGGTAGTCGACCATCGTGTCGAGGAGCTCGGCCCAGGCGGCGTGCGCGTCCTCGCGGGCCTGCCCGGCCGCCGCCAGGTCGGTGACCACGATGCGGAGGCCGTCACCACCGCCACCGCCGTCGGCGCCGACCGCGGCCGCCACCGGTGCGACGCTGCCACCGCTCGCCGCCGTCCGCTTGCGGCGGAGCAGGCTGCGCCGCAGGGCCGGTACGGCCAGCAGCGCGAGCAGCAGGATCACCGCGCCGATCGTGAACCACGGCCACTGGGGCGTGGTCGGCGTCGTCGACCCCACGCCGGCACCGAGGTCGGCGGCGTCGTTCGAGTCGTCCTGCGGGCCGAGGGTGCTGCCCGGACCGGTGGGCGCCGCGCCGCCACTCGTGCTGGCGGTCGGCTCGGGCTCGTCGGCGGCCTCGACATCCGGCGCGTAGTCGGTACGGATCGAGCCGGCCACCTGCGCGGCCGGGGTCGCGTCGAACGGGACCCAGCCGAACGTCGGCCCGAAGTAGACCTCGGTCCACGCGTGCAGGTTCTTGTTGGTCAGCGTGAACGTGTCGCCGTTGCGCCGGTTGGAGCCGCTGCTGAAGCCGAACGCCACCCGCGCGGGGATGTCGGCGGCCCGCACCATCCAGGCCATCGCCGCCGCGTACTGCTGGCAGAAGCCCTGCCTGTTCTCCAGGAAGTCGACGATCGCGTTGCCGCCGGTGCCGCCCTGCGTGGAGACGCTGTACGAGAAGCCGTTCTTCGAGGAGAAGAAGTCGTAGATCGCGCGGACCTTGTCGTACGGCGTGTCCTCGCCCTTGACCAGCTCGTCGACCTGCTTCTGGACGGCCTCGTTATCCGGCATGCGCGTGAACTGCTGGACCATCGGGTCCTCCGGCGCCAGCGTCGGCGCCTGCCGGAGTGCGGTCGCGCTGTAAGCCGTCCGCCAGTAGTCCACTGAGTACTTCTGCTTCCGGGCCGACGACCCGCTGGAGTACACGACCTGCTGGTTGGGGTCGTAGTACCAGCGACCCTTGAAGTTCTTGATGCCCACCGGCGTGGAGTAGATGGGCAGCAGGCCCATGTCGAAGTCCTCGGTGACCTCGATGCTCGCCTCGAACTGCTCGGCGCTCACGCCCGCCACCTGGGGCCGCTGGAACTGGGGCAGCCCGTCCGTGAGCTGCGCGGCGCCGTTGCGGCGGCTGTTGCGGAAGCCGGCGTCGGTCAGCTCGTCGGCGACTCCGAAGCGCATGTACTGCGGGTTCTTGTCGTCCGTCGTGACCTTGATCATTTCGCGCTCTTTGCCCTGCTGGAGCTCGCCGCTCAGGTTGGCGAAGAGGTCGACCCGCCCGCCGCCGCCCCGCCCGTTGCCACCCGGACCCGAGCCGCCGGAGCCGAAGTTGGAGAGCAGGCCGGTCGTCATGCCGGGGACGGCGAGCGGCAGCAGCACCGCGACCGCGACACCCACCACGGCGAGCCGGCGACCGGCCGCGGCCAGCGGCGACGGCTCCCAGACGTCGACGTCGCGGCCGTCACCGGTGAAACGCCGGCCGAAGCGCCGCACGCGGTCGACGTTGTCGGCGACCAGCAGCCACATGAAGCCGATCGCGCCGACGACGAAGGGGAGCGGGTGGACGCTGTCCGTGTAGACGGCGACCGGCACCGAGTAGATCGCCAGCATCGGCAGGCCGGCCAGCGCGGGACGGCGCAGGCCGACGGTCAGCAGGTCGACCAGGATCGCGACCGAGCCGACGCCGAGCACGGTGATGAACTGCAGGCCGACCCGGTCGGGTACGGGCACGCCGTACGAGCGCATGTCCTCGACCGCGAAGTTCATCAGTTGGCCGAAGTGGGCGAACGTGCCAGGCGTGGGGATGACCGCCAGCAACTCCTCGCCGCTGGAGAACATCAGCGTCAGCACCAGGGTCAGCGTGACCATCATGCCGAGCAGTTGGGCCCAGAGCGGCGCGCGCAGCGAGCGGGCCAGCGTGGCGGCACCGGCTATGAGCGCCACCGCCACGGCGCACTGGATCAGCCAGGTCCACCGTTCGAAGATCGTCGACAGTGGAGTGGCGGCCAGCAGTGTGGCGGCCGCCGCGACGAACCCCAGGTGCCGATCACGCACAGCTACCTAACTCTCCCGGGCTCGAAGCCCGATCCGGCGGAAGGCCCTCCACCACCAGGGCTGATGCCCACCGTCTCCGCCATCGTGGCCCGGTACGCGAAGCCCTGCGACCCGCGGGCGGCCTGCGGCCAGAGCGCGGGAAGCTTCGCACCGTGGCTGACGCCGACAACGCGCCACCCGTTGCGCATGAGGCCGAGCGCGGCCGCGCCGTGTGCCCGGCCGGCCTCGGCGCGGCTCTCCGGCGGGAGGTTGAGCCAGGTCGAGGAGTCGATCAGAAATGCCAGGCAGGTCGCGTTGTTGCTCCGCAGCCCGGACAGCAGCTCCGCCTCGGCGTTGGTCAGCGCGCCGAGCAGCGCGATCACCAGGCCTCCGTCGGAGCGCCGCCGCACCGCCTCGACGAGCTGGGCGACGTCGCCCTGCTTCTCCAGCCGCACGTCGGCCAGGTGGTCGAGGAGGATGCCCTCACCACCCTCGGCCGCCTCGGCGTCGATGCCGGTGTCGGTGACCAGCCGCAGCTTGTACCCCGCCTGCCGCAGGTGCACCGCGATGCTCGCCGCCGCCGACACGGCCCACTCGAAGCTGGCCGTGGGGCCCTCGCCTCGGTGGGCGAACTGCCGCGTGTCGAGCACGACCGTGGCCCGGCTCTCCCACGGCTGCTCCTCGCGCCGCACCATCAGCTCGCCGGTACGCGCCGTGGACTTCCAGTGCACGCGCCGCAGGTCGTCGCCGCGCCGGTACTCCCGGGTCGCGGCGTCGTCCTCGCCGTGCACGGCCACCGAACGGGCCCGGCTGTCACCCGCACCCGCGTACTCGCCGGCGAGGCGGACGGTGGGCAGCGGGTGCACCTGCGGGATCACGGTGAGCCGGTCGACGCTCGGGAACGAGCGGGTCAGCTCGCAGAGCCCGAACGGGTCGGTAAGGCGTACCACCAGGGGGCCGACCTCGTACTTGCCGCGCACGTCGGCCCGCACCGTGTACGCCACGGAGCTGGCCTGGCGGGCGCCGAGCCGTTCGAGCACGACCCTCGGGCGGCTGCCCAGCGCGTACGGCAGGCGGTCCTCCAGCAGCAGCGTGCCGGTGGGCAGGCGAGACATGTTCTGCAGGCGCAGAACCACGCGCGCGCTGGCGCCGACCGGGGCGCGGTGCGGCTCCAGCGAGCGGCTGCAGGCGAGGCGGTAGCGGCTGCGCCCCACGTACGCCGCGGCCAGCAGCGGGAGGATCGCCAGCAGGATCGCGACCCGCAGCAGGTCCTTCTCGCCGAGGATGACCGCGGACACGGCGGCGGCCGCGGCCGCCGCCAGGAACGACCGGCCGCGCGTCGTCAGCCCCCGCATCGCCTCGCGCACCTGTCAGCCCCTCCGGGGGTCGTACTGCGCGCGCCCGTCGCCGGACGGCGGCCGCGTGTCGTACGGCGAGGGGCGCTGCCGCTCGTGGGGGAGCGGGAGCCGGTGCACGATGTCCGCGATGATCGCGTCGGTGGTGCGCCGGGCCAGCTGCGCGTCGGCGGTGGGGATGATGCGGTGCGCGAGCACCGGCACGGCCAGGGTCTGCAGGTCGTCCGGGAGCACGTAATCGCGCCCCTCGAGCGCGGCGATCGCCCGGGCGGTGCGGAGCATCTGGAGCGTGGACCGGGGGGAGGCGCCGAGCCGGAGGTCGGGCGCCTCGCGGGTGGCGGTCACCAGGTTGACCGCGTACTGCTTGACGGCGTCGGCGACATGGATCTCACGTACCGTCGCGATGAGACGACGGACCGTGGCGGCATCCGAGACCGGCTTGAGCGCGACGATTGGGTCCCGCGTGCCGTGCACGTCGAGCATCGCGAGCTCGGCGCCCGGGTCGGGATAACCCATGGCGATCCGGGCGGTGAACCGGTCGCGCTGGGCCTCGGGCAGGGGGTAGGTGCCCTCCATCTCGATCGGGTTCTGCGTCGCGATCACCATGAACGGCGTCTGCAGCTCGTACGTCGTGCCATCGACGGTGACCTGCCGCTCCTCCATGCTCTCCAGGAGCGCGGACTGAGTCTTCGGCGAGGCGCGGTTGATCTCGTCGCCGACCACCAGGTTGGCGAAGACGGCACCAGGCTTGAACTCGAAGTCGTGGGTCTCCTGGTTGTAGACACTGACGCCGGTCACGTCGCTGGGCAGCAGGTCGGGGGTGAACTGGATCCGCCGCACCGAGCAGTCGATGGATCGGGCCAGGGCCTTGGCCAGTTTCGTCTTACCGACGCCAGGCACATCCTCGATCAGGAGGTGACCCTCGGCCAGCAGGACGGCCAGCGCGAGCCGCACCGTAGCGTGCTTGCCTTCGATGACCTGCTCTATGTTGGCCACGATGGCGTCGCTCGCCGCGCGGAACTCCGCGCCCGACAGGGGGCCGCCAAGCTGGTCCCAGGATGGTTGTGTCACGGGCCTCCTCCTCGTTTACCACGGCTTCCCTAATAGATACGCAAGGGTGGCCGTAAGGTTCGCGGGAGTGCAGGCCGGGTTGTGACGGACCACCCGCATGAGCACAGGCTAGCCCCGTCGGTGGAATTCGCCGAGTCGGCCAAGAAGGGCACGTAGTACACTCCGGTCATGGCCAGGGCCTTCCTGCTTCTTACCTAGCCGCGCGATCGACGCCCCCGTCGGCAGCGCGGCAGCCCCTCCTGAGCGAGGGGCATTTTTGTGCCCCTAGGTAGGCACAGCCTTACGCCCTGACAACGATGGCCCTGGAGGTAGAAAAATGAGCGAAGAGGCTGCTGGCATCCCGCCCTTCCGATACACGGCGGTGCTGGCCGACGAGATAGAGACGCGCTGGCAGGACTATTGGG
>Ga0307513_10008684_pt1 | contig 12946 bp, 17 predicted proteins | sample 15_EM_MG_FD_202174 | JGI IMG/M metagenome (GOLD analysis project Ga0307513, IMG submission 202174) | Populus trichocarpa ectomycorrhiza microbial communities from riparian zone in the Pacific Northwest, United States - 15_EM | ecosystem: Host-associated > Plants > Roots > Unclassified | place...
CAAGGATATGACACTTTGATTGGAGGTGGAGCTGGTGTTGGGCTTAGTGGCGGTCAGCTCCAGCGTTTGTCGATCGCAAGAGCCCGACTGCGGAACCCGACTGTCTTGATACTCGGTATGTTCTTTTACTTGACTTTTACCCCTGAAATTTGACTGAGGTAGCACCACAGACGAGGCGACATCAGCTTTAGATTCCACTTCGCGAATTCTCGTTTTCGAAGCTCTCAAGCGATGGCGGCAAAACATGACGACGGTTGTCATTACCCACGACCTCTCGCAAATTGGACCTAAGGATTTCGTTTACGTCCTCAAGGATGGTCGAGTGGTTGAACAAGGGTTTCGATCCGACTTGGAACTTGTTGTTCCTTCCTACGAGAACGATCAGGGCGAATTTAGGAAAATGATGGAATCGCAGCGAGAGACGGGTGGCTTCCTTCCTGAAAAGCAAATCGTCACCACTTCCAGCCAGAATCTGAAGGAGACGCTCCAGAAGGAGCAGGGCCAAGTGACAAGAACGCCTGGTTATCTCAAGCATCAAAGCATGCCTCTCCGGCCTTTGACATTCGGCGCCTGGATGTTCGACGCCGTGGCCGATTTGAAAGGTTCCAAAGGTTCAGCGCCACCGCCTCTTCCAACTAACTATACGTCGAACCATGATTTACGAGCGCTGCCTACGGACAAATATACCCAGGTGCCACACCGGCAGCGCCGACCCTCTGCGACTTACAATCCAGACATCCAAATTAATACGGTTCCTCCGCCGACACACAATTCTTTCGGTTATCGATACAGTCTTCCGTCCACGCCAACGTCAGCGACGTTAACTGCAAACCCACCTCCTCCCATGATCATGGACAGCGACGAATTTGAGAAGGAGAAGAGCACCATGGAGCGCAGCGCCATTACTGCTCGCGAAGCTCGTGGCACCCGCGCCGGCCTTCGACGATGGGGAAATTCGAGAGAGGAGGTTTTGAATTACATCAAAGTTGAAAAATCGGTTTACGACGGTTTTTCTTCCGCCAATGGTTCAGATGAAGAAGCACGACCGAAATTTTGGGCTCTCATGCGTTTGATATACCCTACGATCCCCAGGAAACCCCTCCTTTTCTTCGGCTTGGTCGTTTGCGCCCTCAGCGGTGCTATGACGCCTGTTTTCTCCTACCTGCTATCTCGCCTCCTTTTCGAAGTTTCCATCGGTGCGCAGAACGTTTCTGTCATCAACACTTTCGGCGGCCTCGTTCTCGGTGTCGCAGCTGTCGATGGCTTCTTCCTCGGTCTCAAATACTTTGTCATGGAAACGTGTGGGATGTTGTGGGTCACTCATATCCGTAAATCCGCTTTCGGTCGCATTCTCGGACAAGACAAGAAGTGGTTCGATAAGCCCCTCAATGCTCCAGCGAGGCTCGTACAGATTTTGGTCAAGGACGGCGACGATGCGAGGGACCTCATCTCGGTGGTTTGGGGGCAGTTCTTCGTCGTTGCAACGATGCTGGGAGTTGGGCTTGTTTGGGCGTTCATAAGAGGCTGGCAGCTTACGTTGGCTGGGCTGGCAATCGCGCCTGTATTCGCTATCACGATGGCGGTGCAGACGAAGCTCGTGGCGAAGTGCGAGGTTAGGAATAAGCGAGCGCGTGAGGATGTTGCAAGAGATTATTACGATGTGTGTTTCGTCTTTGTTTTCACCTGCAATCCGAGACGCTTATTTGATGATCATACTCCCAGATTATCATCAACGTCCGTGGCATCCGGTCTATGGCTTTCGACAGTGTCTTCAAGGCCCGGTTTGATGTGTCCGTCGACAAATCTTTGACAGCCGGCATCCGAGGCGCTTTTGTGGAAGGATGCACACACGGCGTAGCCAGCAGTCTTATCTACCTGGCTGAGGCGCTCCTTTTCTATGTCGGAGCCCTTCTCATCGCTCGTGGCCTCTACAGCTATCTCCAGATGATTGAGGTTCTCAACCTCGTGGTTTTCTCAGTAACAATTGGATCCCAGCTCATGGCTTTCAGTAAGTTTCCCGATTTCCTCTTTCGCGATATATAAATAAATAATTGACGTCCTTTAGCCGAGAAGATTGCCAAAGCCACACAAGCGGCCAGCGACTTTGACAGGCTCACAAGGCTCGATATGTCGAATTGCGAATCGCGCGGAAACATTCGCCCTGAAATTTCCGGAACCATCAGGTTCAATGACGTCAACTTTACCTACCCCGAGAGACCAGAAGCCCCCGTTTTGAAGGACATGAAGCTGAAGATTTCCGAGGGCGAATGTGTCGCCATCGTAGGAGCCTCAGGAAGCGGGAAATCAACCATCGCGTCCCTCCTCCAGCGCCTGTATGAACCGGACAGCGGCTCTGTTACAATCGGGGGGATCGACACAAGGCTCATGGATATCAACCACCTTCGCGATCATGTTTCTGTGGTCAGCCAACAACCTCACCTCTTCGATGCAAGTATTGCAGAGAATATCCGATATGGTCATCCATCCCTTTCGAGGGCAGATATTTGGTGTGCGGCCAAGGCCGCAAATATTCACGATTTTATCACGTCGCTACCGAACGGATATGACACAATCATTGGGGAAAACGCGTCCCTTATCTCAGGCGGCCAAGCTCAACGTCTACAAATCGCTCGTGCACTCGCCCGACCCTCTAGGATCCTGGTCCTCGATGAGTGCACGTCTTCGTTGGACTCTGAGAACCAAGCGGCAGTGCTCGAAACTATCCATTCCGCGAAGCGCGGTCGTACTACAATTATGATCACACACAAGGTCGAAGCGATGCTTATGTGTGACAAGATTCTGGTCGTGCACGATGGAGAGATCGTGGAACGAGGCTCTTATAGGAAGCTGGTAGAACGCAAAGGCGTTTTTGCAAGGCTTGCTCGTGGTGGAGAGTGGATTGGTTGAATTTTTGGCAATTCACTATCGTTGCAGTTGCAGTACTTCTCATTCGATTTTTCTTCAATTTTTTTTTTTTGTTTTTTTGTTTCATCCCCATTCTCAAGACATCCACCTCTGTTTCTTCTAACCAACCTTTTATTTTCGAACTTTTGCGTTGATGCGCCTTTTCTACCTTCTACCAGACAGTTTATCGCCTTAATTTCTATCGGTGCACATATCTAAAAGGTTCTATTTACAGAACAAAGCGACGCAAACAAATACCGGCAGAAGAACGGTGGCTTGGAACGTTGCTGATATTTTGGTATTACACCCAGACGCTCAGTTCAGAGAAATGCAACAGAGGTGAATTGCATAAGATGACACCCACACACGCTTGCCTAACTTGATGATTGTCATTAATGTCATGCAGTCTTGTTCAGCGAGGCACAGATCCTTCCATGCTTTGGACGCATGGTAACCTCCTGCATGGTATCATCATGATGCAAAGTGAATTGGTTCTCTGCATTTCCGCGATACTCACCCCACCCCCTTCTCTCGTAACTCTCGCACTTTCGTTCCGTTAACGAGATCCAGCGGAATAATATGACATCCTCCCACAACGCAGGGGAGCTGTAGGTATTGCGACTATGAGCTCCGGATCACCGACCCACAATTTTTCATTCCAGGAGAACCGCAGACGAAGAAAACTCGCCACGCCATAATTTTACGTCTCGTAACGTTCGAACCCTAACGAAAGCGGCCGAAGACCCGAGTTCTGATGCACCGTCTAGATCCACAAGCAGCCACCAATTGTGCACTGGCGTATACCAGAAGCTTCGGCGAATGAAGACGCAACAGCACATCCGCGACCTAAATTATCCGTGCACTTTGAAGAACCAACTAAAGCCAGAGAGGACGTGATCATTGCGTGAGCGCAATTACTTTTGTCCGTCTCACCTCACTTCACCTCACTTGCGTCTCCGTGCAGCGTGGTTGGGCCAGCGGGTTCTGGAAAGAGCACGGTAAGAAAACTATATTCGAAAGAACCATTATAAATTTACATACTTCTGAGACAGTTCATCAAGCTTGCGTCTGGTTTGGAGATTGCTGTCGGACACGATCTCGAACCATGCACCCAGGATTTTGGAATTACTAGGATTCCAGGTCCCCATTATGATATCGTCCTCGTCGATACTCCAGGATTCGATGCCCTGGATCTCACTGAGGCAAATATCCTCCAGTCGCTTTCCGATTGGCTTCCAATAACGTGAGTCTATCCAAGGATTTGCGCTTTAAATATAATTATCTCAAGAAACTTGCCTTCTACTAGTTTTAAGACTGCCACGCCAACCCTCAGTGGATTACTCTACTTTCACCGGATCACGGATAATCGCAAGGTTGGGTCCCCCCTGCGTAACTTGGGCATATTCAAGGAGCTTTGCGGGAAAGATTCGCTGAACAACATCGTTCTGACAACTACGCTATGGAATGACATAGACGAAGAAACAGGCAGCACACGCGAAAGGCAGCTGAAGGATGGTTACTGGAAATCTATGATCGTCCGCGGATCAAGAATGCGACGATTCTCGGGAACGCGCCAATCCGCGTTTCAACTACTCCGACCGTTTGTTGATCAGGCGAATGCACTCCGTGGTGTTCGACTCCGAGTCATTCTCCCGAACGAATTTCCTCAGGACGAGGCGGTTCCGATGTTTCGTACAAAAATAGCTCTTCTTCAAGTAGCGCACAAGCAGCAACAGGAAATTCTCCGCAAATTTGAGGAAGAGCTCAATACTCCGGACAACGGTGCAAAATTACATCTGTTGAGGAATGAATACGAAGATTTAAAGTCGACCTCGAGTTTGTTGCTCGAGCAAATGTGTACAAGTGATGCTTGGGATCGAGGTACTTTGGTGCGCTGCCGTTTCCTTTGTTTTTTCCAATAAATTTTCGTTTGAAATTTATCCCATATAGTTCTAGCTATGCACTTATGTTTTCAAACGGGGTGATGTTGAATAAGTAGGCCTGTGTGTCGTCGGTAGTATTTTTCGACCAGTAATTTGAACTTGGATGCGGTCGGTCGCTGAGTTAGTAATTTCGGCATCATTATTATTATGAATCCCAGTTACCAGTCAGTATTCAAGGGAGTGCCAGTACGACTCGTTAAAACGTTGAACGAGCACACAGTGTTCCGCCATCAATCCGCCGTGAGAGAGTGATGTCGGCAGAGTGATGGCCACGAGCTCTGCAAGAATCGGCAGCGCCGAGTCACAATCCCAACGTCCATATAGAAGGAACGAAGTTCCCCTGGCACCTCCAGCTCCTCGACGAAATTGAACCAGCACACAACCTGAAGAAGCGTTGATGGTTCATTAATCACTCTCCGCGCGGACGCTGGCACATGTCAAACACATGGCGACCTCCTGTTTTGTGAGGTCAGTTCGTCAGCTCCTTCTTGCTGAATCCAATCCAACCTCCCTCCTACATATTTCCCCTTCAACGGGACCTTATCCAGACTCTCATACCCGAAGGGCTAAATATCCATGGCTCAACGCTTTCTGCCCAATGGGAAACATTCACCGTAAGTAAACAAGTAAATTCGCCAGTCGACTGAGGTTCATAGGCCATTGCCTTCCAGGAGCAAGGAAGACGGTTCATCGCACCCTCTTTCTGATTCTAGTAGTGTTAGGATTCTGAAAAAGTTATCCACATAATACGAACGCTAATATAATAAATCTCCGTAACAGGCATCAGGACAGTCTGGAAATGGAGACCTTGGGATGAGGCCTCAAGCTCAGCCAGCGACCGCCGAAGACTTAGTTCCAGACAAGATCATGATTGCGTGAGCCTTCTGGCCTCTGGTCGTTCAACTTGAGTCCTAATCAAGATTCCCAGCGTGGTAGGCCCAACAGGAACTGGAAAAAGCACAGTGAGGAACGAGAAACACAGAACTCATCAGCTTACGGTGAACATTTGGCAGTTTATTCGTACGGCAACGGGCGTGGAAATCGACATTGGGGACGAACTCGAACCGTGCACAAGCGAAATTAGCATGATCAAGCTCTCCGATCACGAATTGAGCGACAACGATATCATGTTCATCGACACCCCAGGGTTCGACACGCTTGAAGTCTCTGAAGCAGATGTCCTCACACAGCTGTCCGACTGGCTCAGGACGACGTGGGTCTATCCGCTTTATTAAATACGATTTCATCAGATATGACCCTGTCTCTTCAGATTCAAGGAAAAGGTCATGCTTAGCGGATTGCTCTACTTCCATCGGGTATCGATCAACCGCAAGAATGGCTTCCCGCAATATAAATCTTCCATTTTCAAGCGCCTTGTCGGCGCTGGTTCGTTCGAGAACGTTATCCTGGTAACAACGGCATGGGATGAAGTGGACGAGGAGACTGGCGACTTACGAGAGGAACAGCTGAAAGATGGCTATTGGCAGCCAATGATTGACCGGCGGTCCCGGATAGAGCGATTCAAGGGGACACGCGAATCTGCCTTTACCTTGCTAAAGCCGTTCATTGACCAGGCAGACCAACGCCTCAAGAACGCCCGCGATTTGGAACGGAAGAAAATAATCGATAGGCTCCGTTCGGAAATTACACGCCTTGGACAAGACCAACAAATGCTATCGCGGAAGATCAATGGCGAACTCAAAAATCCTGAAGGACGTACTAATTTACAGACGTTGAAGAAGGAGTATGAAGAGTTGAAGACAGCTTCAAACTATTTAGTCGATACAATGTCTACCATTTGGGATCGTTCGGGCTAAGATGATGTTTTGGATCAGGGTAGGTTAGGGGGCCTGGGCCTGGTTCACATTAAAGTGAGAATGAATAAAATAACAGGTTCGATTTCTATTACGCCCGTATTCCTTGGAGTAATTCTCTTTCTGAGCGATAATCCCAGAGTGGCCGTCGACGGCTTGCAGGGAGCAATCGATGTAAAAAAAGACTGCTCCCTGGATGTCGTCATCTGGCAACGAGCCACGCAGATTATGGGCCGTTATATATCGTTGCTCTTTGGGAAAGTGAGCGTCTTCGCCAAGATCACTGCGGGAAGGGGACAATTCTGCGGCCCGCAGAATCTCCGCAGAAGTGAATGTAGGTGCATAAAATTCTAAATACAGCAGAACGTACATTTTTGATTAAGTTCTGCATCTCGACAGAATCCTATGAGAAACTATCCAAATTTATTCATTCTAATTATATATTGCCATCGGGAGAACCTTAAATTCAGTACGGATTCTGGGACAATCAGAATTTTAGCAAAATTTTGCCTTTTGTTCGAATTCTCCCATTTCTGGAATTCATCATTCTGCATTTGGAAATGCAGAATTCATTCAGAATTTTTGCAGAATCCCTGCAGAATCCGAAAATTTGGCGCGCAAGCAAACGGCAGAATTTACTCAGAATTTATGTTTCCTTTTGCAGCGAGGCAGAACAATTAGTTCTCCCTGTGGGAAAACTGAAACAAAAGGCAAAATCCTGCTCAAATTCTGATTGTCCCACAATCTGTGCAGAATTTAAGGTTCTCTTGATGCCAATAGATAATTAGAATGAATAAATTTGAATGATTTCTCATAGGATTCAGTCGAGATGCAGAACTTAATCAAAAATGTACATTCTGCTATATTTAGAATTTTATGCACCTACATTCACTTCTGCGAAGATTCTGCAGGCCGCAGAATTGTTCCCTTCCAGCAGTGGATGCAATTTCCCCAGAGCGGGATGGTGACCGTCGACTGATCCATGTATAGTACTTCGATTCAGAGATCCGGGAAGCATTCCTCCACGAAAATTTCAAACTAACAGTGGACCTTGACCGTTTTCTTTGACCAACCAAAATTTTTGTAGTTTCCGTCTGGTATTAAGCAATTTCGGATTTGCTTGGAGTACTTTTGCGCAGTCATCTGCCAATTGAGGAAACACGAGGTCTAAGGCCAAGCGTTTGAAGACTCGAGGATCGTCAAACACGAGCTTTGCTGTGAGTTCGCCTTCGAAATTAGCGTTCGAATCTGGAAACTCCGGATTGTCTGATGAATTGTGCATTGTGACATTATTACCAGGAGAACGTCGGAGAGGTTTTGGAGTGGAAGTATGGAGGGCAAGAGTGGACTGCTCTATGTCCCGAATAGCGGCACGTCGAGCTTGTATCTATCTACCATTTTTCTCGGTTATTTCCTAATTCATGTCTGTCAGGAAATTTAAAGTGTCGCCATGCCGCGTCCTTAAGTATGAGAATGTGAGCCAAAGCTATAAATATGCCTGAAGCAAGGAGGTAGTGTACCTTGTGTGTATCGTTGTGAAATAACAAGACCCTCATTTTAAAGGACTGAGACTACATGAATCCACAAGCAACTGAATGAGCGACGGCGCTAGTGAGTGCGTTCTGCTATTCTAGTGCCAGTGTGCATATGATTTTAGGGGCTGGATACACAATTACAAGCCCCAAACTGGTCTAGCCAACGGCTACTAGTAGTGGCCGCTTTGGATATCATAATCGGTACCAAGTATTAGAACAATTATTAGAAGCATTGTGGAAAGACGAGAATGAATGACATAGTTCAATTGATTTATTTGGGGTGAGTGGCATCCCACCATCCAAGTAAACGTGAGCCATTCATTTTGACTAGGGTACTGGAAGGATGAAGTCAAGAATAATATATATTTCAATTCGGATTTCAATTCGCGCGGTGGACTAGGGTTTGACTGACTTGTATATGATTATTAAGATGCAGAGGATCATGGTTAACAGTGATTCATGCCTTGAATTCTCGGATGCCACAGCGTAGTTCAGCCTAACTGACTCTGAGTACGATTTATGCTACCATTTTCCGTTGAATTAGTACGTAAACGGGGGGTGAGCCGTTTGTGCAATCAATACTTACAGATCATAATATGTATTATATTCAATTTGGCCTGACTATGAGTTGACTATTGAATGACCCTAAGTGCGGTGACTTATAACCGGTATACAACCGGCTCCACAGATACGACGTATCGACCGACCAAGTGCTGACCTGGTCCGACTTTGCTTTTTACTAAGAAATTAGAATGATAGACGTGATAGCCTACAACGAAACCACTTGGGTCCATAAGTTATGCATCCCATTCATTGAATCGTGATCGTGTACAAGAAAAAAGAAAAGGAAGAAAGTACGAGAGGAAGAGTCAAGAACGAATACATAATTCAAAAAAAAGAAAAGGAAAAGAAAAGAAAACCACTACGGTCGTAAAAGCGCCTTCCTCGCCCCCTCACTCGCCTTGCCCGGACTCGCCAAACAAAGGTCTTGCATCGACACCACCCATCTCACCTGTCGACAAACGGAAAATTATCATCTTGCCCTCGCTCTCCATCCCAATGCTGTTCGCATTTGGCGGTGCAACGGAGGTCGAAGACGACATCGATGGGGTCCCTCTTCGAGTATTGTTTAAACCCTTGTCTTGTTTCGCCTACATCCTACCTTTCCCCAGGTTCTCTCCCACACCATCTAACATATGATTTACATAACTATTTCCCTCCTCTTTCTCTTGTTCCCGATTTCAGGCTACTCCTTCTCTTTTTATTTCACCTCACCGCCTACGCAATGCCAGCCACTTACAGTCCAGATCAAGGGCCCAGCAGTGCCTCCTTATTACTTGTTCCTTTTCTCTCGCGTTAACACGCCGTTCACGTGTACCTATGTTCAATTAAACTCTACTTCATATACGCTGCCGAGCCTTAATTGGGACGCAGGAAGTCAGTTCATTCCAATGATGAACGACGCAACGGGCGTAGGCACTGGAGGTACAACACGATGTCCAAGATTCTCTGTATCTGTGTCGACCTTATTTCTCTTCTAGGTACCGGACTCCCAACTATTGTGGGTCCATCTGGGACCACTCACGGATGTGCCCGGAACCAAACAACCTGGTTCAGTTTCTCATCCTTTGACCTCACACCCTGCGAAATGACCACAATCAGAGTAAATAGCACGCCACCATATGTCGCTCCCATTGCCCCCTTGTCGGTTTGGGTGATCTACCCAGGAGGTCAATCGTTCCCGCTGACGGTTCCTGCCGGAGATACGATGTCAGTAGACTGGGTAGTAAACGTGGCTTCGGGGGAGGAGGTATTGATTGCGATAGGTGACGCCCGAAGTCCGATAAGTGGGGGAGTGAGCCAGCTAGCCACTTTACCTCATTCGGCGAACGAGAGTTGCATAGACTCGAATTCTCCCCACACCACCCCAGGTCTGCCTGCAGGACAGATCGTTACTTCCACGTCATCTCCATCAGCTACGTCAACCCAAGCCCCTTCCGTTAGTAGGTGCGTAGTTTAAAAAGGTTCCCGCACTTCCATGAACAAACATATCTACTCTTGCGTTTGATTAGTTCGAAAGGCGTTAACCTTGCAGCTATCCTGGGAGGAAGCTTGGGTGCTGCTTGTGTCATCCTCGTCGTTTCCCTTGTGGCTGTCCTATTCTGCCTGAGGGCCCATAAGCGTGCTATCAGGAACAAACAGATAAATCACCCCCCCTAGTTATAATGTACTGTATATGACCAAGTAGTTGATGTTGACAATGTTCCATATGAGACCGGCCCAGCGGACTGCGCGCACATCGCCCCAATGTACTGTTATTGACCGATGAGCGGACACCACACACCATGTACCGTCCATGACTGAGCAGCGGACAGTACAATATCAGCAGGAATGTATTACCGTAACCGATGTTTCCGGCGATTACTTTGGGCTCCCCGGGACCCAAATACCAGTTTACCCCCAGCGGTGGTTGGTATTTTTTCCAGGATACAATAGTTTAGTATCATTGGGAATTGTTCCGGTGATTATTTTCTGCTCCCCGGGGCTCAAATACCAGTTTACCGGCATATTAGGGTTTTGCCGGGATATAATACTGGTTTGGTATTGCTGGGGCTGCTTCCGGCGATTATTTTGCACTCCCCGGGACCCGCTTGCCAGTTTACCGGTGGATTGGGGTTTTGCCGGGATACAATACTGGTTTGGTATCGCTGGGAATGGCTCCGGCGATTGCTCTGGGCTGTCCGGGACCCCAATACCTATTTACCACTCGCTGGTTATTTTTGGTTGGGATACAATACTGTTCAGTATTTCTGGAAGAAAAATGTAGAGTAGAACTATGGAGGTAGATTTATTGGCCGTTGCCCAGTGGTAGAATTTGTGGAGTATTTTTGCTGTACGTACCCACGTACTCAATGGTTCCAGCGATTGACCTTAGAGTCCCAGCTAACCAAATACCGGTATCCCGGTAACTGGACCTTGTGGCACCATGAAATATCGGTTCAGTGTTGGGGAAACATGTACCGGCGAGGATTATGGGTTTATTAGTCATTTCCCAGTGGCTTTGTTGGGGAGAATTACTATGCTGAGGCTGGGAATAGAAACCGGTACCAGTTCCGGCGGAAATCTCTGTACCTCCAGATATATCAGTCTACGTCGGAAAGTGACTCCTAAGTCCTGCAGAAGCAATATGATTCCTGTCATGTTGAATTCCAACTAAACAGAAAGAATAAAAGAAAGGTATATACAACATTAACTACATATCCCAGTCGCTCAACCATGTCTCAAGAGTTCCTTCCACCGCCGCAGCCCGGCACGCAATGTAAACGAGTTGGTGATGCATTTGCTGCTGAAGCCGGAGGCGTTCTGTTGCATTGCGAATCTCTGAGTCAGCGCTGGGGCCATATGGTAGACCAGTGCGCGACCCACATCGAATTGCCGAATTGGCAGCAAAGAATTCATTTTCAGTTGGCTGAAAAGTGGACATTAGCAAGGGGGAAATGGGCATGCTGATAGATTAACCTTGAAACTCAGAGGGTTCTCTGAGTCTCCACTTTGCTTACCCCTCGGTTTGCGTGGTATATTCGATGTCAATGAGTCGGGCTCCCCATCGCCAATTTCTCTCGCTTTTTTAACGGGGAGATTGTTGGATGCAGGCGGCTCATCAACAGCTTTTCGTTTCAACAACGCTGGAAGTTGTGGAAGTGGCGTAAGACACGGGGGATTGGGCACCGGTTGGGGCGAGCCAGGGATATTGAGAGCTGAGAGCTTTGGAGTTTCGCGGCGAGGGATTTGTTGTTGGGGTTGAGCGCCACCGATCGCCGGTAACTCGGTATGTTCGGCGTTATCTGGTTTGGCGATCCTTGCGCCGGTCGCTGGCAATTGCGGAAGAAGCGGGAGCGGGGGGATAGGGTTAGGCTTACCGCCGGCGATAATAAATGGTAACGCCGGTAAAGGAGGGAGCTCTGGCTTTTGTTTCTTGTTGGCTATCTCACCTCGAAGAATATGACCAGTTCCCTGGCGTTTAGTGCGACCGCCGGTGATAGATAATGGCGGTAGAGGGGGGAGGTGTACTGGCTTCAGCTTCCCCTTGGTGGGATGAGCACCGGCAATAGGGAATGCCAACGGCGGTAGAGGAGGGAGGGCTACTGGATTTTGATTTCCCTTGCCGGCCATCTCACCTTGTCGCATGTCGCCGGTTGCCTTGGGCTTGGTTTGGCCGCCGGCGATGGATAATGGCGGTAGAGGGGGGAGGTGTACCGGCTTCCGATTCCCCTTGGTGAACTCAGCGCCGGTGATAGGAAATGGCAATGGTGGTAGGGGAGGGAGGGCTACTGGATTTCGAGTTCCCTTGCCGCCGGCCATCTCGCCTTGTGGTATGTCGCCGGTTGCCTTAGGCTTGGTTGGACCGCCGGTGATGGATAATGGTGGTAGAGGGGGGAGGTTTACTGGCTTCCAATTCCCCTTAGTGGGCAGAGCGCTGGCGATAGGGAATGGCAACGGCGGTAGAGGTGGGAGGGCTACTGGATTTCGATTTCCCTTTCCACCGGCCATCTCGCCTTGTGGTATGTCGCCGGTTGCCTTGGGCTTGGTTGGACCGCTGGCGATGGATAATGGCGGTAGAGGGGGGAGGTGTACCGGCTTCCGATTCCCCTTAGCGGGATGAGCGCCAGCGATAGGGAATGGCAACGGCGGTAGAGGTGGGAGGGCTACTGAATTTCGATTTCCCTCGCCGGCCCTCTCACCTTGCGGT
>Ga0307513_10008685_pt1 | contig 12946 bp, 13 predicted proteins | sample 15_EM_MG_FD_202174 | JGI IMG/M metagenome (GOLD analysis project Ga0307513, IMG submission 202174) | Populus trichocarpa ectomycorrhiza microbial communities from riparian zone in the Pacific Northwest, United States - 15_EM | ecosystem: Host-associated > Plants > Roots > Unclassified | place...
GCTTTTTGGGGGTGTGTTGGTTTTTTTTTCTTGGGGTGGGGGGGGGGGGGGGTTGGGTCCTGGGTGGGGTTGTGGGTGTTTTGGCGGGGGCGGGGGGGGGGGGGGGGCAGGTCCCACGAAGAGAGGATCGAAGAAGGGTGTGTGTGTAGCCTTTTTTTATTTTATTTTATGTATGATATATTTTCTTTTTTCTTCCTTCTCGTCTTTCGAGTTCGTCCTTAAAAAAATTGTAATGGTGGGGTAGGGAATGTCGGGATGGACAAGCCCCGTTTGGAATAATACCGCTTGATGGGTTGCAGAAAGGTCCGAACTTTGTGGTAAAAAAAATTTGGAAGCTTTCCAACCTGCCGGGCGAAACCCCACCTTGCAGCTTGGGCGAGCGAGCGAGGGAGGTGGACCGCACCTCGGCCGGGTAATCTATTATACACAACTTTTTGCCAACCACCACCACCACCTGCCTGCCTATCCATCCCTACCCGGCCACTTTTCAACTTTATATCCCTCTTAATTCCTCCTTCCTCCTTTCCTTTCCTTCCCTTCCTCCCTCCCTCCTCCTCCTCCTCCGTATCGACTGCCTACCGTACGGCATTGCGGAGTTGCCGTATTCAAACTGGGAGTGGAGTAGTTCGCGAGGAAGGTGTAGAGGTATTATAAAGATTTAATAAGGAGGGATGGAGAGAGAAATAATAAATAATAGTAATAATAGTAATAATAATAATACAAAATATAAATTTACAAAAAATACATATTATAATATCAGTAATCCGGGGTTCTGTGTTTTGCCCGGGTGGCAGATAACTCATATGACATCACTCGGTAGATCACTAGTTTGTTTTTCTTTTCAATGCGAATTTAACAGTAATTCCATCGTATCATACCTTTTTAAGAAGGTATGATATGATAATATTATAATAATAAATAAATAAATAAAAAACGTCACGTGTGCTGACCACCGGATAAACCTCTCTCTCTCTCTCTCTCTCTCTCTCTCTTTATCCCGCTCCTTCTGCTCTATTTCCTTTTCTCTGTCATCACCATACAGAGCGCAACGAGCCGGGGTCAACTTAACCGCAGGTGGATTTTCCGCGGACTGGCAAAAACGAACTTGTACTGGTACATACATACATACAGTTAGAGTCTCATACTTTTGTCCCAAGCAAGAAGTTAGACTAATCCAGGAATACGGAGTGGTGGGTTTGTGATACCGGTACTCGCAGATTTTATTTTTTCTATGATACCATATATTTTTTACCAATCCCTTTTACCGGATATTTTTCTTGCCTGGGACAAGCATATACGGGGTGACGGAAAGTTGATGAGCAGGATGGGTGATATACCTCAGTGGCGGTGCGATTTTTTCATGCGAAGTGAAAAAAAACCAGCGATTGGGCGGGACGCACCGCCACAGAGTAACAGTACCGTACCTCAACTCATCATTCTGCGTCACCCCCTGTTACTCGTACATACATGATTTTGAGGTTGGTTGGCCTTTCGGGGTTTTGGCTATTTATGGTTGTACATAATTATGGGGAAAAAAAAGAGGGTTTTATTTTTATTTTACCCTTCCCGCCATCTTTTATTTTATTTTTGCTTGATTTTTTTCTTCTCCTTTTTCTCCTTTTTTTGTTTTGTTTCTGCATAGAAGTGAATGAAAAAATAAATAAATAAAAAAAAAATAAGAATAAATAAATAAAAAAAACTACCGAAGGTAGAGAGAGTGGCCAGATCGGTTTTTTTGCTGAATATGTGTTCTCTCGTGTTTGGGGGGGTCTCGCACGGAGGGGCGTGGGTAGGAGGGGGAGGAGGAGGAGGAGGTCGAATCCTGAGGTTAGAAATGAGGGACGGTATATACACCTGCAGGTTCTATCTCTTATGTCTGCAGTGCTGCGGAATTTTGTACAATACAACATTGTTGTCAGGGTACGGTACAAGTACCCGGCATAAAGAACCTGAGCATTTGTGTCTGAATTTGGCCTGGGCGTTTGGATACGTGTGGATAATTTGCTATACTAGATTTTTTGATCCCTGTGTTTAGGTTTCTTCATGCCGGGAATTTGTAGGTTTTTTTATGTCGGGTTACGTCGGACAAGACAAGACGGTCCAGAGGAGGAGGGTGAAGAGGAGGAGGAGAAGTGTGCCTTACTGCAATAAACGTTCGAGACGGGAACGGAAATGTTCAATTGAATGCTTGATGTTTGAGATCTGCTATGCTGGTTCCCCTCCCCTCCCCTCCCTCCCCCCACCCCCACTTCCTCCTCCTCCTCCTTATTCCGAGAGACATCGTGGATCTGCACTGGAAGGAGAGGAACCAAGGGCGGGATACTCGGAGATGAAATCCCACCAATCTTTGTTTGAGACTTGGATGACGAGCATCTCGAACGGATGGTACAGCAGATGGCAGATACTCGAATACGGTAGCCAGGTAGCATTGACGGGGAGTACAGGTGCGACCTTAGCGGCAATAAGAGTTTAAAATTATGTAAATCTCGGTCCTCGGATCAATCCAGCTGACTGAATGACATACATGAGCGTACACATGCTCGTACAAGTGCAGGTACGACGTAGCCAGTGGTGGCGCCAACTCCCACCACGAGTTGGAGCTTATTCCACTTAGGACACATTTATTTGTCTCGGCACTCTGCTGCACTCTGCTGCACTTTATTCTGGTTCATCTAGGGGGAAATGTTGTGCGATCTGCGCGCGGGGGGGGGGGGGGGAGGGAAGAGCGGGGAAGAGAGGGCAAAAAAAAAAAGAGATTCCACTTGTCCGAGATGCAAGTAGGAGTGGCACAGTGTATGTATAGTACGATGCTAGCTTCCCTCACTGCCGAAGAGTTATTAAGATCGTCCTCTTGGCGGTTGTCCAGCGGGGATGTCTTCTGCGTCTGTGATGGGGCCATGATGGATGGATGGATGGATCGTTCGTGGATTGCGCCTATCCACGGGAAGGGGAGGGAGGGTTGTATGTCGTCGTATGCCGTGGGGGGACAGGGAAGTGGGGGTTCACAGCACTGGGAATTGGGACCGGGAAGCAAGCCAGATGGGTGGGAAGCGATTTGGTGATTGGCACCTGCCCGGTCAATTATTGGGCTTTCCGGCGCCCCGTGGTACGGATAAGGTTTCCGGAGATGAGATGAGTTGGATTAGATTGGAGTTCCCATTGGTGTAGCGAGCGAGTGACAAGACGTGAGTCGGATGTTCTGGTACCTGGGTTGCTACAGAATAGGCAAGGGTTTGTTCCTTGGCCAAGGAACCTATTTTGGTTTCTGGTATCATATTGTGCATGGTGATTTGGATCTGTGGTACACGTGGGCATCCTAAAATTGACGAATTTTTTTGAACACGGGAGGGGTTATTTCTGTCGGGAACTCCATTCGCGAGCGCCACTTATGCTGTGGTTAAATGTGGCTCTGGTCCGGTGATTACCCTACGCGTTCGAGAAGGGGGAGGAAGATATGTAGTCGCCAACGGCTCAGGACTATCGTTCTCTAAGGGCGCTCAGTGGGATATAGCCTGAAGTCTTCATCGACAAGCAACAAAAGAGACCCTTGTCAATAAGGGGCTCTTGTAGTGCAGTGGCTTTTACGGCACGGCGGATTCTTGTTTTGGTGTTACTGGCTAAAGAAAATGGCGTTTAGGGTGAGTTGTATAGGAGGCTGCGAAGGGAGTTGATCGATCGGACAAGCACGCGGCAACCTTCTGGACGGTCTTGAGCGGTGAGGAGAGAAAAGGAGGCTAGGGCAATGACCAACTGCTAGTTTAGCCCATTCAAGTGCCATGGGGAATGTTTTCGTACAAGACAGGGGTGGTTTACCACCAAAATGATCCCTGTCTTGTACGAAAACATCCCCTATGGCACTTGTATATTACTTATCACTAGAGAGTGAATATCCTTTTAGATAAAAAAGGAATTTACTGTCTTGGGTTAAGATTCTAGGTCTCCTGTCGTACATCATGGCCCCTAAGGTCTACATGTTCATCGGAGTTTTACTGTTTGTGCGATCTATGCAAGTCAGGTGATATCGTCAGATAGTGGATGACGCCTCCCGGGGGCGTATGCAGCGGCAAGTTTAAGTTGGCGCTCACACCGTGTGTCCCTGGAGTCTGCTTGGAGAATTGAGAAAAAAAGAAAAGAAAGGGAGTGGGATGGAAAACTGCCAGTGGGCGACCCCTCGCCCTCGTGATCTCAGTCATGTGATCCGGGGATGGGTAACCTATTCAAGATTATAAGTTTATGCTTTAACTTGTATCATACCCAGTGATCATCTGCTTGGAAGCGCCATGGGTTCCTTAAGTCATATTAGTCAGCATAATGAAATATCTAAAAATCGAGATGAGATTGAGGGTTTCCAAGACTTTCTGCTCTGGTGGTATGTAAATCCGAAGTGATTCCAAACCCAAGAGGCGTCTCCTGTTTTGGTTTGGATCAGGTTGGTTAAGGGTTTTGAGGAAAAGAGGGTGCTCCTGAGGTGTATGAGGGAAAAGCTGTGATCGGTGATAAAGGGTATAGAGTAATTGGCAAGCTGCGTCGGGTGGATGTATGATACTTTCCAAAGACTGTTAGTGGAGAGGGAATATGAAGTTAAGTTGATTTAACTTGTCTGGTGCGAGTTCCCGAATGAGCTAAGTTAGGTATTTGGAATCAAACGGAGTGATGTGTATCTATCCAGAAGTAGGTCCACCACAAGATGTGCCTGTCAATGATGATGCCATTTCGAGTCTTGATTTGGTAGGCTTTTCTGTAATCTTGGGCTTGGGAGATTTGTCCAGGTGCGGAATGCCTTTATAAAGTGATGGATACCAGAGGTTGAATTAGCGAGCATCTGTTGTATTGTATATAACTGCTCGGAGTGAGGGAATTGTGTTCGATGGCTGGCGCGGCAGCGCGGTTGGGGGGCTTGTAGGAAATGATAAGTTAATCGGGAAATAGGTCTCATCCTCGTGTTTTCAAGCAAGAGTGCTAGATCCTACGAGGAATAAGTGCTTACGGGGTCAGCCCTCGGATATGATGCTCCGTCATGTGAGGTGAGCCTGGGGGGTCCATTTCTAGAATTTATTTCCCTCTAACAGAGTAGTGGGTGGCCTTGTATCTTCACAACTTGGCCTTCCATCGGTCACGCCGAAATATCCTATACACATCAGCTAGGGAGTAGGCTTTTAGGAAGCGTGCTGGGGGCTCTTCTTCCTTTTCTGCTAGTGTCTAGCATGAACCGGTTTGAGGAAACCGGCTATTTGACTTGAGCTAGCTCGGCTTGTATGGTTAATAGGCGGGACGTGCTCCAGCATTCGGAGTGTCATGTATAATCACTCGCCTCATATGCCGACTTTTTGCTAGATATCGTCATCTAGCGTATTCGGGCTGCATTGAAGAGATCTCTACATTGTAGTATGCCATGTTCAAGTGGGTTTTCATGTATTTAAGGGATTTGTTTACTCCTCCTAGAATGCTATGCAAGTGACTTCTATCACTCGTACCCATATACCTTTGTCTCCTATTTACTGCTATTCGCAACGCTTTTGTTATATTATAAGTTGATCTGGTGAAGTACATGGTTTTCTCTTTTCCCAGTTCTGTTAGCCTCTCTGGCCATTCCCTGTATTTCCCTCCCTCTCCTCATCCAACATCCTATGCATACTCTCTTCGGCTCTTGTGTGGTTTCTAGCCCTTTATCACCGAATCAATCTGCAAACAAGTTCTTGTCTAACCCCCGCCCGTGCTTCAGACATAACGACATTGGCCTATCATGGTACTGTGGTATTTGTAACCCATACCAGTGCTCACAATAATGCCAATACCTCTGTTCCATAGGCATAGGGTTTGTTTTGGTTTTGAATGATATTATTGAAAAATCCCTCAAGTACTGTAGGAAATTGTAGGTATCCTGCCCTGTGGGAACTGGGAGACTGAAGACCTTAGCTTTCGACGGTAAGGATGTGATGCGAATCAGACCTACTGCCAGGAGATAGATTCTGGCTCTAGACAATACCTGTAAGAATAAGGCATACGGCTCATGAGGTAGCAGAGCAAAAACAAAACAGGGATGTTTTTAATTTTTCGGGGGTTTTTATTTAATTTAGAAAGAAATGATTTGCTTCCTTGATCTGGGGCGGGAAAGAAAAACCAACCTCAAATTCTGAACGCTATATCATAGATCCTCCACTAATAGCACTTACCCTAATGAAAACAAAAGTTAGAGAAAGTCAATTACTTAGCAGGCAGTCAGTTGAACATTATATTATAGCCTTTCACATTTTCCAAATTAATTATTAATCCCCACTGTGGCCCTTAGAGAGCCTGAGTGAGCCAGCTGGTAATAGTAGTCAACTACTAAGAAAATTACTACTACAATTCTATATATCTTAAAATGAATAGGGGTCCAGCTATATAAAAGTTTGTTGAGTAAATACCTTCAAGTTTATTCTAATTAGGATAGAGAAATACCACTAAGAGGTATTAAAATAACTCAACATATCAATTAAGAGTGAATTAGAAAGTCATCTTGATATTCCTGAGGTGTAAGTATTTGAGCATATGTGAATAAAAATAATAATTCAATTTAAAGGCATTATTTATAGAAACTGTTTTGAAATATAATAAAATAATTGTCTTACCTTAATGTGTAACTAGAAGTGTGTTTCTAGTGAGGATAGTTTCTGTATCATACTCCAAGTCTTTTTATGACTTTTAAAGATTTTTTAACACTGGGTTTCAAGAGATCTTAGGATAATCTATGATGAAAAGTAGTACAATAATAGTTACTAATTCCTTTATGGGTTTAATATGACAATGAGAGATGTAGTATTATTAATAAATTGAAGCTGATTTACTTAAAGACTTGCATATTATACTAATACAATACTGATATTTCATGATTGCTATTAGATCATTTGGTAAAGTAGTAATTAGATACTAAGATATCCGAGTTGAGCTATTATTGAGGAAATTGTATTTCAATATGAACATATTATATGTTGGGTAAATACAGTAGTATTTGGTAAAGAATAATAAGCAATAATGTAAGATGTCCTAAGCGGGGACCCAGGGGGATGGTCAGTATTTATACACATGTTATATGGTGCCATACCACCTGCCAAGTAGGTCTGATTTGCGCTACAACCCTATTGAGGGAGGCTAAGGTCTTCAGTCTTCCAGTTCCAGTAGGGCAGGATTCCTTAAATCTCCTATCATATCATACCCAAGGAGACGGATTTCGACAATAACTCAATTTGCGGTGAGCCAAACCCCTGAGCTCCTGCTAATTGCACAGGGGGTTAATTGTTTCTTGACATGTTAACCACTGCGCCAGCTAGATACTTTCACATCATATTGCTACAGGAACGGGTACATATGCGGCATCTCTAGCTATTTCCAGAACTACGGAAAGTAGGAAAAAAACAACTGCAGAAGCGATCGAGCGTAAGTCCGTTATTAGGGATTTATCTCCGTTCACAAAGTGCGTGACTGAACACCCATCCAGCGGGAAGAGAGTTGCTGATGTGATGGCACTTCGGAAAAAAAAGTGCTCGCCAGGGCCGTTTTTCCCTCATGACATCTCACTCGTAAATTATCTCATACGGTAAATAAATTTACAAAGTCAATCATTGGCAGGCATTAAATAAGCAAACCCGGTGGGGGTGGGGAGCAGAGGGCAAACGAGAGGGGTGTATATAAAGAGAGAAGAGTAACAAAAGCTAAACAACAAGGAAACAAGAAATGGGAAAGAGGTTAGGGTCATTTGGAGAAGCTGAAGAGACAACGGGACATTCCAGGCAAATGATCCAGGGGTTTGGCATCTGTGCCAACATGTTAACTTGTTAATTTACATGTAAAGAACTGTCTGTGGTGGGCATAGGATTGTGCTTCGCTAGGTTTGCTCCCCCGTTGGAAGGGTGCGTCTCCTAGGTAGAGAGGGAAGTGTGGGGTTTGATCCTTGGATATCAAACTTCTGGGTCCTCTTGGAATGAGGTTCTGATAGCTCGGACAGCTCGCAGGACAAGAGTTCGGTTGATTGCGGGCTTGCTTCATATCTGGGAATTAAATCCGTCGGCTCTCGAGTAGCGTTGCTACTCTTTTATGCCCGTTTTTAGCAGCCAAGAAGAACGGTGTTCTGCTCCACTTATCCGCTTTGCTGGGATTGACGTCGCTCAGTCCTAGCAGTGCCCTCACGACTCCCTCATGCCCATTCCTGGCAGCCCAGGAGAGCGGCGTCTGATCCCATTTATCTGCTTTATCGGGGTTGAGGTCGTTCCGTTCGAGCAACACCCTCACCGCCCCCTCATGCCCATTTTCGGCAGCCAACGAGAGCGGTGTTTGGCTACACTGATCCGCTTTGTTGGGATTGAGGTCGTTCCGTTCCAGTAGTGCCCTCACGGCCCCCCGATGCCCATTCTTGGCAGCCCGCGAGAGCGGCGTTTGGCCCCAGTTATCCGCTTTGTCGGGATTGACGTCGTTACATTCGAGCAGCACCCTCACCACCCCCTCATGCCCATTCCTGGCAGCCCACGAGAGCGCTGCTCGGAGATATCGGATGTCAGCAATGTCGGGATTGACGTCGTTCCGCCCGAGCAGCATCTTCACCACCTCCTTATGCTGGGATTAGCGTCGCTCCGTTCCAGCAGTACCCTCATCACCCCCCCATGCCCATTCTCGGCAGCCCACGAGAGTGGTGTTTGGCCATATTGGGTGTCAGCTGTGTCGGGGCCGACGTCATTCCGCTCGAGAAGGATCCTCACCACTCCCTCGTGCCCGTTCTCGGCAGCCCACGAGAGTGGCGCTCGGCCATATTGGGTGTCAGGCATGTCGGGATTGACGTCGTTCCGCCTCAGGAGCATCCTCACCACCCCCTCATGGCCATTCTCAGCGGCCGACGAGAGCGGTGTTTGGCTATAGCGGGTGTCAACTGTGTCTGGGTCGACGTCGTTCTGCTCGAGGAGCATCCTCACCACCACCCCGTGCCCATTCCTGGAAGCCCACGAGAGCGGTGTTCGGCCCCACCTACCCGCCTTGTCGGGATTGACGTTGTAATATTCAAGCAGCATCCTCACGACCCCCTCATGCCCATTCCTGGCAGCCCACAAGAGCGGTGTTTGGCCCCGCTTATCAGCTTCGTCGGGATTGGCGCCGCTCCGCTCGAGCAGCATCTTCACTACCTTCTCATGCCCTCTCCTAGCAGCCCAGGTGATTGCTGTGTTGCCATGGAAATCAGTTTCCTGCGCATCCCATTCTCTTGCCTCTAATAAGGCAACCGTTATCTCTACGCATCCGAGGTATGCGGTACGTGGAGCCCTGTGAATCCTCTCGGGGTGTCCTCTCGGTCAAAAGGCTGGTCTAAAATGTTCAACCCACGCGATAGCAGTATCTTCGAAGATATGTGCTGATCATATTCACCAAGCAGCTTCAATGCAAGAGTTTTCACACTTCCCGTGTTTCCCTATCTGGCATGTGTGCTCCAGTAGCAAGAAGCATATTCGACAAGTGGGGCGGTTAGCGGAACCGAACGAAGAGTAGGCGAAAAACCCCTGACATGTGGAAAATTGAGGTAGGTCAAACAGACCTCCGCAATCATAGAGTGGGGCTTGGGAAAGAAGTTGGGGTTATGGGAGAGGTACTCTTGCAGAGTGTAGTGGACGAGCCGGACCGTAGACGAAGGCTTCTCGACCGTGACGAGCCCCAGCGAACATTCTAGGAGTGTTTCTATCGCAGGAATATTCCGAATATCCAAGTCGCTGGACCCTTCTACCCCTAGGGCATGGCATAACTCGTCGACATGTAATGGCCGCTCCGAATGCGATACCCACATCAGGACTTCCATGCCGAGTTTTGATCTATTTCTTTGCTGCCCGCGAATGCGTGATAAGGTTGCAGCATAGGCGTCTTCCAAACCCTCCCCTCTGGTTATATCGTCAAGCTTCTTTCTTCTTCGAGTGAGAGTAATCTCGCTCAGGATTGCATCCATATTTAGAGAAACAAGAAGGAAGCTAGACACCCCTGTTAGTGAACTGCACCTCAGACTTGTGTTTAACACTCCTGCTTACCTTTCCGAGATCCCCTCGAGGATGATTCTTATAATATCTGTCTGCAGTTCGCCATCCATTGCATTAGGATCTGTGTCGCCATTCAGCCTCACCTCCAGATAGCTCTTAATATCTGTGCAGGTAGGACTGATTGGTATCCTAACCGCCTTGATAAAGCATTTCACGATTTCATGGTCAATATGGGGCCTCCCAGTAAGGAACACTCGCGTATTTGGTGACACCCGAACGATTTCTCGTATTGACTCAAGGAGCTCCCGTCGGTGCCTTGCTGTGCATTCGCCCAAGGCGTCTATGCATATAAATACCCGTGGTAGCGGGGCGATAGCCTTCTTCAGAATATCTATCATATCGGGAGGCAGGAGCCCTCGGCCACCAAATTCTTTTTTCGCCTTCCGAAAAGCCTCCAGTATATGCTCCCCGATTCCTCCTCTGCTGGCAAATTGCTTGAGCATGGCACTCAACACATTTGCGGTGGACTGTTCCTCCTGGGCATGGAAATCGCAGTAAAGTCCCACGACAGCAATGTCTTTTTCTCCAGCCTGATCGCACAGACTGTCAATAACCAGGGAAATATTATTTGCTGATCGTCAGCGACATCCGCATTATCTTTGTCTACAAGGCCACTTCCTACCTGACATAGGTTTTCCCCACCCCGGGATTCCCGTAACAGAACAAGACTGGATCAACGCAACCATCATCCGCATCACGCCATGTCCTGAACTCGCTGGTTTCTAGCACCCAGTTTCCCACGCCATTGAGTCGGTTAGTTCGCACACCTTGGTGGCGTTGCTGTGGTTCAAGTGCAGATAGCCACTGCAGAATTTGATCCCCTTCGGCGTCTATTTCGGTAACGAAGTTGACAATATTGTTGAACGAGTTGATATTACCGGTGACTTGCTGGTGCCCTGACGACATGTGCGCTATGGATTATTATCTGAATTATCTGTTTTGGTGAGAGATAGAGAGGAACAGTGTGCAAGGGGAGTCTGACCTCTCAGAGCCAGAGGACCTCCAATCGGAAGTGAAGAGGGGGCTGTGTTACAGGCACTGGACAAAAAGTCTTTGTGAAAGCTTACTTAGCAAAGGCTAAGCGAGAATAGTACGACCCACCCCTCCACCGCCCCTTATGATACCGAGAAGTCTGCTCAATATATTCTGATTCCCTTACTACTAAAATAATATTTCAAGTTTAATTCTTCACTTTTTCCACCATTGCAATACCATTTTCTACCTTGTGCTAAACACCCGTTGGATTCACAGACTATCTCAGTATTCCGCAATCACCAAGACTTATGCCTAACTTAGTGGCTGTACTAATGACTAAGGCCGGATTTTAAAGTCGGGCATAGTGCCCCAGACGGTATTACTGTAAGTCACGAATATTGCTAAAGATGTCATGCACTTATAAATGTACGATACCTCTCCAAACGATCCCTTTCTCTCGGCTATGCCTGCCCTTTCCCCTCGCCATTGATATCTCTGCCTACCATTCCAGACACTAAGGAATTTCACCGGCGCTCACTAGTGATCAATGTCTGAGATTTCTCTCCCCATGCGAATGTATCGGCTCTAATATATATATAAACAGCAATACCATCCGTCATCCTTCAACCCCGGTAGAAAATATCAAGATCCACTTGCCAGCATAATAAGTCTTTACTACTATGATATCACGTGAAATACCTGGCTGGGGTAGTGGCTAACACCTCAAGAACGGACAAATTACTCTGGGGTTCGCGGAAGCTCGGGAATTCAATTCCTCCTCACAGAGAGTTCTTCTTGGGCTCGTTGCATCGGGCAGGAAAAGCAAACCCTGCCTGTCGGAGCAGGGGGATTGAAGACCTCAGCCTGACTTGATAAGAGTGCAGGGGGTATCGGTCCTGCAATAAGGTCGTTGAATCCGGCCCTGACCCGTATACCCAAGTGTAAAGCCGGCAAGAGAGCAGAAGGAATGAAATCAGTCCTTTTGAAAAAGCAAACCGATTCTAGTTTTTGGAAATATAAGCCCGTATGTAACATAGCATTTTCAATGCTGCAGCCAGCTAAACAGAGCTTAAAAAATCAAAAATCAATAATCCCTACACTACAGAAAGCACCTCTCTCCTCTGAGCCTACACCCGCCCCGAAGCCATTATCGGTTTAGGGGGACTCAACCCCAAACTTAGGGTAAGCAAGCTCGTTGGAACCGGGACTTGATTGCCTGTCTAAATTTCCCAGTTGGCTTGAAGAATTTAGCTGCGCCAGGGGTGAATTAAGAGTACCCAGAGCAGATAAAAACCCCTCACTAGGGGCCGGGAGTCGCAAGGGGGTCTTTGACTCACAAATGTTTGATGCCATTAGTTCGAAATAATATTGCCCATTCAGAAAGGCGTCTCACAAGTATTTCCCAACCCCTCATTGGACAAACCATGTCCTATGATGTAGTTTGGCAGAATTCAAAAGCTCGAATTTTAAAAAAGCAAGGGCCTGGTGGCAAGACTTGATATTTATGATAGATAACAATATAATATATGAAAGGAGTATTATGAGAGCTGTTCCAGTTCTCACAAAATACCACCAACCGGGATATAATATCTTTTTAAGTGGAGACCCTGACACTACCAGGAATGATTCCAAAACCCCTCATGAAATTTTGCCAAAGTTTGATTGCAACGATATTTATTGAAAATTAATGAGGATGAGCCAAGCCCTACAGCCACCACTCCTCAAACAGGGTTTTTTCCAGCCCCCTCCCCAAAAATTGGGTTTAGGGTGATGGTTATCTTGAATGAAGGCGGGCCAAACACCCACTAAGTGTCTTCAAACATACTATAATTGGCGTGCATAGCCTATAGCTTAACTAAGTCGATATAAAGTGTGTGTGTGGCGGGGGGGGGGGGGGGGGGGGGCAAAAAAAATTGCCAACAAAAACC
>Ga0307513_10008686_pt1 | contig 12944 bp, 10 predicted proteins | sample 15_EM_MG_FD_202174 | JGI IMG/M metagenome (GOLD analysis project Ga0307513, IMG submission 202174) | Populus trichocarpa ectomycorrhiza microbial communities from riparian zone in the Pacific Northwest, United States - 15_EM | ecosystem: Host-associated > Plants > Roots > Unclassified | place...
AAAAGAGTATGATTAACTCATGTCACTTGACCGTTGGAACCGGTGGTGGAAATTGTAAACTTCACATGATATATAGCGATTCCATCGGATCCTGTTCTTTTTATTCTCTCATGAAGAAGCAATGTCACTGATTTTATTTTATTTTAATTCGAATTAGTGCTTGATTGTTATAGCAATTATTAGTTAAAAAAAACAATATAAATTATATCTTGAAATTTTCTCTAATTAAATTTATTTAATTTTGTGAGTACTAATTAACAAGAATATATTTATTGAAAATTTACAAGTTAATATATTTTTATTTTTATTTTCAATGTTTTTCTTAAACATTTATGAATCGGAAAAACAAAACCTAATTACAAAAAAAATGTGTAAATATACGAAAACCTTACAGACAATCTTTCATGTATTTCAGTTTTCACCCAAAAGAAAAAAAAATAATCAAAACTAATTCATAAAAGGAAACGATTTTGGCATCAGGATCAGAATTCTGTTGATTATTTCCTCCAAGAAATAGGTATATTCTTCGTCAAGAGCTTCATCTTCCAACAACGTTCATACAATTATTAAGAATAAAAAAATTTAAAAATAAAATAAAAAATAAATATAATGAAAAAACACAAAAAAAATAAGAAAAAAGAAATTTTACCTTGATGTAGTCGCGAGTGAAGTTGAGAAGAGAAAAAAAAAATCATAAAATATGTTAATTAAAAAAACTAAAAAGAAAAAAAAAAAAAAAAAAGGCATGCATGAGTGTGGAGGAGAAGAGGAGTTTAGGAAAGTAAAAAAGAAAGGGACTTTGATGTTTTTTATATAAGAAGAAGAAGAAGAAAAAGACTTGTCTTTTGTGAAATGAGGGATTCTAGTCTTTTTATTGGGATATTTTACCGATGATTTTACCGATGGATAATTAAATATTAATATTTTTAATTATTTTTTCAGTGATTCCGTCTTTAATATTTAATTTAAAATTTCAATATGATATATTTTTTAAAATATTGAGACAATAATATTTTGAGTTTTGTAGATTAACCCGCTAAACCTATAACCCGAGTTATGGATTCCATTGAGTTTAATAATTTTGTTTTTTGAAACTATTTTTTACTTTATTTTATGATAATAAAATTAGATACTCATAAAAATTGAGCACCAATTAAATATCGACTTATTTGTTTAAGGATGTAATAACTTTATAGAAAACAAACCAAAACAAATTATAAAGAAAAATTTAAAAGCAATGCATCATTGAGTAATGAAATTTAAATTAAAAAAGAAGAAGAAAAAAAAAGAGGACCTGCTTGTATTGTTTACATGAACAGTGCAAGCAGGTGATTTCCCCTTAATTCTTGATGTTGTTGTTAGTAACAGTAGCCGTAATAACAATAGTAAAATAAGAAAGAAAGGTGCCAACAATAATAAAAACAAATTATTTAAAGAAACAGAGGCAATAAACTATAAAAAAATTGTAAAAATATCAATGATTCTTTATATTATTTTTTCACGATATACATCAGTTTCGATATAAATAATTTATTTAAAATCTAATTGAAAATAAATTTAGTTATAATATATAAAATCTAGTCCAAAAATTATTTTACCTTTAATACCCAAGAGAAATCTTAAGAATAACCTCCAGAAACCAAAATAATTATATCAACAGAAAAAACAGAGCTAAAATATTTTTTTAACATAGATAAAATATATAATAATTTATTTTATTTTTCATTATATTTTGGGTTTCCAAATGGACGACCCCAAATCCAGCTCTAAACCTTATATTTTTTATTAATAAACCTATTTTTGGAAGAATGAAAAAGATGGATTATTTTGTTATTGAATTTTTAGCCTAAAAAACTGAAATTTATGCTCGTGAAAATTATCCAGTAATTAAAGATGAAAAATAAAAAATAAGCCCCAAATATCAATACCCCGAATTCCCAAAACAAATTAAACTACCCAAAAAACACAAAACACCTCCTCAAATAACAAAAGTAGGGTTTTATAGCTCTTTACCGCCTATATATAACTTCTTAACACCCCTTTTTCTCCTCCATTAGCAGGCTCCACACCTCAAAAAACCCTGTTTTCATCACACAAATCCTTTCAAAAACTTACCTTTTAAAAAGATTCTCTCTGAATGATGCCTCCTAGGCTTCACTTGTTACATTTCACTGAAGTAGAAAGCCCGAATGCTCGTGCTAAAACACCTGCCGTTCAGTGTTGCAGTTTAGCCTCTTGTACCTTTTTTCACGGCTTATCTGTGTCAAATCAACGACTACATCTCTTGTTTTTTAAAATTTCTCTTTTTTTATTCTGGGTATGTGTTTTTTTGCTGCCTCTCTATGCCTCTAGCTTGTTTTTTGAGAACTATGGTGGAAACTAAGCTAGTCACTGAGGCAAAAATTGAGTCTTTTTGGTGGTGTTCACGTGGGGGCTTATGCCCTTTGTGTCAGTGGTTTTGCCTTTAAAAAATCCTTCCGAATTCATTAAGTTTTGATTGTTTTATGTTATTGAATTTGTTGGCGATTATTATATTGGATTTATCGCTCTCCTGAGAGAAAAAGCAAAGAGATAAATCAAGTTTTGATTGGATTCATCAAGTTTTCTTTTTATTGATCGATCTTGGGTTCTGTTTGCTCTGTGATTAAAGTTATGCTTTTTTCCATAAATTTTTGGCAGTGATGATTAATATACAGCTTTAATGCCAGTTCTGCTACTGAAAATTCTTGATTGATGGAGCTGTTTTAACACTGAGCCATTTAATTTATAGATAGAAAATAGTTTGAATAGCTTATTACATTGCATCCATTCATGAATTCCTTGTATATCTATTTTTAATGTTAAGAAATATGTGGGAGGTTTAAGGTTTTTGAGACTTGGCTATGGTAATTTTTGGTTTGAGCAAAACTCTAATGTAAGATTGCCTATGATGATATAATCCAATTTGTTGAAGGTGTAGTGGAGCCATGTCCCTGTTTATCAGGGAGAACCTACTTGTTAGCCTTCATTCTATGATCTCTATATTGAAGGTGTTAGCATTTCCCAAGTGCTAAAATTGATTTTTTCGATCATTGTACTCGTGAAAAGCAAAGTAAAATATCTTGATAGATAAAACCAACGTTACAGCTGAGGCCATCAAGAAGATGACGAGAAGATAGTTTATAACACGAGCTAAATGAGAATCAATAATCTTCTTCAATATCAGACTCTTTTAAAGTCTGCTGTGAAGTGTTTGTTTTCAGTTATGCAGTCTGCTGTTAAGTGTTTGCCTTGTACACAAAGAAGATGAAGGGTAATCCAATGAAACAAATCGTGATTGCAAGCCATAATGATGGAGCCAGTACTGCATAACTTCCTGTGATGAATGCGATGACCATTGCTGGGATGGCATATGCGGTTAAAACACGTCCAGAGAAGTTTTCCACTTGACCTCTGTTTCCAAGCATTGCCCATTGAAAGTGCATGAAGAGAGCAGAAGTTGAGAGAACCATTGCTATTGCATCTGATATAACAAAGACTGCAAAAGCAGCATTTTTAAGAAGAACTGGAGAGCCTTGTTCGTTCTTGTAACCGCCAGGCATGGTGAAAGCAGCTGCAAATGTTACTGTTGCTACGAGTGCCGCTACAACTATATGAGCCTCGATTCCTCTCTCAGAAACAGATAAGTACTCTTTTTTCATCATAGGTATGGGCCGTCGAAGCGGTCCACTCCGTACATCTTTCAATGATTCCAAAATCTCTTTCTGCAACAAGTTTTGGCTGTCAAATTAAACGAATCTTTCTTTTCCTTTATCATCTGTAGACTCTCAACCTTTGTTTGCTATCATAACCAGCGAGTTTGAAATCAAGTAATTTTGTTTCTTTTAGCTAGCAACAATATATATTGCTTTTGTTGCTACGAGGGCTGTTGGTTTTTTAGTTTTATATTGTTTTTAGGTGCAATTTAAAAGTGTTGCTTGAAAAAAATATCAAATTATTTTTTTTAGTATTTTTTTAATAATTTTAATGGGTTAATATTAAAAATAAAAAAAATATTTTAATATTTTTTAATAAAAAATATTAAAAAAAAAATCTTATATCACAATACCAAAACACCCGAAATAAACCAACATCAGTTTAGAGGACAAAGCGAATTGTGTTAATCAATTAAAAATAATTGGAGTTGAAGTTATAATTTTGTTATATTGCCAGAAGGATTCTATTCTATTTTTATTTTATTTTTTAAAAAGGGAGACCAACCAAGTGAATTTATGTTTGATTAATGTGCTATCTAAAGACACGTTAGAAAGTCAAATCGAGGGAATTACCTTTTTTTCAGGAAAATTTCCTACCAAGATGTCATCAACGCTGAGGTTTTGCTTGTTAAGGCCACACATCTTCTTGTACGCATGTCTCCAATCACTACTCAAATACCACTGGGGAAAATTGCCGAAAGCAGCATATAGATGCAATGGTGTGTTTCCATCGTTATCCTTCTCGTATTTAAGTTTCTCAAAGTAAGGAATCCATGGAGGGAAATGGAAATGTCCTTTTCGAGTTATGGCAGAATAGTGAAGGACATTCCAACCTCTGCTATCCACTAGTTCACAACAAGCTGGACAAGTGATCATAATCGCACCAACTACTCGTCCATTGCCTCGAGCGGCGGCCAAGTGAAGGGCTGTTCTCTTCTCTGAATCAACGATGTAGGCTGCGGACACATCATGGTCTTGTAGTGCTTTTACTGTTGGCACACCGTGAGATGAATTAGGGAAAAAGGCAGCGTAGTGAAGTGGTGACCACCCGTCATCGTCGGTTCTTCTCGTCAAACTCGCGTCTCTTTCTAATATCTTTCTTGCTGTCTCTGCAATAAACCATAAAAAAAATATGGTACATATTAGGTAATATATGAATAATATTATGGTTAATGCGTAATCTACGCTACTAATTTAGTGATAAGTTAATATTTAATTTGGCATTTTTCTCTCTTTAATTGTATTATAAATGCCCTTTCTTGCTTTCTACGTACGTTCTTTGGTTCTTATATATAGTCGCTATTCAATATTGTTTATGCATCATATATATTTTTTTGTTTCTTATTATTTGGTCATATTTAAAATAATAATATGGAAATGTCAACAACTCCAACTTCATTTAAACTAGATGACCAAAGTTTTTAAGAAAAACTATAAACAACAAGAATAAAGTTCAATATTATTATGAGCCTTTAAATTATCATTTTAACGGAGAATCCAATAGTATTACTAATCTAATAATTCATTTGTGTTTTTTTAAAATTTTTTATTTATGTAAGGGAAATGATACTCCCACACATACTTGTCATATAGATTCCTTACATGCAAACGTGTATAAGAACATTTTGGTCCTAAAATCTTATAATCATGCAAATAAGTCCTTAATTAAATAGACTAGGAAATTCATTGTCTTCTTAATATGTATTTTCTTTACCTTGTATCTTCCAAAGAATTATATAAGTAATAAATACAATTTAACCTTTAATTTAACAAACATAAAATGAATATTTTTGTTTTTTTTTCTTCCTTTATTAACTTCTATATCAAATAAATGTGATAGAGTAAACGAAGAATTTGACAAATGAACAATAAATGAAAAGAACAATATCCTAAAGGTTAAAATAAGATTTTTTTAAGAAACATAAAATAAATGAGTACAATAAAATGGCAAACAGATAAGAAATAATTTAAGATAAGAACACACTTCTCACAGTTATGGTTTCCGATAATAATTTATGAATTCAAAGCTTTAAAGTTCAGAATAAAATCTTACCATGATCACCATGCATGGCTGCCGCGTGTAGTGCGGTTCTGCCATGAGAACCACAATATTCCACTGACTTGCAATTACTCAAGATTTCGTCGATCACTTTTTTTCTTTCTTCTTCACGTCTTTTCCCAGAAAACCTTACATTGGCAGCAATATAATCATAATTAGATATATGTGATTTTTTATTAACATTTTAAGTCCAATAAATACTGATGTAGCAAGATTTTAAGTCCAATAAAAGAGAATTAAAAACCATTAAATTTTGCTATTTTTTATTGTTCTTAAAAAACAATTAGGGAGATAAGTGAACTTATTCATATTGAATTAATGTCTCGAGTTCAAGAACATACATAGCATAAAAAAATAACCAGGTAAAATCCTATTATTATAGAAGCATTGCTTTTCTATTATCTTTTATGATAATTTTAAAAACAGATTTACTTTAACATTATAAAGCTGAACAAATTAAAATTAATCAACAATTACATTTATATAATCTTAAAATGATAGTATTCTAGATTGATAAATAGATTTGTAAAAAATTGATTAATCTAGTAAATATTAAAAGAAAAAAAAAAGATGTTGGTCACATATAGTATCGAATCGGTATCAAACTCTGTTTGAGACTAAAAAAAAATGTTCACAAACCTCATATTGGCAGCAATATAAAGTGGAGTTTCTCCATGAACATTGGCGGAATATGAAAACTCAGGGTCCTCTTTAGTCAATATTTCCACCACATGGCTCCGCCTATTTCGAGCTGCCACATGCAAAGCTGTATCTTGCTCTTCATTGGTCATCCTCAACATCTTTTTTGCTTCTGTTACGCCGCTCTCTGGATCAGTAGGTCGAGCTTTTGCGCGGTCAATGAGGACTTTCACTGCATTGGAACGCCCATATCTTGCCGCAAAATGTAGTGGGGTTTCGCCTTTAGTATTGGCTTGGAATAGCAGTTGTGGACACATTTCAAGAATTTTACCAACAAAATCAGTGGATTCCGGCTCCCTACTTTGGTTTCCTAAGTAAACATGAAGAATTGTGTTTTTTTGTGGAGTAAATAGCTCAATGAGAGAAGTTGGAAGACGATCCTTAAATGGGTTGATGTTGCCTTTTGCTGCAGCTTTGTACAATTTTGGTTCCATGTAAGTGATGCTATTCATTTGTTGATCAGAGGAATTCATCTTGTATGACTGTTGTTTGTTGAAAATGGTTGTTGATAGAAGTAACTATTTTGGCTAGTTCCATTTACTAGCTAGGCTTGTAAGCCTATTTATACTAATTCATCAATATGAATAAATAAATAAATAAATAAAGCAGAGGAAGCTGTCTGAGTTCTGTGAGAGAATAGAATAAAAATGATCCTAGAATTTTAAATTTTTATATGTTCAAAAAATTATAATATAACTTCTTTTATTATAATTTTTGCTTTATTTTTAAAGAAATCCATGTGCTTTTCTCTAATTTTACTATTTACTATTTTGCTTTTTTTTTTATGGTTATCTCAGTCTTATTATCTATATCATGAATTTGACAAGTTAATCTAATTGATTTAAATTTTTTTTTTAATTTTTTCAATTGATCAGTTAGATTTCACAAGAGATTAAAAATAACTCCACATTGACTCCAAAAAAATATCAATGCGATCCCTTAATTAATACATGGGACATATTGAAGGATTCGTAATATCCTTGATAATGACTCCAAACTAGATTATATTCTATATATGAGAATAACAAATGACTAGGCAGAGTCCACGTCAGCTTATTAGGAAACGTTTACTATAATTTAAGACTTTGAAAATGACTCCACAATTCACATTTACCCCAATAAAAACCAATGCCCTTAAAACACGGGACTTTTTGAAGATTTCTTCTTCTTCTTCTTCTTATTTAATCATAGATGCTAGTTTATATGTACAACTAATCCTTTAAAATAAATTTTAAAATTAATAATTATATAAATCTCTAATAATCTTAAAATTTATAACACTTAAACCAGTAATTTTTAAAAAATAAATTCAAAATTTAACCAATTAAATTACATCTAGAATTCATGTTAAAGATTTCTTTAAATTGCTAGAAAATGACTCGGAAGTCCATGCCATGTACGCGAAGAAAAAGTGATTCTAGAGACAAGGCCATTTAGGAAACATTTATTATCTTTTACGGGATTAAAAATGAACAGGAGGAGGACTCACTGTATCCCCTTTCATAGTTTTCTATTCACCGCCAGTGCAATGATTATTTTGTTTTTCTCATAAAAAAATTGCATATCTTTGAATCAATGTTATTTTAGTTCTTTTCATAAAAAATTAGGTGATGTCTCCCTCGATCCCTGACACAGCATGTCCACTTACGACAATAATAACAAAAATAATGGTTTTTTTAATTAAATTGTGATATTTTAATTAGAATGTAAATGATGGATTCCACTAATTAATTTTTAATATTTACTTCCAATTTCTGACAACGATAGGACAATGGCAACACGTTGAGAAAATTACGAGCCATTTAGCAACCATTTTATAGGACCAAATTAAAGAATTCTCAAATTGCTTGAAAATGACTAAATTGCACGCTGTTTTATGAGAAGAAAAAATGACTCCAGACAGATTCCTCGACAGCTATGAAAGATACATTTATTATAATTTAAGAGATTAAAAATGACTCCACATTGACCCCAAAACAAAAAACAAATCCAGATTCCTTTATAAATAAGACATATTAAAGGATTCTTAATTTTCTAGAAAAATAACTTCAGATTAAGAATGTGTTTAAAAATATAATAGTAATTTTGATTTAAAATATTTTTTTAAATATATTAAAATAATATTTTTTTATTTTTAAAAAATTATTTTTAACATTAACATATCAAAATAATATCTAATAACACTAAAAAATAATTTAAAATAATAAAAATTTAAAATTTTTTAAAAACACAATTTTAACACTATTTAAATTTTATGAGTCCACGCCAGCTAATTTAAGACAGCCCGGACGTTTATTATAATTTAAGACATTAAAAATGACTCCACGTTCATTATATACGGGGCTTATACAGCGATAAGACAACGCCAAAAAGATGGGAAAATTCCGAGCCAATTAGCCACCACTTTATTGGACAAAATTAAATAATTCTCAACTTGCTTGAAAATGATTGAATTGCATGCTGTTTTATGAGAAGGATAATTAAGATACCTTTACTATAATTTAAGTAAATAAAAATGCCTCCACTTCATAGGACAAAATTAAAGAATTCTCATCTTATTTAAATGACTAAATTGCATGCTATTTTATGAGAAGAAAAAATAACTCCATATTAAAATTGTCAATTTTATTATGTTCTGTTTAAAATAGTTGGTATATTTTATTCTAGTTTAAAAAACAAAACAAACTGAAACAAATTTAATCTTGCTCGGAATCTTAACTTGTAATGGAAATTCCAATCGAAATGTTCTAGTTTCGTTCTGGCTAAATAGTTTTTTTTTTGTTTTTTTCTTAAAAAATCCATGTGTTTTTCTCTAATTTTATTATTCAATACTTAATTTATTGGATATTAGTCTTCATAATTTATCATAGTTTGCTTTTTTTTTTTTTTATATATATATAGTTATCTCAGTCTTATTATTTTCTAGGAATGTCTTATCCAGTGGAGTTTAAAAGGTTAAAGGGTGCGAAACCGACTGAACCACCAAATTTTTAGATTTTCAGCTAATTTTAATTCAAAAATTTTAATTTTTAGATGAAATTTTAAATTTTAATTTATATTATTTTATAATATATCCCCTTAAATGAAAGCCTTTTGAATTTGAAACTTACACAGGTCCATATTATCTTGTGCTTAATTTTTATCAAATAAATAAGGATGATGAAATTCGAATTCGTGACTGCTTGATCATCAAGATATTAATATCATGTAAAAAAATTATCTTAATCCAAAAGCTTAATCTGTTAGGTGAGATCTCAAGATATAATTTATATTATTTTCTAACAATTAGTATGCATTTTTTATTTATTTAGGACATCTCTAATTAAATAACCAAAAGAAAAACTAAAACTAAAAAATTAAATTTATTTAGCTTTTCTTCTTTAATTTTATAGCTTTAGTGGGAGAGTTAAAATGGATTTTCCGAAAACAAATCCTACATTTCTAGAAAAGTCAAAATATTAAAAAAAAACTGTTTAAAGATTTTTTTCATCAACTAAACTTTTTCTTAATAGCTTTTCTAAAAGAATTAAAATTATGAATATTGAATATAATAAAATATAAATAGATTATTAAAATAGCTTTACTTTTCATTGGAGTGCATATAAAAATAATCATATTTATACTATAAATCAATAATTTAGATCTTCTAAATAGCTTTTTTTATTGGAAATGCTTGTGAACAGTAATAGCATATACTAGCTACCCATGCAATATCACAAGATCCTTTTTTAAATGTATTTTTATTTAATTTTGTTATAATTATCATAAACATCCATAAAAAAATAAAAAATCAGGTATTTTAAGTCGAAACTCTTCTTTTCTAGTCATGTGTTCCTTTATTTTTTTAGCAAAAACATGTTTTTCTTTATCATCAAAATGGTTTTTTACATAAAAAAAATCATAACTCAACAACATTTTTTAATATCCTAGAAATTTAAATAAATTTATTTTCAATCTTAAAACCAAATTTTTGTCTCATTGAAACAAATTCATTAACATTGACATTTGTCTTTCATGTGTTCGGAATATAACTGCCCCAAAGCTTTCTCTTTTCTTTTTTTGGTAACCTTTTTGTCTCACCTTCCAGTTTTTATGGACTGAAATATAATGAAATTGAAGTTTTAGGACTAAATTATCAACACCTAAAACTACAAGAACCAAAGATGTAAGAATAAAAAAGTACAAAGACCAAAGTGTACTTTTCTATGCCTTGGGAATAATGAAAATTGCACAATATATAGGAAAACAGTGCAATCCATAATTTTTGTGTTGAAAGTCTACTTTACTATAATATTAGAGTTTCAAAGAGGACTAACTAAACCACTTAATAGACCCCAAAAAATAAAATGCAAGTGTATGAAAGTTTTAGTGAACAACCAGATAAGAAAAATCTCATCGAATTTATTGGATAGCATGTCAGACTTGACCAACCAGATAAGAAAAAAATAAAAAAGAAACCAACAAGCTATGAATCTGTGGACTTGTGTTTTGATAGCACATAAAATTTTTAAATTGAAAATTGAAAAGATACTGTTGGCATTTTTTTAAAAACGAATTAAAAATATTTGAATTAGTAAATCACATAAAGAAACAAAAAATAAATGCAAAAAATATTTTCCATATTTTTAAATTGAATGGCTAAAACAGTTGGGTTTTTTTTATAAAAAAAAAACAAAAAATAAATGCAAGTGTAAATGTTTAACCTAGTAACATGGTTGTTTTTTGTTTATTTATTTAATTGTATACAAATAAAAATAAAAATAAATATTTGTAATAAAGATAGTTATTTAAATTCTCTGGAAAAACATATATTTTTAGTTAAAATTCTCTTTTCATAAAACAAAAAGTTGGTGCTTGCCATTAGAACTTGTCTCATTATCTGATTTAATGTTTTTAAATAAAAACCATTAAAAAAAAAAATACAACATCTAAAACTCTCTTTAAATACCCTTTTATCCAGGGAGGCAACAAACCACAGAAATCAGCAGCTTGAGGATCGGAGTGGAACCTCTTACCTTTGTGGTTTCTCCTCCCCTTCATTTGTTTACCTTTCATTTAGTGAGTTTCTCTAAGCTACAAAATAGTATGACGACCTATATGGATCCTGTCTTGTTCAATGCTGCAGCTGAAGGCTATATCGATCCCTTCGAGAATTATCAAACCTGCCTCAATCAATTATTGACTCCAGACGAGAACACCATTCTTCATGTCTACTTGAAAAACCAAAGCAGTGAACCGGAATCCACTGATTTTGTTGATAAATTTCTTGAAAGGTGTCCACCACTGTTATTCCAAGCCAATAAGAGAGGAGAAACCCCCCTCCATTTGGCAGCAAGATATGGCCATTCCAATGTGGTAAAAGTCCTCATTGACCGTGCAAAAGCTCTACCTGCAGATCCGGAGAGCGGAGTAACTAAAGCTAAAATGATGTTGAGGATGACCAATGGAGAGCGAGATACAGCGTTGCACGAGGCAGCTCGAAATAGACGGAGCCATGTGGTCGAAATATTGACTAAAGAGGACCCTGAGTTTTCATATCCCGCCAATGTTCATGGAGAAACTCCACTTTATATTGCTGCTTCCATTGGCTTTCCAATGTTTAACGAAGAACGCGGAAAGGTAGCCGATGGAATCTTAGGAAATTGCATTTCAGTGGACTATGGCGGCCCTGATGGTAGATCTGTACTACACGCGGCAAGCATGATGGTAGGATTTTGCGCTCAAGTCTGGAGAATTAATTAATATTTGATTTTATATATATATATATATATCCGTGTTTGCTTCATAATTAGCTTTTTTTTAAAAAATAAAATAAAGTATACCACTAAAATTCTTTGTGAGTTTAAGTATTGGATATATAGTAATACACATAGACTATGTGAAATCTCTGTTGTTCATGAAGGAAAACTTTTATTGCTTGTTTTGTTGGTTTCAGAGACAGAAAACTGTATTGGATATATAGTAACAAGAAAATTGTTAGAAAAAGAAAAAACGTTGACGAAAACAACCGATGAGAACGGCTGGTCACCACTTCACTACGCTGCCTATAACGTCCGGTCTACTCGAGTTCTGCAAGTATTACTAGAATATGATGCGTCCGCGGCCTACATTGCTGAAACAGAGAAGAAGAGAACAGCTCTTCACATTGCTGCCATTCGAGGACGTGTAAACGCAATGAAAGAGATTGTTTCTCGATGTCCAGCTTGTTGTGAGCTAGTTGATAACAGAGGTTGGAATGCCCTTCACTATGCTGTGGCAAGTAAAGATACAAAAGCATTCGAGGAATGTCTGAAGATTCCTGAACTTGGAAGACTTCGAACTGAGAAGGATGACAAAGGAAACACTCCCTTCCATCTAATTGCTGCTTTAGCGCACGAGCAGAAGGAATGGAGATTTGTTTTTTTTTGACGGTAGTGATGGTTATGAAAGGGAGATATATGGTCTTAATAAGC
>Ga0307513_10008688_pt1 | contig 12942 bp, 10 predicted proteins | sample 15_EM_MG_FD_202174 | JGI IMG/M metagenome (GOLD analysis project Ga0307513, IMG submission 202174) | Populus trichocarpa ectomycorrhiza microbial communities from riparian zone in the Pacific Northwest, United States - 15_EM | ecosystem: Host-associated > Plants > Roots > Unclassified | place...
TTTGTGCGAGCGTTTCTTTATTGTCTTCAATGATCCGCTAATGCTCGGTTCGACTAGACTACTAAAGAGTGCTCTTGTGCTTTTCTTTCATGCTCCCCATATCTGCCGTCGCCCCCTCAGGTACAGTCACTCTTCGCAGCTGTTTGTGAAATGTGTAGTGCCTTACCAAGTTACCCTGCCAAAATGCTGGCCCATGAAGTTGATTATAACTGCCCACGCTACTTACATGCTGCACCAACCCACAGTTATGGTCACAGTACTGCCCGGTTTCTGTTAACTTGACTATGGTTAGCTGGTCTGGAGATGCAAAGAATGCAGTAAGAAATTTTTTTATAAAAAAAGCCAACTACTAAAACATGTAGAGAAGAAATAACCGATATTGAAAAAGGTATGATAATTGCCAGTGCCTTTTTCTACCGCCTTTAGAAGATTACCCTTGTCGTGCGGATTATTGGATTGCCTGGGCTACTGTTGAAAGATTTCCTATCTGAGTATGTGGGTACGAATAAGTGGGTATTACTCCTTCCTCTGGTTACCTGTAGGAACGTGGTGGTGGTGGAAGAATGATTTAGTGTATTTCCTATCTATGATGACCGCCAAGAGCCAACAACCGGTTCTACTAACCCTACTACTCAACCCCAACACATATGAGGATAGCTACCCGTACCTACTGCTAACCTAATACCTAACATTACCTAGCCCGTATCAACCACTAGTATCATAACAGAATATAATTATCCGGGCTGCTAAGTCTAACTAGAAAATGACTTGACTTATTAATTTTACTAAATATATTATTAGAAATTTCTCTCTTTACAAGTAAAAAGCTCTGGGTATGATACTAGCAACCTTGCTACCCTCCCACTGCACGGCCCTATGTCTCAATCACAACCAAACAGGTCTCAGGTCGCGAAAACCTATGTCAAGTGGCTATAGGAGGTATCAGAACGCGGTAGTCTGTAAAGGGGACTGCTGATGACCGCTTGGCGACAGTTAGAGGAATTACAGCAAGGAGATAAACCAGCCTCTCACGGGCGTAGAGTGGCATTCTTCAAGCCTACCATCTATTACTACCCACTTGCTTGTAACGAGCCGTACTTTTACATTACTATACACCACTTCCCACAAAACACAGGGCAAATGCTAACTTCACATAAAAAGAATGAACAAGAGTAGCGCGATATGACCAAGTCTAACCAGAACTCCAATGAAGGGAAAAGCCGGGGGGAAAAAAACACAACAGTTGGAAATAGTCAATGGCTAGCGGGAACTAGAAAACGCCATTATCAAAGCCTATTTATACAAGTCTTGATGGGATAATGTATCCAGTAATGGGGAGGCAAGGATAAGGAAGAGGAAAGCGAAAAGGCGGATAACAGATGTTAAAATGCCGGCCGACAGCAAATAGGAGGATTGGCTAGGCTTTGCGGGGATGGGTCTTAGTCTTTATCCGACGGTAGAAGCGTTTTAGGGGCCCGGTGGAAAAGGTTCGAGACCACCGGGGTGGCTGGGTCGAGAGGCCGGTATCTACGGATTGGGAGACAGGATCACCACGATCCAATACCCTCGGCTGGTCACCGTCGGCTGCCGATTGGAGCACGGGTTGGCTGCTAGAGTCTGTTATGTCGATATTAGGATCGGGAGATCCGGAGCGCGTCTCAACCACAGGCTCGTCTGGATGCATAGCGGTGGGTGGGAGAGACATCGGGTTGCTGCGATCGGCTGCGGCGGAATTGACATCGCCCCGCTCTAGTAGGATCCTCGCAACTGCATCGTGTCCTTCGGGGGGAGCCACCGGCTGTGGGGCTTGGTTTACGTTATCTGGCATAGCGGTGCGGTCACCTTTCCGTTCCATAAGCATCCTTACTATCCTCTCATGCCCTTTCCAAGCCGCCCACCAGAGTGGCGTCTTGCCATATTTGGTGTCTGGCTGGTCGGGATTGACGTCCTTCCGTTCCAAAAGCATCTTTACTATCCCATCATGCCCTCTCCAAGCCGCCCACCAGAGTGGTGTCCGGCCATCTATAGTGTCTAGTTGGTCTGGGTTGACGTCCTTTCGTTCCAAAAGCATCTTTACTATGCCCTCATGCCCATTCTTAGCCGCCCACGAGAGTGGTGTCCGGCCGTATTTGGTGTCTGGGTGGTTGGGATTGACATCCTTTAGTTTTAAAAGCATCGTCACTATCCCCTCATGCCCGTTCCCAGTCGCCCACGAGAGCGGCGTTTGGCCGTGTTTGGTGATTGTTTGGTTGGGATTGACGTCCTTTCGCTCCAAAAGCATCTTGACAATCCCCTCACGCCCGTTCCCAGCCGCCCTCGAGAGTGGTGTCCGGCCATATTTGGTGTCTGGGTGATCTGGATTGACGTCCCTTCGTTCCAAAAGCATCTTTACTATTCCCTCATGCCCGTTCCCAGCCGCCCACGAGAGTGGTGTCCGACCATCTTGAGTGTCTGGCTGGTCAGGATTGAGGTCCTTTCGTTCCAAAAGCATCTTTACTACCCCTTCATGCCCTCTCTCAGCCGCCCACCAGAGTGGTGTCCGGCCATATTTGGTGTCTGGGTGGTTGGTATTGATGTCCTCTCGTTTTAAAAGTATCTTCACTATCCCCTCATGCCCGTTCTCAGCCGCCCACGAGAGTGGTGTCCGGCCATATTTGGTGTCTGGGTGGCCGGGGTTGACGTCCCCTCGTTCTAAAAGCATCTTTACTATTCTCTCATGCCCGTTCTCAGCCGCCCACGAGAGTGGTGTCCGGCCATATTTGGTGTCTGGGTGGTCGGGGTTGACGTCCCCTCGTTCTAAAAGCATCTTTACTATCTCCTCATGCCCGTTCCCAGTCGCCCACGAGAGTGGCGTGGGGCCATATTTGGTGTCTGGCTGGTCAGGATTGACGTCTTTTCGTTCCAAAAGCATCTTCACTATCCCCTCATGTCCGTCCTTAGCCGCCCACGAGAGTGGTGTTCGGCCATATTTGGTGTCCGGGTGGTTGGTATTGACATCCTTTCGTTTTAAAAGTATCTTTGTTCTCCCCTCATGTCCGTTCTCAGCCGCCCACAAGAGCGGCGTTTGGCCATGTTTGGTTGTTTGGTTGGGATTGACGTCGTTTCGTTCCAAAAGCATCTTTACTATCCCCTCATGTCCGTTCCCAGCCGCCCACAAGAGTGGCGTTGGGCCATATTTGGCGTCTGGCTGGTCAGGATTGATGTCCTTTCGTTCTAAAAGCATCTTTACTATCCCCTCATGCCCGTCCTTAGCCGCCCACGAGAGTGGTGTCCGGCCATATTTGGTGTCTGGCTGGTTGGGATTGACATCCTTTCGTTTTAAAAGCATTTTTGCTCTCCCCTCATGTCCGTTTGCAGCCGCCAACAAGAGGGGCGTTTGGCCGTGTTTGGTTGTTTGGTTGGGATTGACGTCCTTTCGTTCCAAAAGCATCTTTGCTATCCGCTCATTCCCGCTCTCAGCCACCCACGAGAGTGGCGTCCGGCCATATTTGGTGTCTGGCTGGTCAGGATTGACGTCCTTTTGTTCTAAAAGCATCTTTACTACCCTTTCATGCCCTCTCGTAGCTGCCCATGTGAGAGCCGTACTCCCCGTACAATCGGCCGCATTAACATCCCATTCCCTCATATCCAATACCGCTGGAACCATCTCCTCGATTCCGAAGTATGCTACCCCGTGGAGTCCCGTAAATCCTGTGAGTCTCTTCGCACTACTAAACCCTAGGCGCCAGAATATTTCCCAATCATGGTGAGACAGTAGTTGAACAGATATATGCTCATCAAATCTATCGAGAAGCCTTAGTGCAAGTATTTTGATATTCTCTGTCGCTCTTCTTCTCGTATGCCTTCCCCAGTGAACAGAAGCATATTCTAGAAGCGGTGTTGTTGAGGGGGCCCAGAGAAGAGTTGGCGAAAGATCCCCGACAAACCCGAAATTGAGGTATGTTAGGCAAACCTCCGCAATTTCTGAATGAGGACTATGGAATAGTGTCGGTTTACTTGAGAGATACTCCTGGAGAGTAAAGTGAACCAGCCGGACAGTGGGCAAAAAAGACCCCTCGACCGTGATAAGACCTAGACAAGATGCTAGGACTGTCCGTAATGCAGGAATGTTTTCCGGATCTAGATCCGCAGATCCTATCTCCACTCCCAAGGCGTGACAGAGCTCCTCAGCCCGTAAAGGCCTTTCCGAATACAGCACCCACATCAGGGCCTTCAATCCAAGTACTGATTTATATCCCTTCTGCGCTTTCATTCGCCTTAGAGTTGCCGTGTAGGCTTCGCTTAGTCCATTGCCTTGTGTCATCTCTTCAAGTTTCTTTCTTCTCTGACGAATTGTCACCTCTGCTAGAATAGCATCGATGTTGAGCGAAACTAGGAGGAATCTACACAGAACCTTTGGTAAGTGTGCATCGTTGATGGGGTGGGGGTGCCGGATGCTCCTACTCACACATTAGATATCTTTTCCAAAATGACTCTCACAATATCCACTCGTAAGTCGTTGCTCATCGCCTCTGGCTCGGCATCCCTATCTAACCTCGTCGCTACATAATTCCGGATATCATCCGGGTTAGGGCTGATGAGTATTACAACCGCCGCAGAGAAATATCTTTGGACATCTTCCTTAGCATGGGGTCTCCCGGTGAGGAATATTCTGGTCCTGGGGGACTCCTGAACAATATCTCTCAACGACTCGAGAATCTCAGGAAGGCGCTTCGGTAGACATTCGTCCAAGGCGTCGATACAGATAAAAACCCGGGGCAGCGAAGCAATAACAATTTTCAACATTCCCATCAGATCCGCAAGTAGCGGGGCTCTGCCACCAAATTCCTTCTTCCCTTTTTGAAACGCCTCTCGTAGATGATCGGGGATGCCCCCTCTGCTGACTAGTTGCTTCAGAATAGCTCCCATAATATTGGTGGTCGTCTGCTCTTGTTGAGAAAGGAAGTCGCAGTACAATCCTGCAACTGCGATATTGTCCTCCTGCGCCCGATCGCATAGGCTGTCGACGACCAGGGAACTAATATTTCGGGCCGTCAGGGGCATTCAGTTTCTTCCAAGAACCCCGCCACTTACCTCAGGTATGTTTTGCCCACTCCCGGATTCCCGGAGCAAAATAAGACGGCCTTATCGTCTCCACCCTCACTACATCTCCACTTTCGAAACTCGCTCGCTTCTAAAAGCCAATTCCCGACACCATCGAATCGCTCAGTGCGGACACCCTGATGTCTGTTATTCGGCTCCAGTGGAGAGAGCCAACGCATGATTGGGGCATCCTCGTCAGAGAGATGGAAGGTGTTGAAAGTACCGCTGATGTTCCCGTAGTTTGCGTTACCGTCGCCGAAGCTGACCGATTGCATATGCGAAATTTGGGTCATGATTTTCTACCGGGAATGTTTAAGTGTGGAAACGGTGTAGCAATTTGGAGGGCACTTGGGGGTTTGCAAACATTCCTTGATCAGAGCTAAAGAGAGCGGGGTGATATGGCATGTTGTAGCACAATGCTGTCCAATCATTTTCATTTGGCCAAGGAGTATGACTAATAGGAGATATGCCTCACAAAGACTTCTTTCGAGTGACAGCATTTCGACTGCAGGCGCATAATAGAGATCTATCTGAAGTGGTTGCTCCGAATGGCATGTCCACACAAGGTTAGTAAATAGTAGCTAGTACAAGGGTCAGGCAATAAAGAGTGGAACGGTGCCGGGGGGGTGAGTTGATTTTGGACAAAAATCTGGAACGCTGCAACCGAACTTAACTCCTGAAGAAAATATGTTGCAATGGTGAAGTACCTCTTGAACCACACCCTTTACCATCAAGTCCCTACCTCCAAAGTTTAGGTATTTTTGGCCAATACTCCTGTAGACAGGAAAACATACACTATGATATGATAGAGAAGAGTAATCCCTACACATAAATACCAAATAATGTTGGTTTCTTGAATGAGCCATTCGGTTTCCCAGCTAAACCACAATGAAGACTACATGAAACAGAATGCCAGTTTAGAGGTTCAGGCACCACACTCAGCAAGCACCTTTCAGTGCTTTATTTGGTGGTAAATTTGCTGGAGCAAAGGTTATCTATATCAATTACAGAAATTTTCCTTTATTAGTTGGATAGCATAGGAGCTAGCATAGATTCTCTGAATGTCACCCTCAAAAGTGTACCACCACTGCTGAAACATTACTTAGAACAGTACCATTCTTTAATGCCTGACCCTTGTAGCTCCCGATGTATATGTTACCATCCCGTGAAGCTTAAGATGTCAATGAGGCAAATCCTCACCTGGCAGCACTAGGTAATAAAGAGTAGCTAGGCGCATCGAGTTATCAAGCTACCTCTCTACGCGCAAGGGTTGTGGTTTCAGATTAGGTTGGGATTAAACAGGCTTGATTATAGAGCTGGCCGAGATCAACAATGAAGTAACCTATGGACAAGATTTGGTTATTAAAATGAATTACCAAGATTCCCATATGGGGTAAAAGTATCATACGAGGGGAATATTCTCAGGGAAAAATGCTCTACGGAAGTGAACCTATTCACTAAGAGATAGAATCAAGACCCTTTAATTGGTAGATACATCTTCTTCTGCGCGCCCAGTTTCACAGCTTCTGGACATCCGCTGGGCCAGAAAAGGTTAGAATTCTTCCCTAATGAATCAATTAGGGTTATTTAAGCTGGATCGGGTGCCATAGAGGAAATAAAAACAAAATATCGAGATAATGCAGATTTGGCTGGTGGACGGGATCAGATAAGAATGGCGAGTGAGTGCTTGTGATGGTGAAGGGCCGGCCAAGGCAAATAAATGCTAGCTTTATTATCGGGGTGAAGCCATATGCTCTATCATAGTATGTGATATACTGTTGTACGTAAGATAAAAGGAAAGGCTTTGCTAGATGAAGCCCATTGGCGACCGCAAGAAGTAATTGATTCACGATGGGAGTCGACGGCGGAAGCCATAGCTGCCTTACAAATTAAAAAAAAACCGCCAACAGCTCCCTCGGCTTCAACATCCGGCATTCCTGTGACCCCTTCAGGGCGTTCCTAACCTGCTTACCTTCTACTCATTGCGCATCCTCCAACTCAGGATCATGCTTCAAGACAATCTCCTCCCAGCTGGGAATGTCTTGCAGCTCGCACACATCAGGTTCGCCGGGTACTGCCGTGGCTGCGTTCTGTGGATTACCACGCGGACTACCCACCGGATTCTTGCTAGGTCTCGCGGCACAAGGCGTCTTCTACTCACTCGGTGGGCTTGCAGAAGCCGGCGGGGGTGGAATAGAAACCGGGTTATATTAGTGAGGGGGTGTGCAGAATGAGGGGGAAGGGATTCTTTTGGCGAGTGGCGTTGACGGCCTAGGAGGATTTTATCGCCGCTGGAGTCTACGACAGCTATTATCACCGTCCGGTCGGTGCGCGGGAACTAGGGGTGCCAGTGAGTCCGTGGGAAAGAGGAAGGGAGGGGGGGAAGCGTTGCGATGTTGTGGATGCCCTTTCGGGAGAGCAGGGTGGTTCAAATGGTGGGTCTTCGAGATTCTTTTGGAATGCCTTGTTGGTGGGTGGGCAAACACGTTTGGTACCGGCATTGACCGAGACGGTGCGGGCGCCACAGGCGGAGCAGAACTGTAGATGCTTTAGCGGTGTTTATGGCGCACATGATGGGTAGAGTACTTGATTGCGGCTATTCCAGTCTAGGAGACTTCTTGCTTGGGCTAGTATCGCTGCTATACCCCTACCATCAACCTCTTACCCTCGCAGATTTCTATAGCGCGGGGTATATTACCATCCAGAGGGTCAAGGCTCAGATCCAACCTAACCTTCTTAAACTCTCTCTCCTCCACCCCCTTCACCGCCTCTTCCTGGACCTTCCTACACTCCCCTCCCAAGCTCCCCTCACCCGTAACGTCTAAAGCGAAACAGGGCCGTCCAGCATACCTTCCACCGTCCCCTTCAAACTCAAACCTCTCCCCATCCCCATCCCCATCCCCATCCCCATCCCCATCCCCCTCATTTATTCCCAAAAACACCAACGTCGGAATTTCAACCCTAGAATCGTACTCCCTCAAAAACTCCCCCACCTCCGTGTTGAACGGATTCCCGACGAGCGCGCGCAGTCTCGTACCCCACCCACACCAGCGTAGTTACTCGCTGCGAGCGGCTCTAGGTTCCGCAGCAGCAGGAACTTGGACCGCGGCAGTGCGGCGCGCAGGAATGCGGTGTTCGAGCGGAGGAAGGAGATGCTGTTCAGCGGGCTGTCGGAGAAGTAGTTCACTATCTCCTGGCCGAATTTTCTGGAGAGCATGGAGGTCTTGTGGGATTCTGCTGTGTGGGGTTGGATCATTTTGTAATGTGCGGTAGTGCAAATGAAGTGGTGGTGGTGGTAGTGGGGTTGAGAGGGGGAAAGGGAGTGAGGGAGGGGGGGAGGAGGGGGTTGGAAAGGGAAGCGGTGAGTGTGTACCCGGTAGAAGTACCCGTAAGTTACATAGAAGAGATCTGCAAAAAGTTAGCGGGGTTTGGAGTGATTGATAATCCTGTGTATAATACTCTGGGTTTAGTAGAGAGCACGTGATTCTGGTCATCAGTGGTCACTCGGGGGTGAATCTGAGATGTTTGTGCGAGCGTTTCTTTATTGTCTTCAATGATCCGCTAATGCTCGGTTCGACTAGACTACTAAAGAGTGCTCTTGTGCTTTTCTTTCATGCTCCCCATATCTGCCGTCGCCCCCTCAGGTACAGTTACTCTTCGCGGGTGTTTGTGAAATGTCCAGAGCCTTACCAAGTTACCCTGCCAAAATGCTGGCCCATAAAGTTGATTTTGACTGCCCATGCTACTTACATGCTGCACCAACCCACAGTTATGGTCAGAGTACTGCCCGGCTTCTGTTAACTTGACTATGGTTAGCTGATCTGGAGATGCAAAGGGTGTAGTACGAAAAAAAGAAAGAGGTTAAGTTAACTCCTAAAACATGTAGAGAAGGAATAACCAATATTGAAGAAAAAAGTATGACAATTGCCAATGCTTTTTTCTATAGCATTTAGAACTTGAACATTACCCTTGTGTAGATTATTGGATTGCCTTGGACTACTGTTGAAAGATTTCTTATCTGAGTATGTGGGTACGAATAAGTGGGCATTACTCCTTCCTCTGGATACCTAGCCCGTATTAAGGACTAGTAGCAGAATATAATTATCCGGGCTGCTAAATATAATTGGAAAGTGACTAAGTTACACCTAATGCCACTCATTAATATGCACTAGGTAATTCTCTCTCTACAAGTAAAAGAACTCTGAGTACAAGCGACCTTGTTATCATCTCACTGCCCGACCCTATGGCTCGATCGGAATTAAACCGTCTCAGAACGCAAATACTTATGCCGAGTGGCTGTAGCAGAGCAAGAATCGGAGCACGACAGTCAGTAATGGTGACTGATGGCGGCCGCTTCGCAGTAGTGAGGGGAACCACAGCAAGGAGATAAACTAGCTGCTGGCGAACATAGGATGGGCTTCTTCAAGCCAACCATCTATTCCTACCCAATTGGTTGTAACTGTCAATGTAAGGAAATGAGGGTCGCACGGAAGTAGCCAATAGACTAAGAGATTTCGCCTGGAACTTAGACACTTTTGGAGGAAGGATACGGAACGTAAGTTTTCCGCCTGTAATACTTCGTTCATTCGCTCTCGCTCTCAACTTAGCTCTGCTCTCTAAAAACTAAAATCAAACTATCGGTAGAGATAAGTGTATAAGTAAAACATAATACGACTTCCCGATCCTCCCAAGGATCACCACACCTATCTCTGTGTTTGCCACATGTCCTTATTCCTCCGTAGACTCCCGTGATAGCAAAGAAAAGAACATTGTGGATAAAACCTTTATAGAACATTCTCCCGCATCCGTTCCGTCTGCATATCTCCTGAACTATCCTTCCCACTCGCGTAACAAAGCCAAGAATATCCGTCTAACAACAGTAACACGCCGTACTTTTATATTATTATACACCACAAAGTGTCTACAAAACATAAGAAAAACACCAACTTCAAAAATAGCAGGAATGAAGGACAAGAAGAAGAGCGCGATATGACCAAATCTAACCAGAATCCCAATAAAAGGAAAAGGCAAAGAAGGGAAAAAGTAAATACAAAAGTTGACAAACAGTAAAGTGCCAGCGGGAAACTGGAAAAACGCCATTACCAGAGCCTATTTATATCGAAATCTTGCCTAAACTGAACACATACTGGGCAAGTCTTTAGGGATAACGATATATCAAGTAACGAGAAGGGGAGGATGTAGAGGAGAAAAGCGAGAAGGATAATAAGAGATGAGATGATAAAACGCCGGTCAGCCGCAGATAAGAGGGTGGGTTGGGTGTTGCTAGGATGGGTCTTGGGCTTCGTCGGACGGAAGTAGAGTTTTAGAGGCCAGATGGAAAGAGGTCGAGACAGCCAGGGTGGTTGGGTCGAGATGCCGCTATCGGCGGATTGGGAGACAGGATCACCGTGATCCAATATTTTCGGCCGCTCACCTTCGGCCGCCGATTGGAGCGCGGGTTGGCCGCTAGAGTCTGTTATGTCGATATTAGGGTCGGGAGATCCGGATCGCGTCTCAACCACAGGCTCGTGTGGATGCATAGCGGTGGGTGGGAGAGACATCGGGTTGCTGCGATCGGCTGCGGCGGAATTGACATCGTCCCGCTCTGGTGGGATCCTCGCAACTGCATCGTGTCCTTCGGGGGGAGCCACCGTCTGTGGGGCTTGGTTTACGTTATCTGGCATAGCGGTGCGGTCACCTTTCCGTTCCATAAGCATCCTTTCTATCCTCTCATGCCCTCTCCAAGCCGCCCACCAGAGTGGCGTCTGGCCATATTTGGTGTCTGGCTGGTTGGGATTGACGTCCTTCCGTTCCAAAAGCATCCTTACTATCCTCTCATGCCCTCTCCAAGCCGCCCACCAGAGTGGCGTCTGGCCATATTTGGTGTCTGGCTGGTCTGGATTGACGTCCTTTCGTTCCAAAAGCATCTTTACTATCCCCTCATGCCCATTCTTAGTCGCCCACGAGAGTGGTGTCCGGCCGTATTTGGTGTCTGGGTGGTTGGGATTGACGTCCTTTCGCTCCAAAAGCATCTTGAAAATCCCCTCACTCCCGTTCCCAGCCACCCTCGAGAGTGGTGTCCGGCCATATTCGGTGTCTGGGTGGTCTGGGTTGACGTCCCTTCGTGCCAAAAGCATCTTTACTATTCCCTCATGCCCGTTCCCAGCTGCCCACGAGAGTGGCGTCCGGCCATATTTGGTGTCTGGGTGGTCTGGGTTGACGTCCCTTCGTTCCAAAAGCATCTTCACTATCCCCTCATGCCCGTTCCCAGCCGCCCACGAGAGTGGCGTCCGGCCATATTTGGTGTCTGGGTGGTTGGTATTGACGTCCATTCGTTTTAAAAGCATCTTTGCTCTCCCCTCATGTCCGTTCTCAGCCGCCAACAAGAGCAGCGTTTGGCCGTGTTTGGTGATTGTTTGGTTGGGATTGACGTCCTTTTGCTCCAAAAGCATCTTGACAATCCCCTCACGCCCGTTCCAAGCCGCCCTCCAGAGTGGTGTCCGGCCATATTCGATGTCTGGGTGGTCAGGATTGACGTCCTTTCGTTCCAAAAGCATCTTTACTATCCCCTCATACCCTCTCTCAGCCGCCCACCAGAGTGGCGTCCGGCCATATTCGGTGTCTGGGTGGTCGGGATTGATGTCCTTTCGTTCCAAAAGCATCTTCACTATCTCCTCACGCCCGTTCCCAGCCGCCCGCGAGAGTGGTGTCCGGCCATAAAAGGTGTCTAGGTGGTTGGTATTAACGTCCTTTCGTTTTAAAAGCATCTTTACTATGCCCTCATGTCCGTTCTCAGCCGCCCACGAGAGTGGTGTCAAGCCATATTTGGTGTCTGGCTGGTCAGGATTTATGTCCTTTCGTTCAAAAAGCACATTTACTACCCCCTTATGCCCCTCCCCAGCCGCCCACCAGAGTGGTGTCCGGCCATATTTAGTGTCTGGGTGGTCTGGATTGATGTCCTCTCGTTCTAAAAGCATCTTTACTATCCCCTCATGCCCGTTCCCAGCCGCCCACGAGAGTGGTGTCCGGCCATATTTGGTGTCTGGGTGGTCGGGATTGATGTCCTCTCGTTCAAAAAGCATCTTCACTATCCCCTCATGCCCGTTCCCAGCCGCCCACGAGAGTGGTGTCCGGCCATATTTGGTGTCTGGCTGGTCAGGATTGATGTCCTTTAGTTCCAAAAGCATCTTTACTATCCCCTCATTCCCCTTGCCCGCCGCCCACGAGAGTGGCGTCTGGCCAGATTCGGTGATTGCCTGGTTGGGATTGGCGTCCTTTCGCTTCAAAAGCATCTTTACTATTCCCTCATATCCCCTCTTAGCCGCCCACGAGAGTGGTGTCCGGCCATATTTGGTGTCTGGCTGGTCAGGATTGATGTCCTTTCGTTCCAAAAGCATCTTTACCATCCCCTCATTCCCCTTGTCCGCCGCCCACGAGAGTGGCGTCTGGCCAGATTCGGTGATTGCCTGGTTGGGATTGACGTCCTTTCGCTCCAAAAGCATCTTTACTATTCCCTCATGTCCCCTCTCAGCCGCCCACAAGAGTGGTGTCCAGCCGTATTCGGTGTCTGGGTGGTCGGGATTGATGTCCTTTCGTTCTAAAAGCATCTTTACTATTCCCTCATGTCCCCTCTCAGCCGCCCACAAGAGTGGTGTCCGGCCATATTTGGTGTCTGGGTGGTCGGGATTGATGTCCTCTCGTTCTAAAAGCATCTTCACTATCCCCTCATGCCCGTTCCCAGCCGACCATGAGAATGGTGACCGGCCATATTCGGTGTCTGGGTGGTCGGGATTGACGTCCTTTAGTTTCAAAAGCATCTTTACTATCCCCTCATGTCCGTTCTCAGCCGCCCACGAGAGT
>Ga0307513_10008689_pt1 | contig 12941 bp, 7 predicted proteins | sample 15_EM_MG_FD_202174 | JGI IMG/M metagenome (GOLD analysis project Ga0307513, IMG submission 202174) | Populus trichocarpa ectomycorrhiza microbial communities from riparian zone in the Pacific Northwest, United States - 15_EM | ecosystem: Host-associated > Plants > Roots > Unclassified | place...
AATGATAAAGAGGACCTTGGGGATACTCCATTCGCTTCGCCAGACGTGCCCGACTTCACGATCGAGGAGTATCAGCCAGTCATATATCTGGTGACCGATACGTGAGTGGCTGAAGAACTGTTTCCGACTCCGTGAGCAGGAGAGCAGAGGAACTTACCAAGAGCGCAAGCATGGATACTGGGGAATGGAAGTTGTCGGCGGGAGGATGAGAGCTTTCAGCGCTGGATCCCAGGTTGGGGACTTACCACAAGTGTACTGCATAATTAAGAGAGGTCATCATGAGTGTCGCAGGATAACACTTCTCGGCGTTGGCGTAGATAATGAGGTGGTGGGGGGGAACACTCACGGCGATAGTTTGGGACCCGGACACAATCGCGATGGCATCAGAAACATCTGTAATACTCTCCATCCGACTCAAATCGGGTCCCGGTTGCGAGGGTCAGAGAGGAGGGAAGGAGGCAGAGGAGCGTTTTTATCTTGTTCTGCTCGAACGCTCAGAGTTAATATATCGTATGCACGCTTACTAATATTGCGGTGCAGACATCCTAGGAATACAACGCGACAGAGTGGTTCACCGGGAACGCCCCGAGGGTGTGAATCCGCTTCGAGACTAGTCTCTCAGCGAAAACCCATTTCCTGGATCCCGTCCCGAGGGAATAGAATCTGCGCGTCTGGTCACTATATATATATAAGTAAAGTTGGACATTGACCGCGGGAGGGACGGCACTCCCGACGGCGTCAGAACGTGCATGTCATCGGCAAACCTGTGCAAGTATAGTCTATCCGCCCGAGGATGCAGCCCGGCTAACCTCACGTGGAATGAACGTGATGGGTGACCGTTCGTAAGGCTACAGCCGTGTGCAGATGTAGATAAATGAATCTTCAAGGACTTTTATTGCTGTTCGGATAGGTTGGTGTGGCAGGTATTTCCCGAGGTTCGTGTCGACCTCGCGTCATACTGCAGAACGTGTAACGTACAACAGATATTCTACGAGAACTAGGGTGTGGGTATCCAAGATCATGGGATACCCTCCAAGAGCACACATGCTTTTTACAGAAGGAAGGTAATCGAAAAAAATGATACAAGATGTAAAGCTTACAACTTACAGACCTGGAACAGCATGTCATATTTATGCCAGCTATAATACGTGCCGGAGCGAAGCGAGGCAGAGCTTGTAGTGGTTATTGAGGTCATTGAAGAAGCTGAAAGTCCGGTAGTGAACGTTGGGGGGACCGGGCTTCGGTGGCCGAGGCTAGCTGGGGCACCAGAGTTATGCCCCTTCAGTAAATACTGGGAGCGGATGTTCGTACAGCCGCAAATCACCCATATCGATTAACCGCCAGATCCGCCATGGTGATGGAGGTTCTCGGTGTATCTTGTGTACGGTTCAGGTAAAAGTAGGGGAAGGCGGAGGGGGGTGAGGATGGCAACTCCGCCACAAGACAGACGTTTCCAGATATCCACCGTGTTGGGTGTCAGTCATTAACATGGGCGCATCCCGTCTGCCCAATCCGGCGCCAGCTAAGAGACCGCTGATTAAACCAACCGGTAAATATCGGAAATGAAGGGATCCGCACCGACCTGGAGGGGAGATTTGCCGCCCGGCGCGTCTGAAGACCTCGGAAAGCGCGTCTTGTTTGTCATATCCATCGAAGGATAGTACCGCTGGTGATTGCTGGTGCGTGAGCGACTGGCTTTTCTGATATCTCGCCCCCCCGCGAACGACTCACAGGTTAGGCTTGCAACGATAGTCGAGTCCTTCGCGGCGGCCCTATCGAACTCCAGAGCCTTCGGAGTCCAATGGAATGACCTGGTCCCCGAAAGCGATACCAATGTTGTGTGGGAAGACGCGTTTCGGATGTTTGGCAGACGAGGGGGGGTGGGCTATGTTTGAGGCTTGTAGTCGGAGAGAAAGAAACCTATTATTGAGTATTGAGCCGGGTTGCAGTGCCAGTCGATTCCTACAGTCGCCCCATCATATATACGAAAGACATTCTCGGCGTCGCGAATCTATCTACCTTAGGACCCGGTCCCAATAGATAGAAACATACCAAAACAAAGAACCGAGACGATCAACTCAGGAGCAGTCACGAACGCGAAGTATCGAACTCAGGGTCGCCGAAGGACCTCTCGGCGATGCAGCTCGTCTGAGGTTCAGCGAGATTCGGCAACAGGCGATACTGTGTATGACTCGGGATGGGGCAACGATAACTGCGGCTATTTTATTTAGCAACCTCGTAGCGACGTTGGATAAGAGCAACTTTCAGGACAGAACCGTGGTTCAGTCCCCGCCGGCGTGATACGGAAGTCAAAGAGTACTCTGACGCTGCCATCCTATACACGGCTGAAAAGGGCAAATGGAACGAGGAGTGGTATCAGAACGAATGATTATCGACTACCCATTGGATCCCACAACGAAATCCCCGAGGCAGGAATCTTCTTCACCACCCCGCACCTCGAGTCGGATCGTGTCCGCCTGGTTTGTTTCTGGCTCAGGGGCAGGCGCGAAAGTGAGATTGATTGATCTCATGACCGTTGAACCATCCCTTGGCGATGCGCCTCGTCTAAGGTTCAGCAATATGCGACAACTGACGATGCTGTACACGACTCGAACAGGAGCGGACATAATGTGATAGAGCCGAAGCTGGGTGGAAGCGAGTAGTTATCAGATTCTGTATCGGAACGTTGTAGACACGTTGTTTACCGGAACCAGCATGTGGACGAGAAACGCAGAAAGAGTCATGGCTAGATCTCGCCGTTTAGCGTTGAAACTACGAATCGAAGGGTTTCTTACCGAATAGCACAAGGAAGAAGCCGACGCCTGATAGACGTAATGTCAATAAGTCCTCGGTTGGAGGATGTCGGTGAGGGACTCACTGTCTCGGTATATTACCTTCAGCAATGGGGTTCCTGAATAAACTAATGCAAAGGTTGAGTGTTATAATCAAACGAGGGGTGGCGCAGTCACACAATCGCTGGACCTTCTCTTGACGGTTAAAATGACAACAACTACAACGGCGGTTAGTTGGTATGCGGTAGCACGAACGGTAAAATCACTACTAGATTCAAAAACAAGGAGAATCAAATAATTGGACTGAAAGACGATCCTCCCGCTTGTATGATTGAGGGAACACCCACTGAGCCAAGGGACAGGTGGTGCGGCAACTGACCAGATGGTACCGGTCAGGCACATCAGCCATGAAAGCCTGAAAGTTACTCACCGAGCGTCGTGTGGAGGTAATACCAGGTAATTACGATCCCAGCAACTGTCCCTACCTATACGCACGGTGAGCCACACAATCCCACATGTCTGTACGGGGACGGACCACGTAAGTAATTGATAGAGGGATGGCAACGCGTTTCGACCGGGAGTATATCGCGATGGTCCTCAGCAGGAGGATGGCTGGAAATGGTCAAGTAATGAGTGCCGAGGACAGTGGATGCCACTCCCATGCCTGACATTCTGAGATGGTGACTCCGAAGAACGTGCTCCCTGTGACCAACAAATAATAGTCAGATGTGAACAAGTTCTGTCTGCAGCGTTCTCTCACACACACGACGGTCTTGTAGAGGATGTTGCATAGCTGAGGTTTTTCAGTTGGTCAGTCTGCAGATAGCCTCATGTAACGTCCACTTGCGTCAGAATCTATCGCGCCATACGGGATAATGATCACTACACAACAGCAGAACCACAGTCAGTATTCGCTGCATTCCAACGACGCACAATGGTGGAGCCTGACTCACTGGTGGTAAAGATCGGCGTATCAAGCAACGCTCCGTACCGGGCTATGATAAAGAGGACCTTGGGGATACTCCATTCGCTTCGCCAGACATGCTCGATTTCACGATCGAGGAGTATCAGCCAGTCGTATACCTGGTGACCGATACGTGAGTGGCTGGAGAACCGCCTCTGACGCCGCGAGTGTAGCGGAACGGAGGGACTTACCAAGAGCGCAAGCATGGAGACTTGAGGAATGGAAGTTGTCGGTGAGAGGATGAGAGCTTTGAGTGCTAGATCCCAGGTCGGGGACTTACCATAAGTGTACTGCAGAATTAAGAGAGGCTTTCGTGAGCGTCGCAAGGTAACACTTCTCGACACTGGCGTCGATAATGACGTGGTGGGGTGACACTCACAGCGATAGTTTGGTGTCCGGACGCAATCACCACGGCGTCAGAGATATCTGTAATACTCCTCATCCGACTCAAGTCAGGTCCCATCTGTAAGGGACAGAAGGGAGGGAAGAAGAGAGAGGAAATGCCCTTATCCCGTTCTATGCAGACGCTCAGAGTTGATATATCGTGTGCACGCTTACTAATACTGCGGTGCAGACATCCTAGGAACACTACTTGTCAGGATGGTTCACCAGGAACGCCCCGAGGTCGTGAATCCGCTTCAAGACTAGTCTTTCAGCGAAAACCCATTTCCTGGATCCCATCCAAAGGAAACCGAGTGAGAGTCATAAAGTTGATCCAATCGCAGCGATACCAGCGGCGCGTCTAATTGGGGGTCCCGAGTAGAATCTGCACGTTTGGTAGTGGTTGATGAGGTCATGGGGGAAGCTGAAAGGCCAGTACTGAACGTTGGTGCGGTCGAGCTTCGGTGATTGGATGACTCGCGGCATCAGGGTGCCCCTTCAGCGAGGTACTGGAAGCGGGGCTTGTGCAGCTGTAATTCACCCATTTAAGTTGACCTACGGATCTACCATGACGATGGAGGGTCTCGGTATACTTTGAGTGGATAAGGTTCAGGTAAAAGTAGGTGAAGGTGGAGGAATATGGGGACCGGCAACCCTCTGCAAAATTTGCTTCCGACGTGACACACTCCCACGGGGGTCCATGGCGTGAGACCTTCACAAACTTAATTAAACCCACGAAACGCATGTCTGGTCGAAAGTCGAAGCACAGTCTGGGGCGGGATGTAACGCCCTCTTAAATGGCTTTTGGGTTTCGTACGTATTTATGTCTAATGGTATAGAGGCGAGGAACATGAGATCGGCCGTGTTTTTGGTCGTTTCGGCTCCTACCCCCGGAGAGGGGTAGCGTACGCCACAGCATCAGATCGTCGGCCCGGGAGCAGGCTGAGAGAGTTAATGTCTACAAAAAATAGGTGTTCGCTCCTGGTTCTGTGTCTGGGTGAGGGGCAGCTGTACTCGAGCCGCAAACAGCTGATGCCCCCACATATCAGAAGAGGTATGAAGGATGTAACTACTCCAACAAACGGGAACAAAGCGGGGACACCAATCAACCAATCTCTCACGCAAATCTTCCATTGGGAAAAATTCCAAAAGCGCACCGAAACTCACCGAGCCCAGATATCGATCCCGTCGGTTTGATGGAGCACCCGGTACGAGGTGAAAACTTTATTCACGGTGATTGGGCTCCCCGCGAGGAACCCATACCCAGCTGTACCGCACGTGACTCGACGTTGCCGGTCCCCAAGGAATATGAGGAAGGTGACTCCGCCACTTTCAAGCCTGCGGAAGTTTCCAGATATCATCGATTCATCCATCGTCTTTGGTGTATCACTAGCATGACCGCATTCCGCATACCTAATCCGGCGCCAGCTAAGACACCGCAGACACTCCTCGAACTGGAGTTGCCCGGCCAAACCGACTGGTCAATATCGGAAATGAAAGGATTCGCATCGGGATTTTACCGTCCAGCGCGTCTGAAGACTTCTGAAAAGCGCGCCTTATTTCCCATAGCTATCGAAGGATGGACGTCACTGGTGACCGCCGGTGCGTGAGTGACCATCTTTTCTGACATCTGGTCCCCCTACGAACGACTTACAGGCTGGGCTTATGATGATGGTCGAGGCTCTCACGTCGGCTGTGTCGAATACCACCACCTTCCGAGTCCAATGGGATTACATGGTTCCCAGGGGCGATATCGGCGTTATGTGGGGTGGGGAAACGCGCTTCAGACGTTCGGCAGACGAAGGGGGTGGGCTATGCCTGTGGCCTGTGGTCGGAGAGAAGGAAACCTACCACTGAGCATAGAGTTGGCTGACGCCAGCCGATTCCTACAGCAGACCCATCATACGAAAGGCATTCCCAAGCATCACAAATCTATCTATCTTGGGACCAAACCCCAATAGATGAACACGGACCAAAACAAAGAACCGAGACGGTCAGCTACTGTATCCCACAACAAAATCATCATCTGCCTATTGACAAGAATCCTCGTCGTTTTGCGCAAGGTGCGCCTCGCACCGGGTCGTTTCAGCCTGGTCCGTTTCCTGCTCAGGAGCAGTCGCGAACGCGAAACTAATCGTCCCCAGGATCGTTGAGGGACCTCTCGACGACGCGATTCGTCGGGCGTTTAATTACTTCTTGAGCGTTCAAGAGCTCCCGACGTTGTTCGTTTCATTCCATCCCATCACAGCTGTTTGGGTTTCGATAGACTATTTCCTAGTGTAGTACCAAGCCGGTAGGGTAGGGCATCCCCCAGGGTCGTTGTTTGTGATTGGTTGTCGACGAGTCCGCTACCCAGATCTCTATCGGTTCCATCTGCAGAGCCCCGCACATTAAATCTTCTCCCCAGCACCCCCACCTCCCAGCTCCCCGATACCCGAATCTGACTGAGAACCATCGATCTATCCCACGACCTCTGAATTCCAGGTTACCCCTCCATCGCCTTGGTACCTTCGATCCTCGAGCCGCATCCCCACATTATCGGCGGAAATTTCCGTTCTCTACGAGCACGCCGCGTCGGGCCACTTCACGATCCATCGTGAAGGAAAGGGAGCGTCTTGAAACTTGGATGCGGCCGAAGGAACGACGATCGATGGCAGGTGAAAGAATGGCCAGGAAGAATACTCTACAGGTCATCGACGGCCGGTGGTGGGGTGCTGATAAGCCAAAGGAAGAACATGTAGATGCTCACGCTAGACGCAGCAAGGATAGTGGCCCCAATACGGGAGTTCCTCATCGTAGGAATCCACCCCTCGTAGGAACCGGCAACATAGGAATCCGTCCCTCGCCCAATAACGCTCGCGTTGCAGTAGCAGTTATCGAGGAAATTGGAGAATTGGAAACAAGATAGCAGGATCAATCCCGTCACGTTGATGAACGCGAGCAAGTGGGAAATTTTGTGAAAGGCGGTGGCGATGAAAGCGGTGAAACATTTGACGATGGTGGATCTCTCGTTGCGAGTTTCTGAGATGCGGGCAAGGAGTGTGGAGACGATGGTGAGGAATAATATCAAGAGAGCTATCCCTCCGTAAAGAATATATCCCAAGGAGCGGCACCCCAAACCAACCGTAGGAGTGAACACCGCGACTATGGCGGCCGCGGCGGTTGTTCCACACTGGAGAACAAGGGCAAAAATCGACGCGGTGAGCATCGAGTTGAGCGCGCCTGGCGGGAACACCCCAGTGGGTCGGGCTTCAAAGATCCCCCAATTCTTCTGTCGAGGACCAGTGAGACAACTTCCGGTACCAGACATCCCTCGAAAGACCCACCTTGTGTTTCTCATTAGTGAGATTGTCCAAGGCTATCAAGACGTCATCTACGAGGGCGAGATACCCCATGATCCTGGAATAGTTGAACGTCGCCGCGAGTCGGAATTCGTCGCGATTGAGTGAATTGAATGGATCCTTGGAGATGAGGAGCCGATCCCTGTCGGGCCTGATAGAGCTCTGGGCAATTGAGTATCCGGCGGCGGAGCGAGCCATGCTGACGATACTTTGGTTTGTGGCCAGGTCCGCGCTGGCGCTACGCTGGTCATAACCATGGTGACTTTCGGGAAGCAATTGGAAAGAGACGGTGGATTGGTTGTGGGAGGGATTAAGAAGGGGGTTGGCTTTTGCTCCGAGTTCTTGTCCGATGGGCTTGGTACCCTCCTGAACCGACCCCTCCTTCACCTTCTCGTTCTCCTCATGGACGAAATCGGTGACGGGCCTCGCCCGCCTCGCCCGCCTCGAAAGTCCGGTGAACTTGGCCCTCGTGTAGTTGACCACCCTATGCGCCCCTATTCTGATCCTCCTGGCAGCTTTCCTTGCCGCCTTCTGGTTCACAAAACCAACAGCGGACCTTAATTCGCCGCAGGTGAAGGTTGGGACCCAAAACCACCCGATAACCAAGCATAATAACCATAACCAGAGGATCCCCACCGCATGCCCCCCGGATGCGATGCTGGATTTATCGAGGGAAACAAAGGAGTTGACGAGGGTGAAGACGAATGCGATGATGACCCATGCGACGGATGAACCCGTGTCAATGGACCAGGCATTCCTCTGGTTTAGGCGGTCGACGATCTCCTGTCTCCACTGGTCGCCGACTGAGATGAAAGCGAGAAGGCGCGCATCTTTAGTGAGCTCGAGGGGGACCTGCTGAAGGGATACCAACGCCCTCGCCACGGTATTCCTGCTTCCGTCCCTAATGTGTTGCACCCTGCGATAAACCAATCGAGCGTTCAGGGCAGTGAGAACGAGGGAGTAGGCGGCCAGGGCAGGGGACCCCACACTCATGACAACTGATTGTGCGTTGAGATGCGTCCGGGTGAACAATAGGATTAATAATATGGAGGAGGGAAACTAACCAGAGAGCAGGTCATCTACGCGGTGTCCGGAACCAAAGGGAAGTTGACTGATGAGGACCAACCAGGGAAGAAGCCACAGGCTAAACGATTGCGTGAACTCTCTCCAACTGAAACTCTCCGCATCCGACCCACACCGGGCCGTGCAGGCCCCGTAGGTGAGTCCGACCGCGCTCGCAGAACTGGCTGGTTGACCTCGGGAATCAACACCCCCGATCCCGTTAGGGTCGTTCCTGAAATCCTGCAAGCACTGTGCGAAGTTGGCCGCCGCGACAAGAGGAGAAAAGAATAGTAAAAGCAACAGGATGCGAGCGGGGACGGGATGCATGTCGTCGAGAGGAGGGGACCGGGGGGAGGGGGGATGACGCTGATCGGAACGAGCACCTCTTAGTATTTATCCGGACCTGGGCGGGGTGGGGAAGGCATGCGGCTGTCAATCAACATTCGTGGATCCAGAGCGAGGATAAGCACCGTGGCGAGTGAATATAAGGGGGCGCCCGAGCCAACTAGAGCACAGGATAAGGAACGTAAATATCTGGATGCTGATGGGAACCAATGACAGCCAGCGGCATGAATGAAAGGCAGGCTGGGAAGCGACATGACGCTGTCACGTGATAGACACCCCTACAGCCCCAGTGCCGGTGACGCGATAACGGGCTTTGCGGTGAATGGAATCGAGCACGCATATTTGTGTCACACGCAGACAACACGGACCAACGAAAGCCTGGGCCAGTTTCGCATGGGGGTCCATAGGGCGGCAAGAGACACGTCTCCAGGGATCGTCCACCGTGGACGCACAAATCCCGAACCGTAATTTCCATCTGAGGACCTGGCCCCAATAGATAAATAAATACAGGGACAAAAAAAGAAGCAAAACGATCAACTGTGCCCCCGAACGAACTGCTCGTCCGCCCGCCGACAGGAATCTTCCTCCGCACCACGCAGTGTCTCGAGTTGAATCGTTTCGGCCTGGTTCGCCTCTTGCCCGGGAACAGTCGCGAACCGGAGACTGACCGACTCGAGGATCGTTGAAGGACCTCTCGGGGTCGCAGCTTGTCTGAGGTTGAGTAAAATCCGACAACAGACGATGCTGTGTACGACTCGAGAGAAGGCAACCATAATGTCTTTGACCATGTACTGCACGAAAAGTGAGAGGCTATCAAATTGTGGACCAGAAGCTTGTGGGAATCCTGCTTACCACATTCCGTAGCCAAACAATAACCGCAGAAAGAGACACGACTGGATCCCTCTCTGTTTAGCATTGGACCTACAAATCAAACAATTCCTTACCGAGTAACACAAGAAAGAAGCCGACACCTGACATATGTTTTGTTAGTTTTTGGTGAGGGTACTTGTGGATGGCTTACCGTCCCGGTATATTACTCTTCTCACCGAGGTGTGAGTGGAAACCAGTGCGGAGATTGCATATTGTGGTCGAGTGCGGGATGCTGTGGGCGTACGATAGCGGAACGCACTTGTGATGGTCAAAATGACAACAACTACAATCAGGATTAATTAGCAGATGGCAGCGCGAATTGTGAAATGATCACCGAGTTCAAAAGAAAGGAGCGCCAAAAGGTCGAAGATGGAAGAAACCGTCCTATCAAACCGTACGTAGTAACACTCATTAGGCGCGACTCTGGGGTCGGTTTCGCCATGGTCCTCTGATCGGACAGTATCAGTCAGGGATATCAGCTGCAAAAAATTACGAATTACCTACCGGGGATTGCGCAGAGAAAATAACAGTTAATTGCGATTCCGGTTACTACGGATGTCTGCGTATGCGATGAGCCATAGACTCCCAGGCATTTGTCTCGGGACGGACCGCGTAAATGATTGATAGAGTGATGGCTACGCGCTTCGACCCAGAGTATATCGCGATGGTCCTCAGCAGGAGGATGGCTGGAGGTGATTAGGGATCAGTACCGAGGATATCAAGCACAGTTCACATGTCTCACATTCTGGGATGAAAACTCCGAAGAACGCTGACCCTGTGACCAACCAATAAACAGTTGAATATGTACGGGTTCTGGGGTAACATTTTCTCTCACATAAGACAATTTTGGAGATAGTCTGACATGTCTAAGGTGTCTTGGTTGGCCAGCCCGCAGATTGCCTCATGCAACCTCCACTTACATTATAACCTATCATGCCATATGGAGCGGTATTTGCTAAAAATCAGCAGAATCTCACTCAGCATTCCATACATGTCAATGATGCACAAAATCCGACTCACTGGCGATAAAGATCGGCATATCAATGAAGGGTCCATACCGGGATATGATGAAGAGTATCTTGGGTATACTCCATTTTCTTCGCCAAATATGCTCGACTTCACGATCGAGGCCCGTCAGCCAGTCGTATGCCTGGTGAGCGGCGATTGCCCGAAACAAAAGAATTGCGAGTGATTGGAGAACTGGCTCCGACGCCACGAGTGCAAGGGACTTACAAAAATTGTTAGCGCGGCGACTTGAGGAACAGGGATCGTTGACGAAAAGGTGAGGGCTTTGAACAATGGATTGTAGGCTGGGGACTTACGCTGAAAGGACTGTGGAATTGGGAGAGGTTTTGGCGACCATGATAGGATGTCACTTTTAGATATTGGGGTGACGAGAGCACAGTGAGGAGGGAAAACTCACGGTGACGACCCGAATGCGCGAGATAAGACCGAGCCAGCTCTCGATCTGAGCGGTCGAGTATGGACCTGTGGCACTCATCCGACCTAAAATACGTCCTAGTCGCAGGAAATAGGAGAGAGGGGGGAGTGCTCTGATCCAGGTCTGAGCAAATGCTCAGGTTTAATAGGAATGGACGTGAATTCACTACGAAATCACTCTTCCAGAGAGCACATATCCCTTTGTCCCGAGGGAATCAAAAGAATATCCTGGGGTCGATCTAACGGTAGTTGGGCCGATACATCTTGGCACGGAGAAGAATTCCCGGGACGTTTACGTCCAGGGTCTTGGGGACTTTTATTCCTCAATTAATTTTTCGGTGCGAGTACGTTGTACTTGTTTGGCCCGGCACGTGCCCTCGTGCTGTGTTATCCTCCTCTCGCAATGTTATACCAAACGCGAACGAAGATACTCTTTAGAGCTGTTCATTCTTCTAAGTACCACATCCACGGCGGTCCGGCAGATGTCCGCTATGTCCACCATAACTCTTACCGAGTCGAGCTTCTATCCCTATTCGACCACCCTACTTCGTCAGCGGTTTCTCTGAATTACTCAGCTATCTCCGGCCTCTAGTGTAAGTACGCTCACATGTCCGTTTAAATGTGACTACGACAGACCTCGATTTATGATCTCACAAGTGTTGGAGTCCAGGGCTCTACCGCCTGTGAACCCTAGGCCCTATTAATGAGACCACAATAAAGACGCGCAGTGTAGTAGGCGCTTAGGTATTAGTGTGCACGAGTCTAGACGAACGCCCGGGGCTGTTTCTTCAGGGGTGAGGGGACCCCGCCCACTGTCAGGTCATGGCCAGCGCGAGCATCGGCTACTGGCACCCTCCTACTAGGTTCAGAGATATACCACGGTATCACTCGATGACTGTCCCACCGATAATGGACGAAAGGAAAATACTCTACAGAATCGTAGCGGTTTTGCCCACCCCTTCTTACTGGGCGATGATGTCGGCGACGGACTCGGACAAAGCGACATCAACAGTGATGGCTACTATCCACAGATCCCTTTGTTCCTTGAACGGTTGACTGCGAGATGGATCGAATCAGTGGGCTTCATCAAGGTTAGTATATACACTCGTCACATCCAAATCATTCGCACGACCGGTGGTCGTTTCGTAAGGAGCACATGCCGTCCTACCACGGGAAGTGAGGACCAGAGTGAGCGTAGCTATGGCTTTCATAATGTGGTACTTAGTTCTTGCAACTTTCCCGACCTTTTGGGACTTGATCGATACTCAGTACTCAGTACTCAGCGCTCAGCATTGAGAACGGTGTTTCACCAAAGCCCAAGAAATACCGTATCTTCATCATGTCCCAAGTTTACAGCAAATACTATACAGGGTTACGGCAGGGCGTTATGGCTACAATGTGGTACTAAATCCGCGGCCAGAATATGGCTATGGAAGGAGGAATGGTGGACCCAAGAGATCCCCATTCGGCGGGTCGAAGGACGCTCGACGTCAACAAAACCCTCTACTTGGTTACGTAAATGCTGGGGAAACCGGCGTTTGTTGGTGGGGTGCTCATACGCCGAAGGAATATCATGTAGATGCCCGTGCTAGCCGTAGCAAGGACAGTGGCCGCAGCACGAGAATTCCTCATCGTAGGAACCCACCCCTCATAGGAAACGAGGATGTAGGAATCCGTCCCACGTCCGATAACGCTCGCGTTGCAGTAGCAGTTGTCGAGGAAATGAGAGAACTGGAAACAAGATAG
>Ga0307513_10008690_pt1 | contig 12941 bp, 13 predicted proteins | sample 15_EM_MG_FD_202174 | JGI IMG/M metagenome (GOLD analysis project Ga0307513, IMG submission 202174) | Populus trichocarpa ectomycorrhiza microbial communities from riparian zone in the Pacific Northwest, United States - 15_EM | ecosystem: Host-associated > Plants > Roots > Unclassified | place...
GATCTGCACCGTCCACAACCTCCTCAAGCTGGCCAAGGCCACCGGATGAGCCCGCCCATCGCGCGCTCAACCCGACCGCGCCAATGCGCCATCAACCGCGCCGCGATTAATCAGACGGGCTCCTAGGGCCTGACTCCGGCCTCGAGGCAGGCTAGGAAGCCGCCCATGTCTCTTCCGCTTACCGACAAGATCGCCCTGGTCACCGGCGCCAGCCGCGGCATCGGCCGCGCCGCCGCCCTCGCGCTGGCCTCAGCCGGCGCCCATGTGGTCGCCGTCGCCCGCACGCAGGGCGGCCTCGAAGAGCTCGACGACGAGATCAAGGCCGCCACCGGCCAGCCCGCCACCCTCGTGCCGCTGGACATCGCCGAGGGCGACGGCCTGGATCAGCTGGGCCTGGCCCTGCATCAGCGGTTCGGCCGGATCGACGTGCTGGTCCATGCCGCGGCGATCCTGGGGCCCATGACGCCGGTCGCCCATATCGAGCCGAAGCACTGGGACCGGGTGGTCAGCGTCAACCTCACGGCCACCTACCGGCTGATCCGCACGACGGAGCCGCTGCTGCGCGCCTCCGAGGCCGGGCGGGCCATCTTCCTCACGGCCGGGCGCGCGGTGCGTCCCAAGGCGTTCTGGGGCCCCTACGGCGTCACCAAGGCCGGCATGGAGCACCTGGTGCGCACCTGGGCCGACGAGCTGGAGCAGACCAGGATCCGGGCCGTTCTGCTCGACCCGGGCATCATGCGCACGAAGATGCGCGCCGAGGCCATGCCGGGCGAGGATCCTATGACCCTCCCCGAACCCTCGGAGATCGGTCCGCTGATCGTCGAGCTGGCGCAGGCCGACCGGGGCCTGCCGACCGCTAACGTGGTCTTCGACCGCTCGGCGCCGGCCGCGACGCCCGCTTCGGCTTGACGCCGGGGCGCGCCAGCTTCTGAGCCCGGCCCCGCGGGTTGCCGATCTTGGCCTTGGGTCCCGCCGGCTTCGCCTTGCCGAACGGCTTCGGCTTCCCCGCCGCACCGGCCTTGGCCTTGGCCGACGCCGCCGTGCGGGTCTTGGCCTTCAGGCCGGTGGTCGCCAGGCCGCCCTCGGGCAGGCCGAACGGCGCACGGACGGAACCCTGCCCCGCCTTCTCTTCGCCCGGCGCGTAGGGGTTCTTGTTCGACTTCACGGTCACCCGGATCGGCACGCCCGGCAGGTCGAAGCTCTCGCGGATCGAGTTGATCAGGTAGCGGCGATAGCTCTCGGGGATCTCGTCGGCGCGGCTGGAGAACAGCACGAAGGTCGGCGGGCGCGCCTTGATCTGGGCCATGTACTTCGGCTTGATCCGGCGGCCGCCCACCGCCGGCGGCGGATGCCGCTCGGTGGCCATCCTCAGCCAGTCGTTGAGATCCTTGGTCTTCACCTTGGTCGACCAGTCGTTGTGGACCTTGAAGACGGCCGGCATCAGCTTGTCGAGGCCGCGCCCGGTCTCGGCGGAGAGCGCGATGATCGGGGTGCCGCGCACCTGCGGCAGCTGGCGCTGCGCCTCCTCGGTGATCTCGGCGAGCTTGGCCTGCTGGTCGACCACCAGGTCCCATTTTGCCAGGACGAAGACGAGCCCTCGGCCTTCACGCTCGACCAGGTCGGCGATCTGCAGGTCCTGGATCTCGAAGGGGTGGGTGGCGTCCATCACCAGGATCACGATCTCGGCGAAGGTGATGGCGCGGATGGAATCGTGGGTGGAGAGCTTCTCCAGCTTCTCCTGCACCTTGGCCTTGCGGCGCAGGCCGGCGGTGTCGACCAGGCGCACGGCCTGGCCGTCCCAGGTCCAGTCCACGGGAATGGCGTCACGGGTGATGCCCGCCTCGGGCCCGGTCAGCATCCGGTCTTCGCCCAGGAGCTTGTTGACCAGGGTGGACTTGCCGGCGTTGGGGCGTCCGACGATGACGATCTTCACCGCCTTGTCGCCGTCTTCCTCCTCGTGGTCGTCCTGGTTGGGGGCGACGGCCAGCAGGGCGGCATAGAGGTCGGCCATGCCTTCGCCGTGCTCGGCGGAGATCGGCACGGGCTCGCCCAGCCCCAGCCCGAAGGCTTCGAGGATACCCACGTCGCCGGCCCGCCCCTCGGCCTTGTTGGCGGCGACCACCACCGGCATGCCTCGGCGGCGCAGGATCTCGCCGAACACCTCGTCCATCGGGGTGATGCCGTCGCGGCTGTCGATGACGAACAGCGCCACGTCGGCCTCGTCGATGGCCAGCTCGGTCTGGGCGCGCATGCGCGCTTCCAGGCTCTCGTCGGTGACGTCCTCGAAGCCGGCGGTGTCGATCAGCTCCAGGTCGAGGTCGCCCAGCCGTCCGGTGCCGAAGCGCCGGTCGCGGGTCACCCCCGGCTGGTCATCGACAATGGCGAGCTTGCGCCCGGCCAGCCGGTTGAACAGCGTGGACTTGCCCACGTTGGGTCGCCCGACGATCGCGAGTTTCAGCGCCATGCAGCGGTGTGTAGCGCGTCGGCTAGCGAAGCGCGATCAGTTGCGCCGTATCGGTCAGCACATAGATCGTGTCGCCCGCCGCGATGGGACCCAGCAGGGCCGGCGCGCCGATGTTCACCCGCCGCTGGATTTCGCCGGTCTTGGCGTTCAGCGCCACCAACTCGCCGGTGGTGCCCACAAGGATCAGGCGGTTGTTGGCCATCAGGGGCGTCGACCAGATGGGCTTCAGCACCTTCTTGCCGGGCAGGCCGGGCATCCTCATCCAGCTGAACCGGCCGCCGCTCTTGGCGCGCTTGAGCTTCACGCCGGCGTTGAGGTCGCGGGTCCAGTAGATCTGGCCGCTCTCGCGCGCCGCGCAGATCACCAGGCCGTCCTTCGAGACCACGTAGACCACGTCGCCGGCCGGCCAGGGCGAGGTGATCCCCACCACCGGCAGGCTCCAGCGGGCTTCGCCGGAGCGCAGGTCGGTGGCGGCGAAGACGCCGGAGTGGCTGACCGCGAAGACGTCGCCCTGATAGATCACCGGGCGGCCGGGGATGTCGCGGATTTCGGAGAGCGCGCTGGTGCGGCTGGCGCGCGACAGGGCCTCGTTCCAGAGGTCGTTGCCGTTGCTGCTCTTCAGCGCGACCAGCTCGCCGGAACCGAAGGAAGCCACCACCGTGTCACCGGAGACCGCCGGGCTGGACGCCGCCAGGATCCGCGCCGATTCCGAGAGCGCCTGATAGGTCCAGCCGGGCGCGCCGGTGGCCGCGTCGAAGGTGAGCAGGGTGTTGTCCAGCGCCACCGCATAGAGGCGACCGCCCGCGACGTTCGGTGCGCCGTGGATCGGCTGTTCCGTTCGCGTGCGCCAGCCAAGCGCGCCGGTGGCGGCGTCGAGCTGGGCGACCACCCGGAAGCCGGAGGTCGCATAGACCTTGCCGTTGGCGAAGGCCACGCCGCCGCCGCCGGCCTCGCGGTCGCGCTTGTCGCCGGGGCGGATATTGGTCTTCCAGACCTCGGCGCCCGTGCGGGCGTCGTGGGCGGTGACCACCGCGGCGCCGTCCATGGTGAACACCTTGCCGGCTGCGGCCACGGGCGGGCCCATGACGTGCTCGGCGCCCTTGGAGCCCGAGCCGACGCTGCGGCGCCAGGCGATGGAGAGGTTGGGCGCGGCGTCGACGTTTTCGACGGACTGCTCGGCCGAGCCGCCGGGCAGCGGCCATTCGGCCTGCACCGTCGGGTTGGGCAGGAAGAAGTCGACGCCCTTCAGGGCCTCGGCCGGCTCCAGCTTCTGGTCGGCCGAGATGATGGAGATGCGCTCGCCTTCAGCGGCGACCTCCTTGGATTCCTTGCCCTTGAACGGGTTGAGGCGCTGGACCGTCGCGCAGCCGCTCGCGCCCAGCGCGACGATCAGGAGGGCGGCCAGGAGGCTATTACGGCTCGACGTCATTGAGGTCCGGGGGCTTGTTGCGGCGGCAGCACGAGGCTTTCCGGCGTACCGCCGGGCAGCGCCTGCATCGGCGGCGGGAGGGTGGCGGCGGCCTTGGCCGCGGCGGCGACCGCCTTGGCGGAGCCGGAATCGATCAGGCCCATGGCGGCCGTGGCGCGCTGGCGGGCGCCGTCGGGCGCATCGAGCGACTGGGAAATGATCACGAAGTCGGTGCGCGCGCCCGCGGTGTCGCCGGCCATCAGCTTGGAGAAGGCCAGCGCCTCGCGCGCCTGCACCCGGTAGGGATGGCCGTCCTGCATAAGCGGCGTCAAACGCGCCTCCATGTCCTTGAAGGAGGCGGTGTCCAGTAAGGCAAAGGCGGATTTGAGGCGCGCGGCGTCGCCCAGGATATCGTCGGGCGCCGCGGCGGCGGCCTGGTCGAACAGGGCCACGGCGTCCTTGGGCTTGTCGGCGGCGATCTTCAGCGCGCCGAGCTGCATCAGCGCCAGCGACTTGTAGGCCTTGGCCTGCGACTTGGAGACGTCGGTCAGAAGCTTCTCGCCCTGCACGGTGTCGCCCTTGCTCAGCGCCGCCAGGCCCGCGCCATACTCGTCGGAGGCCTTGTTGGCCACCTGGTCGCGATAGCGTTCCCAGCCCCAGATGGCGAGGAAGGTGACCAGGCCGGCGGCCAGCAGGGCCAGGATCCAGGGCAGCGCCTTGCGCGCAAGTGTCCGGTAACGGTCGGAGCGTAGCTGCTCCTCGACCTCGTCAAACAGATCGGTCAATCGGGACTCCGGACTTCAAATTCAGATGGCCGCTTTCGAGGCCGGGAACCTATAGCGCGCAGACCTGCGCCGCAATCATCCCGCCTTGGCGAAATAGATTTCCGCCGGCCCCGGGAAACGCCGGGCCCGCACGTCTTCCGCATAGGTCCCTACTGCCCGGGTGATCTCGCCGCGCAGGTCGGCATAGCGACGCACGAACTTGGGCGTCCAGTCGAACAGGCCCAGCATGTCGTCGGTGACCAGGATCTGGCCATCGCAACCCGCCGAGGCCCCGATGCCGATGGTGGGAACGGCGATCGCCTCGGTGATCTCGCGGGCCAGGCGCTCGGCCACGCCCTCGACCACCACCGCGAAGGCGCCGGCGTCGGCGGTGGCGTGCGCATCCGCCAGGATCCGGCGGCGCTCGTCCTCGGTGCGGCCCCTGGCCTTGAAGCCGCCGTCCACCAGCACCGACTGCGGACGCAGGCCGACGTGACCCATCACCGGGATGCCGCGGTTGACCAGATATTCGATGTTGCCGGCGATGGTCGGCCCGGCTTCGACCTTCACGGCCTGGGCGCCCGTCTCCTTCATCACCCGCGCGGCGTTGGCGTAGGCGAGCTCGGGCGCACCTTCGTAGGAGCCGAAGGGCATGTCGACGACGACCATCGCCGCCTTCGACCCACGCATCACCGCCTGGCCGTGCAGGATCATCATCTCCAGCGTGACGCCCACGGTGTTGGGCAGGCCATGCACCACCATGCCGACCGAATCGCCGACCAGCAGCAGGTCGCAGTGCGCGTCCAGAAGCTCGGCCATCGGCGCCGTGTAGGCGGTCAGGCAGACCACGGGGACCTGCCCCTTGCGTACGGTGATGTCCGGCGCGGCGAGGCGGCGGCCGGTGGGCTTTGCATAGGTGGACAAGGCTAGATTTCTCCGATCACCCGGGTCAGCACGAAACCCATCATCAGCACGGCCATGCCGGCGGCCACCCAGACCAGGCTGCCGCCGCTCGAGAGCGCCGCCAGCCAGTCGGCCCTGGGCGTCATGTGGCTCAGGCCCGAGGAGAGCAGGCGCGCGGAATCCTCCGCCGTCTCCACCCGCTGGACCACATTGGACATCATCAGCTGGCTGGTCCCGATGATCCCGCCGATCCCGCCCGCGGCGCCGATCAGCCAGCGGCGGGCCGTCCAGCCCGCGTCGAGCCGGCGCTCCACGCGTTCGGCGAAGCTCGCCGCGTCGGGAAGTTCGTGGGCCTCGGCGAAGAGGCGTTCAAGGCGGCGTTCGAATTCGACCTCAGCCATTGCCGCGCCTCCCTTCCAAAGCGACGCCGTCTGCCGGCGCCAGTCGCGTTCTGAGCTTATCCAGACCACGTTTGACATGCGATTTGACCGTTCCAAGTGGCAGGTTCAAGGCCTCCGCCGCTTCCTGATGCGATAGCCCCGCGCCGAAGCACATGGTGACACAGACTCGCTCGGCAGGACCTAACACCTTGAGCGCCTCGTCAAGGTCGATCCGGCCGTCCGCGTCGCCGCGCGTTTCGCCCTCGTCAATGTCAGCCTGTTCGGCGGTAAGCGCGCCAATCCGACGCTCCTTCTGAAGGCGGCGCAGGTAGGCCCTGGCCGCAATACGCTTCACCCAGCCCGCGAACGTGCCTTCGCCGCGAAATTCGGCGATGCGCTCGAAGGCCGCGAGGAAGGCGTCCTGGGCCACGTCGTCGGCCTCGGCGCCTTGCGCGCCCATCCGGCGGAGCAGGCCGCGCACGGACGATCCGTGCCGCCGCACCAGCTCACCGAAGGCGCGCCGTTCACCGGTCGCGGCATGGGTGCACAGTTCCACGTCGTGCAGACTGGCGAACCTTGAGTGTCTTGAGCCCGGCATGGGCTTTGATCCCCCGGCTGAGCCCGATTATTTCCGGTCCTTGGCGACGAACGACATGAGGATGAAGGCGAGGCCGATGAAGCCTGGGAAGGCGGCGCAGCCGAGCATCGGCAGCAGGGCGTCCGGCTCTTCGAAACTGACAGCGAGGCCCAGGGCCGCGAAGCCGACGGCGACCCCGAGCCAGATCAGCCCGACGCGCAGGTCGCGCGCCGGCGACGGCGGCAACCCCGGACTGCGGACGCTGCTCGACATGGCCTCGACCACTTCCGGCGGCATCGGCTGGCCGCTTTCGATGGCGGCCCGCAGAGTGTCGGCCAGTTTCTGGCGCTCGATGCTGCGGAAGTAACGGGGCACGATGACGATCGCGGCGATCATCGCGAAAAAGCTGATGGGGACTAGAATGCCGGACATCTACTGGCTCCTCTCTCTCGAACGTTGCGGACCGGATTGGCCCGTCTCCGATGAGGAAGAGGCGTGGGCGCAGGCCAGCGGATGCAGACTCTACCGTGAATTCTTGGTCATGACTCCAGGCCAAGCAGCGCCGGGGCATGGCAGCCGCCCAGCAGGACCACCGCGCCGATGGCCAGCGCACCGGCCACGACGGCCGGGGCCAGGCCCTATCGGCCATGAAGCGACGGCGCATGACCTCCGACATCACCGCCGAGGAGAAGGCCGGGTCGCGCAGCGGCGGCTCGTCACCGGCGAACAGCGCCTTCAACCGATCGTCATCGCCCATCTGGACCTCCGCCTGCAGCAGCCGCGCACGGCCCCGCGTCATGAGCAACGCTCCTGAACCTGCGCCGGCAGGGAGCTTCCCTGCCGTTCGTCACCCCATAGTCGCCGCCGACGCCGCCATCGGATGCAGGGGCTCAGCCTAGGACCAGATCAGGCGGCTTGCGACAGCACGAAGCGGCGGCAGTGGTCGAGGTAGGCCGCTTCGTGAACCGACAGCAGCTCGACGACGCTGGACCAGAGCCAGGACGGCGCATCCAGGGTCGAGCCCCGCGCGCGGCCCAGCTCCGTCAGCCAGGCGTCGCGGGTGGCGGCGTCCATCTGCCGGCCGTGCGCGCGGCCGACGACGCCGGCCAGGTAGCCGCCCAGCGCGGTGGCCTCGTCGCGGGTCAGCCGGTCGACCTCGATTTTCAGGTCCTGCGGCATCAGCTCGCGCATCACCACGGCGCGCGCGCCCAGCCGCGCGGCCAGCATCCGCTCGCCCAGGTGCGGCGAGAGCGCCCGGGCGCCGGTGACCACCCGCTGGGCGTTGTCGCGCGGCATGACCGCCTCGGTCCAGCGCGGGGCCGCGGCCGCGGCGGCCTCCTTGACGTCGACCAGGCAGAGGTTGGCGGACTTGCCCTTCCCCACCCGCAGCATCACCGCATAGCGCAGACGGCCCAGCGAGCTGCAGCCCTTCAGCCAGTAGGCGGCGTCGACCATCTCCACCGGATCTCGGTCGTCGCGGTGCTGCAGGTCGGTGATCATGGCGTGGACTTCGGGCTGCTCGAAGAGCTCACGCAGGCCTGCGCGCTCCCTGGCGGTCAGGGCCCAGAACTTCTTGCCCAGCGGGACCACGGGCTCGACGGTGTCGAGGCGCTCGGCGGCCAGGTGCTTCCAGCGGCGGCGGACCGAGCGGTCGAGCAGCGCGCCGATGTGCCGGGGCCGGTGGTCGCGGTCGCGTTCCTTGTCGAACTCGCCCATCAGCGCGGCTTCATAGCCGGCGACCAGGTGCTCCAGTATGTGCGCCGTCGTGACGCCGGGCAGGTTGGAGCCCCGCGCCGCCGAGGCCAGCGACAGGCCCAGCCGGATCAGGTCGTGCGCCGGATTGCCGATCACCGTCTGGTCGAGGTCGCGGATCTGCACGGCCACCCGGCCCTGGGCGTCGGCCAGGGGACCGAGATTGCCCATGTGGCAGTCGCCGCAGATCCACACCGGCGGCCCCTCCGGGACCTTGCCGCCGCTGGCCTCCAGCCATTCGTAGAACTTGACGGTCGAGCCGCGCACATAGGCGTGGGCCGAGCGCGCCATCTTCAGATTGCGCGTCAGGGTGAGATGGGCCGCGCGTTCACTGGGTTTCGCCACCTGAGCGGAACCCGCGGCGTCCGTTACGGTTCCGCTTGGCGTTCGCAAGTCCCTGACCGGTCAGGAGAATGCCGCGTCATAGGCCTCAGGCTTGAAGCCGACCGTCAGCTGGCCGTCCACGTCCAGCACCGGGCGCTTGATCATCGAGGGCTGGGCCAGCATCAGGTCGATGGCCCTGGCCTCGGTGAGCCCGGCCTTGTCGGCCTCGGGCAAGCCGCGGAAGGTCGTGCCATTGCGGTTCAGCAACACCTCCCAGCCGACCTGCCCGGCCCACGCCAGCAGCATCTCGCGGGTGACGCCCACGGCCTTGTAGTCGTGGAAGGCGTAGGCGACGCCGCGACCGTCCAGCCAGTCGCGGGCCTTCTTCATGGTGTCGCAGGCCTTGATGCCGTGGATCTTGACCGCCCTCGTGGTCATGCGGTCGATATCTCCGAAAGGCCAGGAAGGGCAGGATCGCCGCCCACGTTGAACAGACGGCAGACTAGCATGCTCCCATCGGCGGGGGATTGTCGAAAAGCCGCCAGCGCCCCAGCACCTCGTGCCGCCCCTCCCCGCGCAGGCTGTCCAGCAGGACGAACTCCTCGACCGTCCACTTCACCGGGGCGATGAACTCCAGCGGCGCCTCGGCCCTGTCGCGCAACAGCGTCAGGTGCGGTTCGATGTTGGGCTCGATCCTCGGGACCAGCCCGGTCGGCGCCATGGCCTCGTGGATCGCGGCGTGCAGCTGCCGCACCCCGATCACGCCGTCGTCGGCCCACATGACCAGCGGCCTGCCGCCGTCGCCGCGGCCCCAGGTCCCCACGCGGTCGAGGGCGACGACAAACGGCGGCAAGTTCAACCCGGCTACAGCGGCTATCGCCCGGCCGATGACCTGCGGGTCCGGCTTTCCGAGTTTGCCGACGAAATTCAGCGAGATGTGCAGGCGCCGCGCGGCCACCGGCCTGCCGGTCAGGCCATGGCGGGCCCCGAATTCAGCGGCGAGCCGGCCTATCTGCTGCGCCGCGCCAGCGTCCGGCCGGATCGCGAAGAAGAGGTAGTGGCGGGTCGCGGTCATTCACCCCCCTCGTCGATTCATGGCCACCTCCGGTTGTTAACATTGCGGCAGGCCTCTTTAGCGACACTGGCATTTCTAGATGGAAATATGAGCCGCCATGACAGAGCAGCCGATACCGACATCGTCGCGATCCGCGGCCTATCCGCATCCGGTCGCCTTCTCGGTGCAGATCAGCCGCAATGCGGTCGTACAGACCCTGGGCATGGCCATGGTCAGCCTGACGGGCCTGAGCATCGTGCCCTGGCCGTCCGTGCTGGCCTGGGCGGTGTTCCTCGTGGCCGTCCTCACCATCGAAAACCAACTCCTGCGGCGGATCGCCGACGACACGCGCAGCGCGGGGGCGGCGGAAGTCTGGGCGCCGGCGCTGCGGGTCCTGGCGACCACCACCTATGCGGCTGCGGCCTTCGTCTTCATCATCAAGGGCGGCCCCGGCGAGCGGCTTTTCGCCTTCGCCCTGATCAGTGCGTCCATGGTCCATGTGCTGATGCGCTACTACCGCCAGCCGTTCATCCTGGCGGCGAGCCTGTCGCCCTGGGTGATCATCCTGGCGCTCGTCGGCTATGGCCTGGGCCACACGGCGCTCGTGCAGGGTCACCTGCTGCAGGCCGTGGCCTCGACTTTCACGATCGGCATGCTCGCCGTGCAGTTCTGGTCGGCGAGAGAGCAGCTCTCCAGCGCCTGGATCGACCTCATGAACGCCCGCGAGGCCGCCGAGACCCGCGAGCGCGCTGCGCAGACGGCCAACCGCGCCAAGTCGGAATTCCTCGCCAACATGAGCCATGAGCTGCGCACGCCCCTGAACGGCGTGCTCGGCATGGCCCAGGCCCTGACCGGCGACCGGCTCACCCGCGTCCAGCAGGAGCGGGTCAGCATCATCCGTCGGTCGAGCGAGAGCCTGCTTTCGGTGCTGAATGACCTCCTGGATCTCTCGCGCATCGAGGCCAGCGCGCTCGGACTGGAGGTGGTCGAGTTCGATCTCGATGACCTGGTGGACGACGTGACAGCCGCCCATCAGCCGCTGGCCGCGAGGAAGGGCCTGACGTTCGAGCTGGCGTTTGCAGAGCCGGCGCGCGGCCACTACCTGGGCGATCCGGCGCGCATCCGGCGGATCCTGCACGCCCTCGCCGACAACGCGGTGAAGTTCACCCCGGCGGGCGGCGTGACCCTGCGGATCGACCGCACGGCGGACCACATCGTCTTCCAGTTCGCCGACACCGGCATCGGGATCGGCGAGGCGGACCTGGCGCACCTCTTCGAAGGCTTCTTCCAGGCCGACGCCACCCTGACCCGAAGCTATGGCGGCGCGGGCGTCGGGCTCGCCATCTGCAGCGAGCTCACCACCCTGATGGGCGGGGTTATCGACGCCCAGAGCACGCCGGGCGAAGGCTCCATCTTCACCGTGCGCCTGCCGCTGGAACAGGCGCAGGCCAGCCCCCAGTCGGACATCGCTGAAGCCCCGGAGCAACAGGCGGAGCCGGCCGGAGAACTGCGGGTCCTGGCGGCCGAGGACAACACGACCAACCAGTTGGTGCTCAAGACCCTGCTGGCCCCGGCGGGCATCGCGCCGACGATCGTGGAGAACGGCCTCGAAGCCGTGGAGGCCTGGGAAACTCAGACCTGGGATATCATCCTGATGGACATCCAGATGCCGGAGATGAACGGCATCGACGCCACCCGCGCCATCCGCCGGCGCGAGCAGGAGACCGGGCGCGCCCGCACCCCCATCGTCGCCGTAACCGCCAACGCCATGACCCATCAGCTGGTCGAGTACCGGGCCGCCGGCATGGACGGGGTCGTCCCCAAGCCCATCGACATGACCGACCTGTTCGGCGTCATGGAAACCGCCCTGGCCGAGGCGGCCGCCGTGGATGAACCTGGCGCGCTGAAGGCCGGCTAAACGCCCGGCGAGATCCGCGTGATCGCGTCGGCAGGCGCCATGCGCGGGTTGCCGCCCGAGAGCACGACGGCGGCGTTTTCCTGGCGCTTCAACCCTTCGACTTCGCCGCCGTCTTCCCCGGCTTGCTGCGGTTATGCGCGATGGCGGCGCGGACGAGATTTTTCAGGGCCCGCTCATCGATCTTGTCACCCTCGGACACATCGATCGCGCGCCACACCTTGCCGCCGAAGCCGTTGTTGAAGAGCTTGTCGGGGTCGGGAAGACTGGCCCCGTGCGAGAAGGTGAGCTTCACCTTGTCCTTGTGGGCGTTGCCGACGGCGATCATGCCGTTGCGGGACCACACCGGGCTCCCCCTCCACTTCCATTCCTCGACGATCTCCGGGTCGGCCTCAAGGATGGTCTTGCGGAGATGGGCGAGCGTCTTGCCACGCCAGTCCGTGAGTCCTGCGATCAGCTGATCGATAGTTTCCGATGGAGACATGGGGTCTTCGACATCCGGAGCCGAGGTGGAAGACGCAAAATCGGGGGCGGGCCAGGTGTGGCCCGCCCCCGATGGGCGTTCGCTTAGTTGGTTCGCTTGGTTAGAAGGCGGCGCGCAACTCCACGCCGTAGGACCTCGGCTCACTGTAGGTGCCGGTCCTCAAGTTCCCCACATTGAGGCCGTAGGCGAGAACGGCCTGGTCGGTGAGGTTCTTGGCCCAGAGCGACACGTCCACCTTGGACCCGAACGCCTCCGACAGCTTGATGCGGGTGTTCACGATATCCGTCGAACCTTGGTGGAAGGCGGTCGTCCTGACGACCACCGGTGCGCCGGCCTGATAGACCGTGTCGACTTCGAACGAGGACGTATGGTTGTAGTCGCCCTGGAACACCCAGTCCCCGATGGAAGAGGGCACTGTATAGCCCACCGACAGGGAGAACGTGGTCTTCGGCGCAGCCCGGAGCTTGTTGTTCGTAAGATTCACCAGACCGCCAAAGCTGGCGTTGGTGAAGATGAAGGTCTTGTACTTGGCGTCGAGCAGCCCCAGCGAGGCGGAGACGTCGAGTTGGCTGGTCGGCTTGATGCTGAACTCGAACTCAGCGCCCTGGAGACGCGCCTTACCGGCGTTGACCACGGTGGAGCGGGTCGGGTTGGTGAGATTGACCGCGGTCTGGTAGTTCTCGTAACTCGAGCGGAACAAGGCCGTATTCAGCCGCGCGGGCATCGATCCGACACTGAAGTCCCACTTGGCTCCAGCTTCATAGGTCTTCACCTCCTCGGGCGAGAACTGCGCGTCCGGGGCCCGGAACCCGATGCCGCCGGCGCGATAGCCCGTGCCGTACTTGCCATAGACCAGCAGGTCGGGCGTCGCCTTCCACGTCAGCTTGGCGTCATAGAGCGGAACGCGGTCGGTGAA
>Ga0307513_10008691_pt1 | contig 12941 bp, 20 predicted proteins | sample 15_EM_MG_FD_202174 | JGI IMG/M metagenome (GOLD analysis project Ga0307513, IMG submission 202174) | Populus trichocarpa ectomycorrhiza microbial communities from riparian zone in the Pacific Northwest, United States - 15_EM | ecosystem: Host-associated > Plants > Roots > Unclassified | place...
GGAGATCGTGGCGATGCTGCCGGCCGGTGCGCGGTCGGTGGTGTGGGTGCTGGCGGAGATCCCGGCGGCGGATACCGGCATGTCGTGCACGACGCATCCGCAGTACGCGACGGTGCCGGCCGGTGACGAGCAGGGCCAGTGGCGGGCGGTCCTTCGCTTGTACCGGCGTGAGGACGGCGGTGTCGGGGTGCAGGCCGCGTCGCCGCTGTTCGAGCGGTACCTGATGATGGCGGTCCTCGGGTATGGGGCGACGCTGACGGTGAACGTGTACGAGCCGGGCATGTCGGAGAAGCAGACGCCGGCGTCGCAGACCCGGTGGTCGGTCGTGCCGCTCGGGGAGGGCGTTGTGGTGGAGGATCGGCCGGCTTTGCTGGAGCCGGTCGTGGACCGTCCAGATGACAAGGTGGTTGCCGGCGGCCTGGTGGACCTGGAGGTGGCCGACCCGCGGGTGCGGGCCCTGGCCGGGGTGGTGCAGGAGTACGGCGACCGGCCGACGATGCTGGACGCGGTGGGGTGGCGTGAGTCTGATCCGGTGGGGTTCCTGGATGCGCTCGACGATGTGGTGGCCCGGCTTGCCCGGCATCCCTGGTTGGTCAACCCGCTGGGCCGGGAGGCGGTGCTGTCACGGTGTGACCGGTCGGCGCAGCCGGATGAGGGCGAGACCGCGTTGACGTACCCGCAGGCGGCTGCCCTGATCGCGCAGTTGGTGATCGAGGAGGGGGCGACGCTGCGCTCGTGTGTCGAGCAGTCGCAGGAGCCGGGGTCGGCGGACGCTGCCTTGTTCGCGGCGATGGCGGCGGGTGTGCTGGCCGAGTTGTGGGGTGCGCAGTTGGGTGGGTCGCTGCTGTTGCCGTTACGCAGTGAGGACCACCGGCTGGCCGGGTTCACCCGGCTGCTGGATCTCGCTGCCGCGGTGGTCGGCGAATAGCGACCGCGGGAGAGGCCGGCGGTCCAGTCGGCCGCCGGCGGGTTTCGCCGGCGGTGCTGCAGGGCTCCCCTCGGGTGGTCCGTCCGATCCGGCATGGCGGTGCTCGGGGCGGGGCTGGTCGCCGGCTAGTGCGGGTCTTCCTCCTCCCAGGCCAACGGGACCGGCCAGCCCTGCTGTGGGCGCAGGGCGGTCATGGTCGCGGTGGTCAGTTCGCCGATCAGCAGTTCCTGGAACTCGATGCCCGCCTGCGGCTGGGCTTGCTCGGCCGCGTCCAGGACCATTTTCATCACCGCGGTCTGTGCCGCCGTCTCGAACCGTTCCGCGGCGCTCATGTCCCGGCCGGGATCGCCCTGGTAGAACTCCCAGTGGCTGCGCAGTGCGTCCAGGAACGTCGCGGTGATCTGGTTGCCGTCGGCGATCCCCACGTCCTGCATCACCTGCGTCAACGTGGTGATCAGTTCCGCGCGGACCTCCGGCGCGTCGTAGCCCATCATGATCATGCCTTTGCACCGCTGGACGATCTTGGTGGCGTGTTCGAGCCGTGCCCGTAGTGCCAGGTGCCGGGCGCTGGCGGCGGTGAACGCGTCGTCGGACAGCACTGTGATCGACGTGGTGGCGCGTGGGGCGGCGTCGGCGAGCCGGACCCGGTCGGCTTGGGCCTCGGGTATGGCGTACCAGCCTGTTGCCGCTTCGACGTCCCAGTAGACGAGCACGACCACGTCGGCGGTCTGCGCCCACCGCAGGGCCAGCGCGCTCGGGACGGGGACGGTGACGTGCCGGCCTGGCTGATGCATAGCCGGGTGCGTCGTGGTTCCTTTGGCCTGGACCCAGATGCGAGCGGCGTCCATCTGGTCGCGGTGGTCGCACGGCTGGACCAGCAGGTCCTCGCCGTAGTCCACGGCGATGCGCTCGACGGCCGCGCCGATCTGCTGCCAGATCGCGGTCACCGCGGTGGCGGCCTGGTCGCCGACCTTGTGCGACAGGGGCCTGCTCGGCATCGTCACGTCCCGGCTGCTCGGTTCCTGGACCACGAGCGTAAGCCCGCCGCAGCAGGTACAGCCAGATCTATGTCTGCGCTCAGCCGGCGAGCTGGAGCGCTGACAGTTCCTTGGGGTTGGCGACGTTCCGGGGTCGGCCTGCTGAACCGTCCATAGGCTGGTGCTGGTGCGCGACGGCGTTGGCGGATCGCGTGCTTGCCAGTGGTCACCGGGTCCACCGGTGTGCTCATCACCCCGCCGGACCGCTTGACGGAATGCATGCATATTGGTAGGCTTGGTGCATCAGCGCGGAATGCAAGGAGCAGGATATGAGCAACGTCGTAGACATGCAGGCAGCCACCGGACTGGTGGAGGGTCTCGGCGCGCTGACCGGGCGGGCACGCGGCGCGGTCGCGGTCACCCGGGTCCGTGAGGCGATGCGCCAGTGGCGTCCCGAGGGCGGCTCCCTCGTGGTCCTGTTCGTGCGCCCCACCCATTCCCCCGCGTACGTGATGGTCAAGGTGCTCGACGCCGACGGCAAGCAGATCAGCGCGCCCGGCTACGTGCAGGGTTGCCGGTATGCCACCGACGTCGTGACGGCCGAGGGCATCGACCCGCGGGTCGTCGCGGATCTCGTAGCGCTGGAACGGATGGACGCCGAGTCGGGTCGCATCGCGTTCTGACCCGACCCGGGTCGCCGGACCGGCGTGCGCCGTGGTGGCGTGGCGGCGTGTCCGCACCTGCGCCCAGGGGCGTGGGTGTGCGGACACAGGGTGCCGGGACGGCGTGGTTACTGCATCACGGCGGGCGGCGCGCCCGGGTATCCGGTGAATGCTGCGCCCCTTGGCACGGACCGCCCAATCTGGACCGGGCGCGCGAGGCGGATCACCCGTCAGCCGAGTCCGCGCGCAGGAGGCCCGCGCTTCGGCCCTTGCGGGCGGCTGCGCCGACACGGTGTTGCGCAGTTACTGCATCACGCCCGTGAACAGCGGACGCTTCAAACACAGCGCTTGACGTAATGCATGCTTATTTGTATGCTCGCTGCATGATGAACTCGGTGATGAAGCGGGTCGGCCTTCCGGTATCAGCGTGGCTCACGTTCCTGGTGACCGCGACCATCGGAGCGGCGGCGTGGCTGCTCATCCCCGGCGTGTCCCCCGGCATGCTCATCGGCTGCATCATCGGTTTCGGGTACAGCGTCGCACGGGGCTTGTACGTCACCTCACGGCGACCCGCCTTCACCCGTACCACACCGAGGCCGCACTAGCGGGCGGCACCGGACCGCAACGACCCTGGCGGGTTCGACCGCTAGGGCCGTCGGCCGTCCAAATCAGCAACCGGGTGCACGTTTAGCGGGCTCGCCGGGCGCTGGCATGCACCTGGCCCCGCCGCGTGGGGGCTTCTCCCACGCGGGCAGGATGAGCGACGCACGCAACGAAGGAGAGGCCATCCCAGGTGGGCAACTTTCACGTCGGTGACCGCGTCCCCGCGCTCACCGCCATGGCGGCTACTCGCGTACGCCCTGGCGAAGCGATCCACGGCTTCCGTGCTTACAGCGGTGACCTGGTGCTGCTTCCCGGCCCGCAGGTCATCTGCCCGGCGCGCGGGCCGGCCGACTTCATCACGGTGCACCGGGCGGCTATCGACGACGCCGATCCGGTTCTGCTCGTGGCGACCAGTGACCCGGACCGCGCACACCCGCAGCACCGGCTCACTCCCCCGCTGGAACTGCGCTCTGCCGGTCACGCGGCGCTGGATGGCGGGCTGCTCCCGGGTTCGGTGATCTGGGGACATCAGGAAGACACCATCTGCCGTCTGGCCGACCCGATCACCTGCGGTCCGGTCACTGCCGGGCCTGACTCCGCCTCGGTCGCCGTCGAGGGGTTCGGGGTCCTCGACGTGTCGCAGGTGCTGCTCGTGGCAGTCGCCGGGAGTTGACCGGCAGCAGCCCTACCGACCCGCGGCCTCAACCGGCTGAACCGTCCAGGTCGCGGTTCGCGCGCCGGCGGGTGGCGGCCCGGGTCTGCTCGGCGGCCCGGTCCAACTTCGTATGGGCGGACGACAGTGCCTTCGCCTGCGGGTGGGTCCAGGTCTCCATCTCTCCGGCGGCGGCTTCGCCGGCGGCCTGTCGCAGGGCTTGGATTTCCGGGTCGGTGAACGAGATCCTCATACTGGTCTGTATCCAGGATTCGCCGGGTTCGTGCGGCCTGGCGGTCGAGCAGGCTGGGCTACCCGGTCAGGTGGCGATCGTGGCGGGGTGCCGGTGCATGGTGCCAGCGGTCCCGGGCGTAGCGGCGGGCCCGGGCTCGTTGGCGGGCTGGGCGGGCGGCTGCGCGGTGAGGCGGGTGGGAACAACGATGAAGAAGTGCTTGACGTAATGCATGCGTTTTTGTAGGCTGATGGCAGAAGCAAGAGCGACCGGCACGGCCCGCCGGACCGCTTCGCACAACCCCCTCACGAGCAAGGAACCCGCCATGTCGACCACGCCGGTTATCCGCCCCATCGCTGACACCCTCTATGTCACCAAGGGCTACAACCTCGGCAAGTCCGAAGGCTCGGTCACCCGGTACTACGACTCGGTCGAGGCCCTGCGGCGCGGCATCAAGAAGAACCCTCCGGTCAACGGCACCATCCGGGCGTTCAGCGCCATCGGCGAGATCGTCGCGCTGCCCGCCTTCGCCACCCGGGTCCAGGCGGTCATGGACGCGAACGTGTTCACCATTCCGGGCGGCCCGAACTCGTGGACCGCCTACCGCGACTACGAGACCCTGATCCGCCCGCTGATCGCTGCCGCGCTCACCGACTGACGGCGCTCACGGGCCAGACAGGGCCTGCCGCCGACCTGGGGAACGCCCCGGGTTGGCAGCAGGCCCTGTCCCGTCCAATCCGGGAAATGCCGCACCGGGCGGCTGCGGGACGCCGGCGGGATGGGGCCGCCGCGGTGCCGGGTTCGACAGCCGGGCGATGCGCCGCCAGCGCGTCCACGCTTCGGCGATTCGAGGCTTGGTCGGGGCTGTTGAGGGTGGCTCCTGTCGGTCACGGAACAGGCCCACTGCCGGTGGACTGACTTCCCGTGGGGTGGCGTCGCTGGGTGCCGCACTCGCGCCTCATACACTTGACGGAATGCATGCTTTCTTTTAGGCTTGGAACATCGGGTGGTCGAGTGTGAGGTGGCATCATGAAGACTGTACGTGCGGCACGATCGCTCAACGCTCTGCCGGTCGGCACCCGGATCGAATACCTGGGCCGCAGGGCAACCTTCGGCTACACCAAGCAGGCGGACGGATCATGGGTTGAGGCGGCCCCCTACTGGAGCAATGCAGCCCTCAACACCACCAGCGGTCCGGCGGTGCGCAGCACCGAGACGCTCGCCGCCGCCATTCAGCGCGTGTGCGGCGGTCGTGGAGCCCGCGTTCTTCCGGCTGGATCACGCTAGCGACCGCCGCTGTGCCCGACCACGGGAGTGGGTGCCGACGCGCACCCGCACCGACCCGCGGCGGGCCAGACCCGGCCGGCGTCAGCGGGCAATGTCACGGCCTCCCCGCGGCGCGGCTGAACCACGACTTGGTGCGAGGTCCTCGCAACAGGGACGGCAGGAAGGTGGCCACGCTTACCGCGCCGGGTGCTGTGCCTGCGTGTCCACATCTGTGGGCGGGGGCGCGGGCACGGTGTTGCGCTGTTACTGCATCACGGGATGGGCCTGGCCGGTGAGGACCGCGTACCAGCCATTACGCCCCGCTCGGTCGCCACCCCCGGTCCACCGGGCCATCCAAGCCGGGGTGGTGCTGCACGAGCCGGGCACACCCGTCGGAGCGGGGCCTGATACTGGTGACTCAGGCTGCGACCGAACAGGGAAAGAGGCGAACCATGGGAGTGAACCTGTCGGTCACGATCGACTGCACGCCGGAGCGGCTGATCCGGTTGCTGGGCCCGGGTGTCATCGCGTCGGTCGCCGCCGTCGGCCCTGACACGGGTCTGGATCTCAACGACTTCTCCAACGAGGAGGTGGACGCGTTCGCGGAGGCGTTCGCTGCCGACGAGCGGCTGTCGCTGTTGCAGACGCCGCTGCTAGCCGTCTGGCGTACCGCCGACTTCGTGCGTGCCAGTATCGCCGAGGCGGCGGCCGAGACCGTGGAAGCCGTCGACTGGACGGGGGTACCCGATGGTCGCCGGCCGGCCGAAGCCCAGGCGGGCGGCAGTGGTAGCGATGCTGAGCATGCCTGGCTGGCGGAGCGGCCGGGGCCGTACACGGTCGAGGTGGCCCCGAAGGTCAACAATGTGCACATGGAGGCGTTGAGCCAGGTCGCGTACCGGGAGTTGGCCGGGCAGTCCCTGGTGGGTCGGGTGCTCACCGGTCAGGTGTCCTGGCCATGGAAGGGTGCTGCGACGGCCGACGAGCCCGTCAGCCTGGATGCCTTGCCGAGCGGGTTGGGACGACCGTCGACGATCCGGGTCTTGCGGTGCACTACGGCGAACCTGGGTAAGCGGAACCGGCGACCTCCGCGGTTGGTCGGCTTGCCGGTGGTGAACCGTCCAATGCGGTCACGGACTGCCGGCCCGGGGCACACCGCCATCACCCTTCAACTGCTTGACGTAATGCATGCTTCGCAGTAGGCTCAATCTTGTCAGAAGAAAGCGCCAGGATCTGGGAGTCACGATGATCGGCAAGTCACACACCGCCCGGCCGTTCGTGATCGTCGCCCTGCTGGCCCTGTTCGGAATCGGCGGCATCCTCGCTGTTGCCGCCGCTCCGCTGTCCGCAGCCGTCACTCGCGGGTCGATCGCCGGGCTGGCCGCCTTCACCATGCTCGCGATGAACATGGTCCGCGCCAACTGACCCCATCCCCGCCCCCACCATCGCTGCACCGGAGGAGCCACAATGATCGACGTTTCCGCCACCACCACGATCTGGAACGCCGACTGCATGGCGGACGCCACCAACGCCGTCGATCGGCTGCGCGGCGCAGGCCACAACGCCCACTGGATGTTCGTCGCGGGACACTACGAGGTCCGCTGCGACACCGCTGACGCGCGACTGCTGACCACCCTGATGAGCCGCTAAAGGCATGAGCCCGCAAGAGCCGCCCGGCTCATCCCGCACGAGCCTGAATGATGCTCACGCCCACCAATGATCAACGTGCCGGACTGATGCCACCAGGCCGCTGCGCACCCCTCACGAGCCGACCCCACCGAGGAGTCATCATGCCGACGTACGAGACCGGCGCACCCGTCACCATCACCGCCCGGCCGACCCTGTTGCCCGCAACGCTCGCCACCGCGGGGCTGACCGCCTACCGCGACGATCACGGTCGCGTGGTGCTGGTCCTGGACACCGACTCCGACACCTTCGACGTCACCGGCGATCAGATCACGGCCGCCGGCGACCTGCAGCGGCTGCTCGACGATGTCGGCCCGGGCTACGAACTCGGCGTCTCTCCCGGCCAGTACGGTGTGAGCGAGGCTGACGGTCTGCGCCTCAACGGTCTACGCGCGACGATCAGCGCGGTGATCGGCTGACCCCTGCCCCGCCCGCGAGCGGGGGCGTCAGAAAGTGCCCCGCGCCAGATCTGCGCCGACCAGACTCCGCGGCACCGTCAACCCGAATCGCCGAACGACAGGATCAGCACCCCATGCAGAATTCCGACGGCGATGCGCCGCGGCCGACCGTGACGATCACCTGGGCCGGCGACCAGCAGTCCTTCCGCATCGACGTTGACGGCACCCGCATCATCGCCGTCAACCAGGACGAGCACGGCAGTGCCGGCATGAGCGCCGTCGAGACCACCGCTGCCGGTATCGCCGCTGCCTTCGGTGTGAGCCTCACCGAGAACGATGACTACCAGCAGCGCTCCTAGCCGCCGACAGCCGACGGGGACGTCAGGAAGTGCCGGCCGGGTGCCTGCGGGGATACCGCGCGGCGTGGCCGTACCCATGAAGGAGTCGACAGCAGTATGAGCACACCGCCGGGTCTGAGCCTGCCCGACGAACTGGCCTGGATCGCCGGTGAGTCGCAGGTGTTCGCCGACCCTGCGTCGCCGTTCACCGCGGCGGTGATCCCAGGTGCGCCGCGGCTGGCTGTGGTCCTGGGCGATAACGCCTCGGGCAAGAGCCTGCTGTTCCGGGTCCTGGGGCTGCGGGCGCGCGGTGCCGGCGCGGTCGCGGTGACCGTGTCGATCCGGGAGCGGACCGGGGCCGGCAGCGACGTTGGCGGGATGCGCCGGGTGATGATGTTCGGGGACGAGGCCGAGCAGTCCACCGGGGCGACCAGTGTGCAGGTGATCCGCACCGCGTTCCGGCAGTTGGACAAGCCGCAGGGGACGCTGCTCGGTTTGGACGAGCCGGAACTGGGCCTGTCCGACGGGTACGCCCGCGCTCTCGGCGAGTACGTCGGCGTGCAGGCGCAGCAGGTCCCGGCGGGGTGCTCGGGGGTGCTCGTGGTGACACACAGCCGGCCCTTGGTCCACGGTTTGATGGCCGGCTACGGGCAGACGCCCACGGTCGTGTTCACCACGGCGGCCGGTCCGATGCCTGCATCGCTGGGCGAGTGGCTGGCCGGTGACCGGCCCCGGTCGGTGACCGAACTGCTCGCCCTGACCGAGGATGGGCTGAGCCGGTGGCGGGCCGTCAACGCGTTGCTGTCGTCTGACGCGTAGAGCGCCCCGACCGCACGGGCCGTGCGGGGTTGTTCGGCGTGGTGGGGACGTCAGGAAGGTGGCGGCATCGCGCCGGCCTGGCTGTCACGCCGACCTGTGGACCCCGGCTGAGTGGCGGCGCTGGCACGGTGTTGCGCCGTTACTGCATCACGCCCCGCGAGTCACTGCCGATCATCTCAAGCCGCTTGACGTAATGCATGCATCGCGTTAGGCTCGGATACTGCCGTAGCCGCCAGGCTCCGGTTCGATCGTTCAAGGAGACGCCACGATGCCGACGCCGACCACCCCCGAGAGCGCCCACGGCTGGATCGCGCCTGCCGAGTTCCGCAGCACCCTCGACGTAAACACGGTGTTCGCCGGCCTGCGTGACCCGGCCAGCCGCGATGCCGCACTCGCCTTCCTGGACGCCGTCACCGACAGCGCCATGCTGTACGTCCTCGCCAGCCGCTTCGGGGCCCCGCTCACCGACCAGAGCGCCAAGGCTTCCGCCGACGACCAGCGCGCGTTCATCCGCAGCCGGATCTGACCTCACCCATCCGGCCCGGCCACGCCAAGGCCGGGGACGGCACGGCACGGGTCCACAGCCAACGCTGCGGACCCGTGTTGCGCTGTCAGCCGGCGAGAACAGGCAGGGGTGCGGACCTCAGCCAGGTCTTGACCTGCTCGCCGTACCCGTACGCCGGCAGGGACCGGACGACGTCGGTGGCGAGTTTGCCGGCGGCGGCGGTCTGCTCGCCTCCGGACTTGATGGCGAACTTGGCCAGGGTGTGCACCGCGATCAGGGACGGCTCGGTGTACCCGCAGACGGTCAGGTGCCGGTGCAGCGCCGACCCCTGCTCGAACAACGTGCCCTGGTCGGTCACGGGTTTGCCGAGCAGGCGGGTCAGGGTGGTGAGGTGTTCGCTGAGCCGGCCGTCGCCTTCGGTGTCCGGGTGTACCTCGGTGAACCGGGTCAGCAGGGCCGCGGCGAGGTAGACGCTGAGCCGGGTGGCACCGCTGTGCACGGCTTCGGTCGTGCTCGGGTACTGGCCGGTGCGGGCCTTCACCAGGGCAGTCCCCCAGGCGTGCGCGAGCCGGGCGACGGTTTCGGCGCGGCTCGGGTAGTCATTGTCGCCGGTGAGCGTCATGGCGATCAGCGCACCGATCGCCGGGTCGTGGTGCTTGCCGATCAGCAGGACCGCGCAGGCGGGGTCTTTCGGCCGGCGGCGGTTCAGCAGCAGGTCGACGAGTTGCTCAGGGTTCGGGGTCGTGGTGGGGGTTTCGGTGACGGACACCAGGTTCACTCCTCCGTGGGTAGGTGCGCAGCAACGCGGCGTCCCCTGCACGAGGGCATGCGGCGTTGTCTGCCTTGACCCCCGCGCGTGCGGGGACACCCCCACCGGAGGTGAGGAAGGCTTGCGGCACCGCGGTGGCAGATCGCGGGTGAGCCTGATGCGCAGGATACCGGGCAGTGGGGTGGTCCGGCCAGACCGGAGCACTCCCCGGTGTCCGTCCACCCGTGCGGCAGTGGCCTTGGGTGACCAGACGCAGGCGGCCCGCCAGTGCGGTAGCGCGGCGGGCCGGGGTGGCTCAGAAGTGGATCTGGCCGGGGTCGACGAACATGCCTTCCAGCGTCTCCAGGTCCTTGTTGACGCGCTTGGGGACCTCGGCGACGTGCAGGACGACGCTGGCACGGTAGCGGCCGTCAACGAGGTCCCAGGAGATGTCGTTGACGGTGGGGTGGAGCTGGTTGCCGTCGCGGTCGACGATCTTGGCCTTGACGTCGTTCCACTGGTCGAAGTTGCCCCAGATGATCTTGACGTCGAGGATGCCGCCCTCGGGACGCCAGGTGCGCAGGTCGGCGGCGATGCGCTGGACGAGCAGGTCGGCCTTGGCCTTGGTGTGGAAGGCGATGTTGGCGTCCTCGGCGGCGATCAGAGCGTCGAGGTCACTACCGGTCGTCGTGGTCATGCTGTCCGCCTCACTGTTTCAGGGCCGGGCCTTATTCCGTCCCGCAGTTACCAGCCTACGGATATGCATGCATTCCGTCAAGCGGTTCTCTTTTGGCGTGTCGCCGCCGGCGGCCGGCCTTCACTCGGGAGCCCTGGAGCCCGGGAGTTCTGGAGGATGCGAACCGTCCAGATGCGGCACGGGGTGCGGGAGGCCGTCGCTGGCGAGGCGGTCGGGGCGAGCCGAGTTGGAATACCCTGACGCGACGACGGAGTGCACAGCGGAGGTGATCGAGCGGTGGCACTGCCTGACGACTCCCTGACCGGGACCGCCCGGGTGATCGCCTGGTACCGGGCGAACGAATCGCAGTGGCGTGCCCGGCTGACCGAGGCGGGCTGGACCGGCGAGCAGGTCGCGGTGCTGGATGCGGGGATCGAGCGGTGGGCCGGGCTGGTGGACCCTCCCATGCAGGCCCACGAACTGGCGGTCACGTTGACCGGCCGTGGCGTGCCCGTCGAGGAGGCGACCCGGTGGGTGCACACGATGCTGCGGTACCGGCCGAACGCGCTGTCCGTCGCGGGGGTGCCGCGGCGGGTCGAGGAGGTCGCGGCGTACGAGTCGGCTGCCGGCGGAGACCGGGAACTGGCTCGCGCCGGCTGGGCGGCGTGGATCGCGGTGCCGGAGTTGGCCACCATGGCGGCGACCGGCCCGGTGGATCTGGATGGCCTGTGGCTGATGGCGGGCCTGGCCGGCGAGCGGGATCGGCGGGGCCTTCCCCGGCCCGAATAGGCCGCCGGCGTGCGGGCGGCGCGCCAACCTGCGTGCGTTCTGGCCCTGGGGTCGGACTGTCTGTAATGAAGGGCAGGAACGGTGCCTCGGCCATGGTGGTCGGGGCTGCTGCCCGGGACGGAGCAGGATGATGTCGGAGCAGGGGAACCAGCCGGTGGGGACGCAGGAAGTGCCGGCCAGGCGGTCCGCCGGGTGGACGCCGGGGGATGTGACCCGGTGGGGCCGGGCGGTGCAGGTCCGGGCGGTCGCGGTGTTCGCGATGCTGGCCGCCATCGCCACGATGGCCGAAGCCGTACAGCGGGCGGTGCTCGCGTGGGTGTTCGGGGCGGGCTGGCCGACGGTGGAGCAGGCCATCGGCTGGGTCGGAGTGTGCCCGGTGGCGGTGCTGGTGGCCGTGGCGGTGTTCGCCGGGTCGCTGGTGGCGGTGTCGGCGGCCGGGCTGGTGGAGCGGGCCTGCCGGGCGGCGGCCGGCTAGTCGCCGCGGGCCGCACCCCGGGCTGGTTTCCGTCCAATCCGGGGTGCGGTTACGGGTTCGGTTTGCCGGTCACCCCGGTTCGCACCGAGCCGGCGGGATGGTCGCGTCAGGAAGGTCGCGAGTCTGCCGTGGAGGTGGAGCGGATGCCGGGCCGGTACATGATCGTGCCGGCTGCCTCGCAGGCCACCTGCATGCCGCTGGCGCTGCCGGCCTGCAGTCGGACGTAGTCGTCGCCGGCGTACCTACCGAGCGTGAACGCGTCCCACAGGGGTTGTTGCCCCCCGCCGCGAAGCCAGTCGTTGATCAGGTCGCACGCTTTCGCGCCGACCGGGTCCTCGGCGGTGAACGCCTTCTGCCGGGCGACCGGGTCTTGCGCCGCGGTGTACCGGTAGTGCCGGACCGCGAGGGCGGTGGCCAGCGGCAGGACGCAGACGGCGACGATGCCGGCGAGGAACCAGCCGGGCCGGGCGTTGCCCAGGTGGTGGGTCAGCGATGAGATCAGGGCGCGGGCGGTGCGCCGGGGAGATGCCGGGCGTGGTGAAGGCTTCATGCTCTGTATGGGTCTTCGGGTGGTGATTTCCCGCCACATCGGGGCGTGATCTGGACCACATCGTGCCGAGAGGTTGGGAGTGCGGCCGGCCCGCTGGGGTTTGTCCGTCCAAACAGGGGTGGCCGCGGCCGAGTGGGGGCCGCCGGCGTGCTCACGCCGGTCCGGCCATGCTGATCGGCGTGGTTACCGCATCGCCTGCACTGCCATCTGGCGTACGGCCTGCAGGCGAGTAGCGGCGTCGGCGGGCAGTCGGCGCGGGGTGTGCAGGTCGGTGATGGCTCCGGACGCCCAGTGGATGCTCACGCCGAGCAGGTCGGCGGCCGGGCCGATGACGTCGAGGTTCAGGCGGCCGGTGTCGCGCAGCACCCGGATCTGCGCCGGGGTGAGCCCGGCGGCGTAGCAGGCGACGCCCAGGTCGGTGAAGTCGGCGGCGGCGGTGTAGGCGTGTACGAGGGTGGTGCCGACGTCGTCGGGCCGGGTGTCGGCGGCGACCAGTGGCTGCATGGTTCGCAGGTGCTCGGCACGGCGCGCGGTGATGCCGGTGCCGCGGCGGTGCTGCTGGGACAGGTCGATCAGGTTGAGCCAGGCCCAGGTGGCGGTGGACCCGGCGGGGATGCCGCCGATGGTCCCGGCGCGGGTG
>Ga0307513_10008692_pt1 | contig 12938 bp, 7 predicted proteins | sample 15_EM_MG_FD_202174 | JGI IMG/M metagenome (GOLD analysis project Ga0307513, IMG submission 202174) | Populus trichocarpa ectomycorrhiza microbial communities from riparian zone in the Pacific Northwest, United States - 15_EM | ecosystem: Host-associated > Plants > Roots > Unclassified | place...
AATTAATAATAATGTAAGACTTTATAAAACTAATAACCTCTATCCAATTAAACAACACCCTTTCTTATTTTGTTGGAGGAGAAGGAGGCAAAGGTCGCCATGTTAAGGTGGGAAAGTAGATTAAATTCTTCTCCGTATTTTCGTGCCACGTAAAATGTACTGCCAAAGCAAGTCATTGGGCCAACAGTCATCCCCTCTGCCTTTGACACGGCACCAGGCAAGCGACTGACTTTTAAGTCTTCACTCTCTTGTTAAAGTCTCGTGGCATGCACTCCTTCCTTCCTTCCTTCTCTCTGTACTGCTCTCTCAAGCTTGCATTCCTTTGCTAATAGCAGATGATGCTGTTTGGAAGTCTGTAGAGTTGGGTTTCTTTGCTTCAAGTAGCAGCAGGTTTGTGTCTTTTTTAACCTCTTTTTTCTTTTTCGTTTTTATCCACTTAGTTTTTAACTGGGTTTCAATAATTTAACGTAAAAGTTACTATAACCCTTTGCTGTTCTTGAATGACTCTGTATCAAAGTTGCTGGTTTTGCTTCTTCAAAGTTAAATTTGGGTATTCTTGTTCTTGTTATGAGCTGTTTATCAAAAAGCACCAATGTGTAAAGCTAGCTAATAAATTTGTTAAGTGTTATGCTTTTCTTAGTAATGCCATGTTCAACTGGGTCTTTGAGTTCTAAGCTCACCTCTCCTTGTTCTTATGGGTAAGAACTAAAGACAGTCTGCTAGAAGTTCTTTTGGCAAATGATGTTTTTCCACAACATTGAATCAGCTATCTATGTAAACTGCTTGGTGAATCAGGATTTGAGGGGTAATTAGCTGCAGATTATCATTAGGATTGTCACTAGGTTGATTCAAGATTGAGTGACTTAATGAGAGTATAAAATTAGTCAATAAGGTTGGCCATTATAATGAGAATAATATGGCTTGTTCAGAACACATTTGTGAACAAAAATAATCACTGAATGGCTCGATTGCTGAAAGTGTTTTCTTAGGTAGTGACGGGTTACTGTACAAGATAGAAAAGATGGAGATAAGAGAGACGAAGAAGACAAGAAAAAGAGACGAAGATAAAATTATGTTTGATAGTGGCGTATAAGATAGAGTGACTGTTCTGATTATAGTAAATAAAATAAAATAAAATATAAAAAAATCTATTTTACTTTTAATATATTTAAAAAATTTAATTATATATATATATATATATATTTACTTTAGTTTATATTGAATATTGAAATTAATGATATTATAATAACACTAGTTATAAAAATTAGATTGCCCGACAGGTCGACGAAAACCTGAACTGGTTTAGGTTTAAGAAAAATAGTGGAAGGATTGACTCAACCTTATCCAATTAAAAACTCAGGTCGACCCATGACTCGAGATTAAACACGGGTCAAAAACCCGTTGATTTTTTTTTTTGCCAAAACGAGGTTGCTTTGATTATTTTTTTAAAATTTCTTTTTTGGGTCAACCCGGGTTGACTCTCATGGCTCGTGATCTAAGCCTTGTCTTGAGCTGACTCTCGAGTTGAGTTTTAAAACTATGATAATAATCATTTTTATTGATACATTGAATCGGGTCATCCCGGGTTGACCCTCGCGACCCGTGACCCAGCCTAACCCCTGAGTCAAGTTTTAAAACTATAATGATAATTATTTTTACTCATACGTTAACCCAAGTCAACCTAGGTTGACTTTAGCGACCTATGACTCGACCTTGTCTCGGGTCAACTCTCGAGTCAAATTTTAAAACTTTGATGATAATCACTTCTAATTTTACGTTGACTCGTGTCAACTCAGGTTGACCCTCTTGACCTTTGACTTGGGCCTTGTCTCGGGTTAACCTCCAAATCGAGTTATAAAATTATGATAATAATTATTTTTATTCATACATTGACTCGGGTCAACCCGAGTTGACCCTCTTAACTCATGACTTTGGCCTTGCCTCGGGTCGTTTCTTGAGTTGGGTTTTAAACTTTGGTAACAATTACTTTTATCCTTACACTGAGTCAACCTAAGCTGACCCTCCCAACTCATGACTAGAGCTTTGCTCCAGGTCAACTCTCGAGTTGAGTTTTAAAACTATGATAACAACCACTTTTATTCATACACGTCTTAGTTAAACAATTTTAAAATTGAGAGTTTTTTACAATGATATTTTAGGAATAAAAAATAAAAAATAAAAAATATTGTCTTTGAAGATATGTCCTCTTTGTATCTCTAGTACAAAAATTCTCTCCAAAATTGTTACAAGAACTATTTTATTTTATATCTTTGTCTCTATCTTGTCAACAACACATTTATGTTCATGTCCTTTTTTGTTTTAAAACAGCAACCAAACACTATCTCAAGATAGGTTGCTAGTTGGTATAAATCATTAAGTACAGAAAGTGCTCACATTTGCATTAAGAAGTAGATTCCGTTGGCAGTTTTTGATCCATCAAGTACTAGCAGCGAACCACTGAAATCTGGTCAGTACTAGATTGCTTAATTGTATCCTTTTGAGCTTGAATTCAGTGAGCATTAAAGGTTATAAGCATGGGAACTAAGCTAACTAGAATTCTTCTGCTGTAATGTATTGGGCCTGAATGAGTTGTTTTTATGCATTTTTTGAATCATTGCTATCATTGGAGCAATTGATGTTTCACCTGCATTTCTTATTTTTCTTCTCCCACATTTTGGGTACCCGTTCTTGTTAATCAAAATAATTTAGTGTGATTCTTCATTGAATTTTCATTCTGTAATTACACACGCATTTATGTGTATTGAATATTGACTTCATTTTCTGTTCTTTGTGTAGGTTCTATTAATAAGAAATGGCTAACCATGACAAAGATAATATTCCAACGCTGTCAGACACACATCCAAAGTCAGTGGATGAAAATGTGGATTCTCGATTTCGGCCATTTCTTTCCAGGACTCAAAGTGCATCAACTTCCATTCCTTTGGATTCCATGGAGTCCTATAGTTCTGAAACCAACATCGTTGGCTTTACTGGTCCACTGCGTAGTGCAAGAAAAGCTCCACTGGTACAGATGAGTGGTCCATTATATATCAACCGCAACACTGAAAACTTGTTTCTGGCAAAACATGGTGTAACAACTCGCAAAAAGGTGGATTCCAAGCCAGAAAAATATCCATCTCTTAATGGAAGGGATAAGAATGACTGGGATGACAACTATACTGCTACAAATGCCCATTTAATGAGGTCTGGGCAACTAGGCATGTGCAATGATCCTTACTGCACAACATGCCCATTGTATTACCATTCTACAGCTTCACAGCAAAGACATGCAAAAACTTCTAGTATATTTGATTCCAAGGTATGCTTTTGTTCTAATATGAAAAACCTTATACCTCCTGGAATTTCTGCCATGTTATTCTGGATTTTTACTGCTGCTACATTTTGCCCTCAATTATATGAACAGGGGGAACCAGTTTCTCTTTGGATTCAGGATTTAGACTTCAGCTCTAAGTGCCTATTTTGTGAAAAATACTTTTACTTGGTTACTTTGGTTGGATATTTTTATCATATATCCACGATTTTCCTCATCACTAGTTTGGTTTCATAATGATCTCTGTTATTATTGACCTAGTCAGTATAGCTCATCAACATAGCTGATTGCTCATTTTCTGAGATTGGAACACCCTAGTAATATTTTTGTGGACCTTTCTACTGTAATAATGGGGGTACGGAAACATTTAAATGAATTTTATTTCTGCGCTTGCTAGCTTTATTTATAGAAGTGGAGTTTTTTGTGCATTTAAAAACTGGATTAATCGCACAAATTGTCCTTGTATAATAAAGAAATTCTACAATTTATCCTTATTTGCTTATGATTATTTTTTATTTCCAAAATTCCCTTACAAGAAGACTTTCATGTGCAGATCATGTGATTAATTCCAATGGTTTAGTCTGAAAAACTTGCCAAAAAGATAGATTAGAAATTTAATGTATTTTCAAGGATAAAATTGACTCGATTTGATATACCAGGACAAATTGGATAATTACCCTATTATATAAAGATAGAGTGAACCATTAATCCATAAAAATTTCACTATGCTCATCCAATATGACTGGATTTTTTTGATAATCTTGGTACAATATTTTGCTTCTGAAAAAGCACAAGTACTTTGTTCTTGAAAGTGACAAGTAGTTGGTCAGTAGGATAAAACATAAAAATCTTGCAAATGACTTCTCATTTCATTGACATGCTATCGCAAAGTGGTCGTACTTGGTGAAAAGATGAAATATTTTGAATTCATGACGTGATGAATCTCACAAGTCGAAATACAAGTTGTAATTATGGTGATTGGTCTGGACTCTTGATGCTGTTCTTGTTGGTGATGATAGAGCGGCAGTGGAGGAATGGGATTATGATAATTGTTTTGATGTCTTCATGAAGGAAAAGGTGGTGCTAGTTTTGTCTGCAGTATGTATGTGGTGGTAATAGAGGCTGTACAGATCAAAGGAGTGTTTGTGTTATTCTTTATGGTCAGAAAGTGTTACATGTCATCAGATATTGTGTCTCAGTTTCCTCTTATTTTGAACCATCCAATTGAAAAAAAATGTTATATTGAAGAGTGTCTTTTAGTTTGTATAGTTAGGTATTGGTTGTAGGAGTAATATATGTGTATTTATTTGAGGGCAGGGACTTTTATGGGATCTGGTTGCGTATGCTTTCTGGGTACTGAACCTCATAACTGTTAATGAAACTATTAATGATGATTCACATGGGACATGGTTTGTTGGTCAGGGAGTTGGGGCTTTGAGTTTCGTATTCTCTTTTTCGATATTGGAATTGGAATATTTTTTCTTTATGATCATCGTAAATTCTTTTGTTAGTGTTCCTCTGTTGATATAGCCTACTGTTATGGAACCTGTTAAATTCTTAATTTCTTTTGGAATGCTCACTTTCATTGATCGTTTGCAAAACTCTCACTAGCAATCAGTTAAATTCTCCAACGGAAGAACTCATAAAAGCTCAAGGTTGGATCTTGACACTCTGTTTGTTGGTTTTGAGGACTACAACATGATGGTAGGGGAAAATTGGTGTTCAAGTTGAAGGAATTTGGAGGAAGAAGAAGAAAAACTAGTTCAATTTTTGACTTTTCAAAGTCGTAGATTCATTATGTTTTTGAGGACCTAATATGATAATTGGTTAAGAGAATCAGTTTTTTTTTTTTAAAAGATTTTGACAGCTTATATGCTTATGGTGAAGATGATGGATTGATGCATTGACAAAATTTGATCATTGGTTTTCATGTCTAAAGTCCCTAATTTGATTTGTTTTTATTTAGTAAATTTCTTATGCCATTGTTAACTTGGTAAACTAGACAAACCATTTTTTTCTTCAAGTTGGTTTGTAAGGACTTTATGGAGGGGTTGGTTGGCTTCAGACAAGATCAAGAAGCAGTGTTTGACTGTTTTCCTTGTGGGAGAAAGCATTGGTGAAAAACGTTGTGCACACTCTTTACTCTCATTTTTCCATAGTTACATGAGCTCAAGTAAAAATATAATCAACAATATCTACCAGACAAAAAAAAAAAAAACATTCCAACTGCCTGAGAATTGTGTATCTTTTCTAATTTTACAATTTGGAAACCGTATCCAGTATCCTGTAAATGGGCTTATATTCTCATTTGTAACATTACAGTCTGTTGAACCATTACTCGATCATTGCTTTATTTATAATTATTGCTGCCATATCTTTGTTATTACCAATTATGATAATTTTATGGGCCTACTTCAATGTGTTCATTCAACTTTTTGTGCTTCTTGCAGTTTCATAGTGTTCTCTATGGAGATGCTAAAGGCTGGGCAAGGAGATTCAATAATGCTATAAACTCATATATTCCTGGAGTTATGAATCCTCATACTAAAGTTGTTCAGGAGTGGAACAAATTTTTTGTCCTTTCTTGCTTGGGGGCAATTTTTGTTGACCCCTTGTTTTTCATCTTGCTGTCGGTGAAACAGGTGTTGTTGATTTGTTTATATTTCCAGAATTTATAATTAGAGTTGCATTAAAATTGTGAAGTTCATAGATTGTGCATTTACATATAGCTCAGTAATCATGCTTTTAGTAACTTTTATGCAGGTTTGTGCAATGTATTATGCAGAGATTTTTTTTTATTTCTTTTTTCCTGCAAGGATATGAGATTTTTCTTCACATCCTATTGAGTTTTGCATTCAGATTCCAGAGTTTGCCCTGAACAGTATGTGTGGAATCTGGATATTCTATTGCTGAGAGGTTCCATGATAAGGTCTTTTTGCTGTTTGTGATTTCATGTGGATTATATAGAACTCCCAGATTCCACACATACTGTTCAGGGCGAACTCTCATAATAATGCTCAAAGCTGCTGTTATTGTTTAGACACTTTATCTGTTTTGAGGTTCAATGCTTTGTTATTTAGGCACTTTATATAATATTCTCCTCGGTTCATTACTTCATGCTGTATTGTTTTTGGTTTTACATGATTTTCTTTTCGGGGTGCAGGAAGAAAAGTGCATAGTTATTAATTGGGGAATGACTAAAGCAGTTGTGTTTTTAAGGTGCTTGACTGATGCCATCTTCTTACTGAACATACTTCTTCAGGTACAAAGCTGGGTTTTATTAGGAGAAAAAAACTCCTAATAAAAATGATGAGCTTGTATTTGTGTTCTTCTAATTAGTTCAGTATGATTGTCAAATTCCAGTGCCTTTGTCTTGAGCTATTGTAAAACCCAGCTTTGACCATGTACAAAAACTGTTTTAACTAGCTAATTAATCCATTAATATTCTCTTCATTTATTTTCTGCAGTTTAGGTTAGCTTATGTAGCTCCTGAATCTAGAGTGGTTGGTGCTGGAGAGTTAGTTGACCATCCAAAGAAAATTGCCAAGCACTATCTCCGAGGATTTTTTTTTATTGACTTATTTGTGGTATTACCACTTCCACAGGTATGTTATTCATTCTTTGTCTAGCATATCCTTCTTCTGGGATTGGTGTCGAGTCTGTTGTGAGAGGTGCTTAAAAGAAAAGGCTGTTAAGGCATTGTAACTATCCGCCTTCAGAAATTTGCTTAAAAATCAACATGTTGCATCTATATTCTTGTGTTTGAATAGTTAGTTATCTAATTATCAGTGTTCTGAACCTAGCTGAGGATGTGAAAATTAATTACATGTCATTATGTAATTTCAATCCTGGCGAGCACAAGGATGTCTCTGGGCCTTATACCCAAGTTAGTTCAAGCAAGTCTGAATCTGATTGCATGATATGTGGAGGCTAAATAATGTCCACAATTGGAAATCAAGTCTTGCAAGAACCTGAAAATGGGAGGGGTAGATAATGAATCAACAAAAGTGAAGTGTCCAGTGCTGCAGCCTCTAATATGTAATGAGCAATGCCATGACAGTGATTTTCCGAACACTCTCCAAATCTCATTGTCAGTCATATATATGCATCTCAGGTTCCATAAATGGAGATATGTGCGTCTATCTTGCCAAGATTGAGATTTGAAGAGCATGTGGACAATCACTTTCAAAGTGACCATCCATAGTGTTACTCAGTGTGCATTTACATCCCTGATAAAAAAAAAAAAAGCATGAACAAATATCTATCTCTCTTCAAAAAGTTAAATCAGGATAAATAAATTAATGAATTTAAAATGAACAGAAGGCAATATGATAGTGAGGAATGGTGCAAGATGGATCAATATAGCCCAACTAGTTTGGGTTGAGGCTTTGTTTTCTTCCTCGTTGTATGTGAATAGAAAGAAATTACTTTGAAAATGGTTTGCATTATTGATAAACTTCTAGTGTTTTGAGTAGAACTAGACAAACTTTCATGTGATTATTTAAGGAAAGCATTCGTAGTTAACTGGCAATTAACAAGAAAAAGGTTAGAAGATTTATGTGAAGAGAGCTTCTACACTTGACGCAACCCTTCTGCCTTTGTAGCAGTACACCGTACAGAGGCCAAAAGTTATCCTATCTCGCCTCAGTTGCTTTAAATTGAAAGGAAAAGATCCTTAAAGTCCTCCCCATTCCATTTACCAAACAACAACAACAAATATAGGATACCTCCAAAGAAACATACAATCCTTGTTCAGTGAGCCTTTGCTTTACAATTACAGTTGACTAGAGTGACTAGCTGGAGATAGATGGAAGTTTTAATTATTCTGAATTTCTTGTCACATGCTGAAAATGAAATAACTTGTGATTGCTTGGAATATAAACTGTAATCTTCTAGTATTTGGATAATTGTGTCTAATATAATTTGTAATCTTTCTATTATTTGATTATTTGTGTCTAACATAAATATTAAACCTGCATCTGATACCATATTCTTGGTAATAATTTGCAGATCACTTTGTTTTTACTACTCCTACCAAAAGGATTGGATTCCTTTGGAGAAAACTATGCCAAGAATATTTTACAGGCAGTGATTCTTGTCCAGTACATTCCAAGGTTGTTGAGGTTTATTCCTCTTCTCATTGGTCCAAATGGCTTCATATTTGAGACGGCTTTGGCAAACTTCTTTATAAATCTTTTCACGTTTTTGTTGTCTGGCCATATCATTGGATTGTGTTGGTATCTCTTTGGCTTGCAGGTGAGTAGAAGTCATTATGTGCTTAAATATGCTGGCAGAGTTTTTTTATTTTTTTAACATTTTTCTTGCCATTTGAATATCCAAAAGCTTTTATAAACATTGTTACTATTCCAGATTTCATTATTAGAGATACATAGAGTGGATGAACTGTTAATGATACTTTTTTTCATTAGTTTCACCCTCTCCTATTAAAGAAGTGAAGTCATAATGCAATCTCAAGTTTGTAACCTCTGAAGCAATGAAATAATTCATCATTCTGTTTTTTATTTGAATTATAATATAATGAAATCATAATTGTTTTCAAATAAAGTATATTAAACTAGTTTCAAAATCAAGACCTGAGCATCATTCCTTCCAAGTTTCTCATGCTGCTGTCATTGCTCAGATTTCAAGTCTATTTTTTATAATGATTTTAAGACTTGTTTCATGTATTTTCTAGCATGTATCTTTACTCATCTGCATATATCCTTCCCATATATCAGCGTGTTTCGGTGTGCAATTATTTAATGACTGAATTTCTTAAAATTCCTACATGGAAGGTTTAGCTATTGAGCAGTATTTGTGCTCTCAAAGTCAATAAAACAAACTCCTAGTTATTTTTTGGTTTACTTGTATGACACTTATTTTATCTTCGTATGTTGTCCTGACATGGTTTGTTTGCTGTCTTCTTGTATTATCCTGGCATGGTTAGTTTGCTTTCTTTGGCATATTGCTTGCTTTCTCTTTTTGTTAATTATGAGAACTCTACAACTACTTTCATATTACAATGCATCAGTGATGGTACTCAAACGATTCTCCTACTCTTTTAACAGAGGTTAATTCATTGTCTTCATCATGCCTGCCGTAATTCTAGTCATAAAAATGACTGCATGAAGTGGATAGATAGTGGTGGACACGAGAAACATGGGTCTGATACAAGCTGGGATAGCTGGAAAGAAAATGCCAATGCCAGTGCTTGTTTTACATTGGATGGTTTTTCTTATGGAATCTATGCCCATGCAGTCAATCTCACTGGGGAGAATACCATCATCAGATACACATATTCATTAGTTTGGGGAATCCAGGTATGGAATCAATGGCATCTTTTGTACACCGTTCTTTCATTTTCTTCTATCTATTATTAGTTAACTGGAAATTTTCTCTAAAGTAAGGCGTGCGAACTTGCCACTTGAAGTTGTGTTTACCAAGATGGTATTGCTACTAAGAATATTGTCTTTAATCATCATGCTTTTATTCTTAGGTAATAACTTAGTCATTGTCCAATTTTTGTTTGATGGGTAATTGATCACTTTGGTGCACTTATTATCAAACCTAATCTAACTGTGGCTTTTAATGTTGTACAGAATTTCTGTATCACTGCAGAAAACATTCCTTTGATTTTATCTAGTTAATATTTACCATTGGATCAAAGTTTTAATGGTTGACTTGCTAATTGTTCATCTGGTTGTTCAATTTTACTGAATTTGGGGCTGTTTAGTATTCCACTCTTAATTCAATTCAACAATCATCCATTCACTGTCATCTTTAAATCATTAAAAAAATGAAGTTCATGGCTGCAACAACAAAATCTTGTTGGCAAGATTGGTGAATGTGCTTTTGTATCATGGCCTGTGTTCCTAGCAAAACTTACACCTCCTACAAATCATGGAAAGCCCATTACCCAATTTTTTTTTTTTAAAAAAATGTTATTGAACCCATTAGGATCCACAACCTAGGTCACGGGTTTGATGAGTTAACCCGGGTTGACCGGAATCGATACAATATGTCATCATCTCAATGTTGAAAAAAACATTTTAGCTTCAATTTTATTTTTAAAAGTGAAACCTCTTTTTACTAGTTGTTCAGGTTGTCTTTAAACTCGTGTGTGTGGTCTTTATTTCTATGTTATTTTTTTTGTCCTTTGATTTTTTACTTTTGTCTTTAAATCTGTCAAGTCGACTGGGTTGCAACTCTCACATAATTTAATTAGAAGCCTAGACCTAGTATGGACTCGAGTCAGGAGTTTGCAAGTTTGACAATGTTAAAAAATTCATCGTAGCTTGGATATTCTTTTTTTAGTTCAACCCGCATCATAGAAATAAACTAGTACTCTATATTTCTTGTTAACATAATCCTATATTTTATTATTATTTTGTGAAGCAAATTAGCACTCTTGCTGGAAACCAAACACCGAGTTATAACTCTGAGGAAATCCTCTTTACCATGGCGATAATTGGAATCGGCCTTTTGCTCTTTGCTTTCCTCATAGGAAATATGCAGAACTTTCTTCAGGCTCTCGGTAGGAGGTATGATTTATTGTTGAAATTTTCTTCTTAAATATCTTGCAAAAGCCCTTTGTTGGGACGTAGTTTTTTTTTTTTTTTTTTACAGGGGGGTTGAATGTTTGTTGGTGAAATCTTTATTCTTGTGAATCCATTTCAATAGAGTTCTTATTTGCAAGCATGGATGGTCTGGGTCAGAATGAGTATGTTAAATGGTGCTTTTAGTGAGGAAGAAATTTATAGCTTGTGGGTTAAAGATTATCCTGGGTTAAGATTTAAAGATATTTTCTCATTACTCTCTTGTTCAAACTCATTCATGAGTTTTAGATGCATCTTATATAATGATGGTCATCATGACTTTTTTTTTTTGTCCTTTAAAAAAGAGAGAGAAAATAACCTGAGGCAGTGCGATTAACCTATGCCAAAATAACTTCACCATGCTTGAACTCTTACTCTCAGTAAAGAAAGAATCTGACGCGAAGTCCACTATATTAACAAGAGACTTTGAAAAATATAATCTATCAGCAAAAACAAGATTCTGTTCAGATAATCTTGAGAGTGCATGGTATGGTCACCTCATACCATAAGTCAATTACATACATTGCTTCTGAGTTGTTTTTATGGTCACCTCATTAGCTATTATAATAGTTACCATAAGTCGAGTTGTAGGATGGAGCAAAAATGGATAGAATTGCTGCACACCTGGACACATTTATAGCACGTATTGTTGTTCATGCCTAATGTCAATTCTGATATGTTGATAATCGCTATAGTTTCAATGAAAAATATACTCGTAAGTACTTGCAATCCTCCATGTTTTTTCAATATCGTAGTCTAGTAGGCTACTCTTTGATATCACATCACATCAAGTTCAGTTGTTGAATCGATTAAAGAATAGGCTTACACCAATTGGGTACTCAACACAGTTAATCTTCATGAATGTGAGTTCAATATTTTAATTTAAATCTCCGAAGATGGAAGTGATATGTGAGAAATGAGATCAAAAGGCTATTATGAATGCACCTTGAGAAGAAAATGTTGTAAACCTGCATGTAACTTTTGATATGGTGCCATTATGATGCAATTCACGTTAACCATTTAGTTTTTGATTCCTAATTTGTTATTTACAAGTAGACTAGAATGTCATTTGTTTGACTAATCATTACTTGACAACTATTTATCGTTCTCCCTTCTAGGAGGGCAGAAATGTCACTAAGGCGACGTGATGTTGATAAGTGGATGAGACATCGACGCTTGCCGGTAGAACTAAGAAGGTGTGCTATTAATTTTAACTTCTCATCTCTCTCTATATATATCTGTCTTTTTTTTTATATATATTTTTATCTTTTTTTTGTAATCCTTTCTCCGTCGCTCCATCACACAAACACACTTCTATCATATATTATTGACTTGAAGGATTAGTGTTGAAATTTAATGTAATTCAATACAATTTCAAAGCTATACTGCAAGTGAGTTAGTAGCTCAACTAGCAATAGTCAAGTGGTAAGGAGTTAATTAGGAGAAGATGACATCCCTGTCCGAATACTATCACTTTCATTTTCTAACCCACATATAAGTATGCAATTGACTAGGGACCTTGAGTTGATTAGCTATTTTTTGTGGTTTGACTCTTAGATTTGGCCATCCACTTGTGGGTTGCAAGGTTGTACTGTTCAAAGCATAGTTTTAAAAACCGACCCGGAGGTTGACCCGGTCAAGAGGCCGGGTCCTGGGTTTTATGGGTTAACCCGCATAAATACAAGGATATGTATGTGCGATCCCTTCAAATAAAACAAAATATCACACCTGCAGATGTTATACCTTTACCTTTGTTGCCTTTACCTTTGTTGCTATCAAATGCTCTCCTTCACTTCAAACTGGCCATCCCAAAAATTAACAGTAAAGAAAGAAAGAGAGACAGAGCAGATCTGACGCACTTGTTGCAAATAGAGAGAGAGAAACAGAGAAAGATCAACCATGAGAACTAGCAATCACTTGATAGGGGTACTCAACTTCCTGACTTTTTTGCTATCAATACCCATCCTAGGAGATGGTATATGGCTAAGCGGCAGAGCCAACAACACAGATTG
>Ga0307513_10008693_pt1 | contig 12938 bp, 4 predicted proteins | sample 15_EM_MG_FD_202174 | JGI IMG/M metagenome (GOLD analysis project Ga0307513, IMG submission 202174) | Populus trichocarpa ectomycorrhiza microbial communities from riparian zone in the Pacific Northwest, United States - 15_EM | ecosystem: Host-associated > Plants > Roots > Unclassified | place...
TATATTTTTCCTGCACCACCATCAATAGCCTTTATTATTATTATTATTATTATTATTAATGACATTATTTTTTAATCATTATTCCTTTTTATAACGATTGATATGATGATTTCTCGTGATCTATATATATAAAATAATTATACTGTCTCAAATAGATATACGATAACACGTCATTGCTTATTAATATATAGATGAAAACAAGCGTGAAGGACCATTGCTAATGTAATCTCACTCTGCACTGCCCACTCTAAACAGTCATGGTGGTTTTTCCACTTTCCAAGCTCACCCAATGAATTCTCTTCGACTCTCCTCTGTTTTCCATATAAATCAGCACAAGGTCCCCCCCATTATAGGTCATCACAATCAGCATCGCACAAACTTCTTCACACTCGCATGCTAATGGCTATCACACGCTTCTCATACTCCACCATTCTTGCTCTTCTTTACCTGTCTTTGCTTCACCTAGTCACTTCTTTCCCTTCTTCTAATGGTCAGATTGATTACAATTACAACTATAATTACTATGATAGCTCATGCCCTCGTTTGGGAATGATTGTCAAGTATGGTGTCTGGGCTGCTTTCAAGAATGACACCAGAATAGCCGCATCCCTCCTTCGATTGCATTTCCACGACTGCTTTGTAAATGTAAAGCTATTTCTCTTTTACTCAACCACATTTCTCTCTTGCTAGGTGGTCTGTTTTTCCAAAGCAGATGTTGAAAAGGCTAGGCCCCATGCAAAGGACAGTTTGTAACCAACATGGGAGAGATCCAATGTTTTCGTCCTTTGGGCCCAGAAGGTTCAAATTCCTTGTTCAACCTTGAATAAGAGAGCCCACTAAATAGATTTTGGTGCCCACCAGTCGGCTGTGCTCTGTATACTAGTCGGGTTCTTTTATCGGATGTTATCCTCTGCTAGTTTCCTCGAATTAAATCAAAAACGATTAAAAAATCAAAACATGGGATGGGAGTGTTTTAACAAGGTTTAATTTGTCTAACCAGAAGATCTATGAGCTTGGTGTTATTGAGTTTCCTGTCTGTGGGTGCATGCCTTTTTTCTGTAGCGGAAAATTTAGAGTTCAGTCTGTTACTCCACTTCCACGACACGTAAACTTCTTTGTTTTGAATTTAAGTTATGGTATTTCGTGTGTAACACAGGGCTGCGATGCTTCCATACTTCTGGACGACACAATTAATTTCAGGGGAGAGAAGAATGCTCTTCCCAACCGCAATTCAGCTAGAGGATATGAAGTCATTGAAAGCATCAAAGCAGATGTTGAAAAGGCTTGCCCATCAACTGTTTCATGTGTTGATATATTGGCTCTTGCAGCAAGAGAATCTGTCCTTCTGGTATTGACATTGGCCATATTCATTCATTGCAGAGCATTTTCTATTTGCTCTAAATTTCTGATTTATGTGTTTACTTCATTCACCTGTTTCAGTCAGGAGGGCCTTATTATCCTCTTTCATTGGGCGGGCTAGATGGATTGACTGCAAGTGAGAAGGCAGCTAATGAACAATTGCCATCACCATTTGAACCACTAGAAAACATCACTGCTAAGTTCGCATCAAAGGGTCTTGACATTAAGGATGTTGTAGTCCTCTCAGGTTCTTGTCATCTTCGCTTTCTCTGGTTATCTCTCTCTCTCTCTCTCTCTCTCTATTTTAAGCTAGTCAATAGAGTGGTGTTCTTGCTCAAACCATAGAGCTTAAATCGGCGACGAAATCTGTGACTCTTATCCTTTTAGATGGCCACGTATTGTCGCCATATATATGCTTGCAATCTATACATGTATTGAGCCTAAGCTCAGGTTTTTGACGACCAAATTTTTGGCGATAACACCAACCCAAGGAACAGAGCAGAAGGCTTTTTAAAACTAATTTCTAATATTTTTGGCACAAACAATGAATTTGTTTTTTGTCTATTACAGGGGCACACACCATAGGTTTTGCTCAGTGCTTCTCCTTCAAGAGGAGGCTCTTCGACTTCAAAGGCACCGGCAAGCCTGATCCCACACTTGATTCTTCGGCCGTGGCAAACTTACAGGGCACGTGTCCAAATAAGGATGCATCAAACAGCAAACTTGCTCCTCTTGACTCTGCAAGCACATACCGATTTGACAATGCTTATTATGTGAACCTCGTGAACAGAACTGGCCTTCTTGAATCTGATCAAGCTCTCATGGGGGATTCCAAGACTGCTGCAATGGTTACTGCCTACAGCTCAAATTCATATCTTTTCTCAGCTGATTTCGCATCATCAATGGTAAAGATGAGCAACCTTGGGATACTTACAGGCAGCAACGGACAAATTAGAAAGAAATGTGGGTCTGTCAACTAAATATATATGTGATGTGAGTCTGTTAATCATGGAGCTTCTGTACCTAGTTTCTTTAGGGCTCAAAATGTGGTGCTCAACTAGTGGATGCTTATGTGATAGACATGCCAGTCTTTTAATAAAAACAAGTGTTTAAGTAATGATTTGAATTGTGCTTGGTTCACTCTTTGCCCAAATGTAACTTGGTTAACTCTGATCTAGATTTCCCAACTGGAACACAACTCAGTGACAAGGCAAATTATTTTCCGAGAGCTGTGAGAAAATTTAATCATCTTTGTGTAGCCTGTAAACATGGACATTCTGCCATTGCTCTGTTTGCTCACATTTATGTCACACGAGGACATGAATTGATTGGTTATCTCATTCCTGGAGCTGTAAAAATTACAAGAAACAACTTGGTGATGCTCAACTAGTCAGGTCATGGGGTTTGTTCTCTAAAGATCACTAGTTTAAGTGTTACAAACCTCAAGACCACTAAAGGCTTACATGATCGTTAACTTCAGGGTCTCGGAAAATTAATCGAGGTACGCGTAAGCTAAACTGGACACTCATGGTTATCAAAAAAAATAATAATAATAAAAGAAACCAACTAAAAATGCGCAGACATTGAAGATATATCCGTTGAAACCAGTGAAGGGTTTTCCGGACTTGTTAACTTCCCCTTGGCAAATCACATGGCAAAGAAGTGCCGGTGTCTCAGTGGTGTTTCAAGAAAATTTCCCGATGGTGACTTAAATTTATGTAAAGGTTTTTCAAGCGAGGTTTATACGAGCCACATTTCCTTCCCCGGTGCTTTAACAAACAATAATTTATAATTCCGTTCTGAGATATGGCATGGAATGTATTTTCTTATGTCACGAATCTGATATTTGCTTGGTTAGTAAGCTTAATGGATGGTGGTGGGTTCCAATTAACTAATTTTCAACTCATTTGGCGTTGATTAATGTAATTTTAGATATGCTTAATTTCCTGCACGACAGAATTAGGTTGACTCATGATTTTACATGTTTAGTTTTGAGCATACTCGCAACGAAAATAATAAAATAAAAATATTTAGGAATTTCTAGAATTTTGTTACACAATTCTAAAATTGTTTAGGAATTTATTAATTAAAGATTTAATCTTCTTCGGTTTTGAATAATTCTTTAAAGGTTGTATTATCGCAAACTAGAAGGCGTTTAATTATCCGACCTTCAACAGTAATCTACATAAACTAACAGTGAGAAATCTTTTAAATCTCTAATTAAAAGAGAGAGATTGTTATGCCTAAAGTGCTATATTTTTATTCTGTGATTTACGTAGTTTTTTTTTTCTAATAAACAATCACTTAAAAATAAGAGGCATAACTTACTATTTATAGAAAAATATGAAAAACCTTGTAAATTAGCAAAATATCAATTTACCTATTAATAATATTCATATATTAATTCAGGACAATTTTAGATATTAATCCAATCATGTCGTTATTTGATTTTTCTAAGTCTAGAAATATAATCCATGTATTTATTATATTATATTCCTTAATTTCTAAAATATATTTTAATCAAGCCATACTTAATTAAATCATCTCAATTTAATTTTTGACTCATTGTTCTTAATGTGAGTGACCCATTAAGTTCCTAATATGTTGGTCTAAATATAAATTATAATTATAATTAAATAATTTATTTTATTATCAATTCAAAAATTAATTAATTTATATTTAAAGGTCGGATGCATCATCTAGCAACATGTCATGATCCTCTAAATGTTAGAAAAGTCATTAGTGGTTTAACTTAACCTTTTAGTGATTAGTTTCTCGGTGTAATTAATATCATTTCATCAATAATGTTCTGATTTAACATTAAAGTATGTAGTATGTCTGTCATGTTAAATCATGTTTGTTCTTTACATAATAGTTATTAATCATTTAAATAAGATTTGAAACTCTTTTCAAATCTCATTCCACTTTAGCCAAGGATTTCTCAGTCAATACCATTTGAAAACAAATTGAATATTTTTCCTAATTTACTTAGAATGATAAATCATCTCTTGATTATTTAAATACCTTCATATAATTCACATTATACCCAATGTCTGCCCCTTCGTTACCTTAATTAAAATAACATGTAACAGGATCAAAGTATAACATTTTCTATATAAAATAATTTAGTGATCTCAAGTCTAAATATCTCTTACACAACCATCACGTGAGTCTTTTCATAAATATACGTGATCTCTCCATATGGAATTCTTATGTGGGTTAATTTAGTGTACATGTCTTATGACAATAACCTATATATTAGTTCTAGGTGTCTCATATACCTCAGCTTATAAGAATAACTGCTTCCTTTTATAAAGAAAAAAATATAATATATATCAGTCTCTATGTGTTTAATAAATATCTAGTATTTAAGAAAACATCGACAAAAAATAATTTAGTAACAATGCTTTGATGTAACAGTAATCTCATTATTATAACAACTTTATAGTTTTTTTTACCAATCTTTTTTGTTTCGTGGATTTTATTTTTATTCTAGATTTATAAATGAAATATTAGATTCATTAATATAATATTATATAAATATTAAAGATAAATTAAAATTTTATTAATAATAAATATATATTTATATAAATAAAATAATATTATGTGTAACCAACATCCGGTTAGCTAACAGATATATTAAAGTGTAACACTTGTGACTTATGAGGTACTGCTGCCATTTTGACAGTACTCTTGCCCACCTTAAGCAGCCACGCGATGGTTTTGCGACTTCATAAGCTAAACTAATCGACTCATCTTTGATTATGTTGTTCTACACATAAACCACCACGCAATTAAGGCCCTCATTCGAGGTCATCATCGTTATTGTTCACATACTCGAGCAAATATTAATTTGATCATGTATCAGGAACTTTTCTCATACTTCAGCGTTCCATTCCTTCGTTTCTTTTCTTTACTTCATCTAGTCACTCCTCCTCCTTCTGTTACTGGCCAGTTTGATGATTACATCCACTATGATAAATCATGCCCTAATCCATCCTTGACTGTCAGAAATGTTGTCCAGAAGGCTATGCATAGTGACTCCAGAATAGCCGCATCCCTCCTCCGCTTACACTTCCACGATGTTTTCGTAAATGTAATGATCCTGGATCTATTAACCCCCCCTCAGTTAGAAATTCCTTTGCACCTTAATTTGAAAGCAGTTTTCTGTAATAGTATAATGAAAGCACAAATCAGATAATGATCCGTTGTGGGGTCAGCTTAAGATTGGCTGAATATGAGTGTTATGGCAACAGTTTTTTTTCCTGGTTTCTGCGAGAGGGTTCGTATTGGAAGGTCAAACTGGTGTCGAGCTTGCAGAAGTAGAATCGAGAGGGTTCGTATTGGAAGGGTTCTCAAGTAAATGAGGGAGGGGCAAAACTTAAATAACTTACACTTGAGTTATTGAGGTTCTGATCTGTTTATAACTCCAGTTCTTATGACATGATGTTCTCCTGTGAATCATGGTGTCAGAATTCCTTACTTTTCTGTAATAATTTATTAAAAAAAGGGGGGGAAGTCAAGTAAAGCAACTAGATGGTCATCTTTCATCTTAATTTTTCCTTTGCGCAGGTTTGCGAGGCTTCAATACTTCTTGATGACACAAATGATATCAAGGGAGAAAATAAAGAATGCTTTTCTGAATCACAAGTCAGCTAGAGGATATACAGTCCTTGACAGTACAAAGACCATCTCGAAGAGACTTGAACATCAATTGTTTCACGTGCTGATTATATTGATTCTTGCAGCAAGAGATTCCGTCCATTTTTCTAGTAACAGAGATGCTTCTTCGTCTTTTTCATTTTTTTAAAAAGTCAAATTATGAAAATACCCTCGAAATCCAAAAAACCTAAGGCTGGTTTCAAGGGCATTTTAATCTTTTCATTCTTATTTTTTTTGTTATTTTTTATTTAATTAGAGGTTGTTTAATAATTTTAAATAATTAAATATTATTAAAAAAATTGTTAACATAGCATGTGACAGCCCCTATACCTTTTGGGCAGCTCATACGAGGCCATACAGTTACCAAAATCCTCCATCCATGATGGAGATGAAAGCATCAAGTCATCTTCCATCCATGGTGGAGTTGCGAGTATCGAGTTAATTATCCTTTTCTTAGTAGTGTAATGTGTGCACACGATAAAGGTCTGGTTGGGATGGGATGAAGTATTTTTTCCTTTTCTTTTCTCTCTCATGCTCTTGAAATTCACGTCAGCCCTTTCAGAAAACAATTGTCTTTTAGTTTGTAATTTTATCGACTTTGACCCTCATTCTTTTTATTACTATTTAATTTTTTATGCTTTTTGAAGGTTAGCATTTTTTAATTTTGTCCCTATGCATTTTATTCCATTTGATTTTTATATTCAACTTGGTCCTTCTACTTTTGATTACTTTTTTTGTGTTTAATACTTTTCTAGATTAATTCTTATTTTCAAATTTGTCCCTTATCATTTTATTGCATTTATTTTTTTAATCCAATTTTAGTCCTCGTTTTTTTTATTGCTATTTTCTTATCATTTTCTTGATTTATCTTTTTTTTATCCCTGAACATTTTATTTCATTTAGTTTTTTTATCCATTTTTTGTCCTCATTCTTTCAATTACTTTTTTCTTTTTCTTAATTTTTTTTTTTTAATTTAGCCCTTAATTATTTTTTTCATTTTTTTTATAATATATTTGGTCCATATTGTTTGGATTTTAAATTGTTTTACGGTTGAAAATTTTACTTTGTCAATTTATAATGATTGTCTTCGGTAATCCCCATCTCATGACTTGGACCCGATTTAAGTTCGGTTTTTTTTGTTGTTTATTAAATATTTTTTTTTTTTCAAATTCATCATTTGACATTTGATTATTAGGCATTTAGTTTATTGTTTGTTCCATTTTTTTTTTAGTTATCTAGATCTCATATCCCCGGATAACAGATTAGTTGAGTTAACCTAAGTTGATTTGGATTTTTTTTTTCTTTGATGTGTTTTTTTTATAAAATTAATTTTTTTTTAATTTCATCCTTCGTCATTTAAATATTGGCATTTGAGCTTTGTCATTTTTTCACTTTTCTTTTTGTTGAGTTAATTTGAGTACGGGTAAGTAAAGTTAGCCCGAGTTAGCTCAGATTTTCTTTTTCAATATCTTTTTTATTTAACTTTGTTTTTTTACTAGTTTTTTCTTTTGAAGTCTAATTTTTTTTCTCCTGATCTCATGTTATGGGTGGCAAGTTAGTCAAGTTAACCCGGGTTGACTCAGGTTTTGTTCCTCTATTATTTTTTTATGACATTGATTTTTATTTTATTTTATCATTTGACATTAAATTATTGTCTCTTGAGCTTCGATATTTTTTTTACTTTTCTTTTTGTTAGGTTATCTTGAAAGGAGGTTAGTAAAGTTAACCCGAATTAGCTTGATATTTTTTTATTGAACTTTGGTATTTTTTTACCAGGTTGTTCTTTTGAAATTATAATTTCTTTTATCTCAATCTCATATCATGGGTCGTGAGTTAGTCAAGTTAACTGGGTTGAGTCGAGTTTTCTTCGTCGATGTTATATTTTTTTAAATTATTTTTTCTTTCATCCTTTGAAATTAACTAATTTTGCATCAGCAATGTTGGAGGCTTTGTGATCTTGAGAATCTTAGAGAAGAGAATTAGAAAGAAACTAGATAATTGTATGCGCTACGTTACAAGTCGGATCAAATTTTTATTGAACATAAAAAAGATATCCAGATGTTGTTAACATGTTTTCTAGCAAAAAAGAATTTATACAAGAGCAAGAAAAATCTGATATTAAGGTCATTAACTCTACTGAATCCAATAAGACTAGGTAATTTAATAATCTGATTTAAACTTATACAATGACAGCAGATGAACCTTAAAAAAACATTTGGCAACGTTCAACTAAAATAAATGAGATACCAATACTGCACCTAGGGGAAAAAGGAAAAAAAGAAGATTATTAGAAACTAACTCACTATCACTTCATTGTGGACATCTCTCACAAAAAACAAAAAAACAAAAACTTGTTGAAACAGCTCAAACCTGACTATAAAACTCTGTATCACGATATAAGAAGAAGTTGTATGGGTCGCTAGAACAATAACCCTGAACAGGAAATCCAACAAAACAAAATGAAGTGAGTATACGTCCATATGAAATAAATCAATTTTATTTAATTCAAGAATGAAATTTATTTAAAATAATAATAAAGAATAACAAATAAAAAGATCTTAAGTAACCTAATTAAATAAAAAAATGATAAAACCAATGTCATAGAAAGCATGAAAAAAAAAAAGTTCAATCTCCAACTAAATAAATATTGAAGGATGAAATCAGAAAACATTAGCTTTTAAAAATGATTAAAAATAAAACCAAAGCATTCCTAGGGAAACCTCATGAAGCCAGGTTAATTTCTAAAGCCTGCAATCCAAAGTCTCTTAGACACGGGCTTAACGAATGTCAAATCCAAACCAATTAAATATTGTAGAATCAAATCCGGTAAAGAATTCTAATTTTGAAAACTTTGCTAAGAAAAGAAACAAAACAATCAAAAGAATAAAAATTAAATATATCAGGAAACAAATTTAGGAGGTGGAATTGTAAAACAAATGCAATTCTAGAAATGATCTTAGTCCAGAAAAAATAACAATTAGAAGATCAAAGACCAAGTTTGACAAAATAAAAAATTCAATGAGGATGAAATTAAAACAAAAAACTAATGCACTGAATTATTTAAAAAAATATAACCAAAAGCAAAGGGACTAAATAAAAAAGAAATAAAAGTTTAGGGGCTGACTGGAAAATATCGGGTGGGAGGGTGTAGAAACCAAGGAAGAGAGGGGAAAGAAAATAAAATGGTCGTCAGTGACAAACCGAAGAACCTATCAGTGCACACACCACATATCCAGATAGAAGACGTCGAGACGAAGCTGATGCCACCCTGGAACATCCTTTTTTGTTGCTCTAATCAGCCACACAGGTCGTACAAAGACAACAGAGCGGCTGACGCAACCCCAATACGAATCAATTTTTTTTTCTTTTTTTTTAAATACTTAAATAACCCCACCCCTACTCATTAATCACAAAAAAAAAAAAAACATGAATAAAATGATACAAATACCCTTTAATTTGAGAGTTAAATTAATGGATATTATGAAATGGCCCTCCATCTATTTTTTTTTTTTTTGGTTTCCAAGGGTAAGTAGGTATTTTTCTTGTGCACTAACTATGTTAAAATACAAAACTAACCCTCATGATAAGGAAAAAAAACAATTTTTTAGAGGGCAGTTTTGTAATTAAAAACAAAAAATTACCCATGTTGCCCATTCAATTTCAGAACACCAAAATTGTCCACATGCAAAGGCAATTATACCCTTAAAACTTAGTCAGGTTTTTTTTTTTTTTCTTAAGTTCGAAGGTTGGAAAAACACTATTGCCGTGCCCTCCACAGTGACATGTGTGTGTGCAGTGTTTTCCAACCTTTTTTAGTCTTTTTTTATTATTATTATTATTATTTATTTTTTTACTCCCAAGCCTGGAGAAAACGCAGAGCCCAACCAAAGAAAAAGGATGACAACCATTCCCTCCACAAAGAACAACACCAGAAGCATCCACACCTTAACGTGCATTAAATGGCCGTCAACTCACTGAGTCCAAAACCGTATGAATTTCCACCTTTCCTGGGCATGGTAGAGACTGAGCAGCTGCCAAACGAAAAGCTCCCAGGATATGAGACAGCAGCCATCAAACACACGCGTGCCATGATTCAAGGAAGAAACTTATGGGCAACATGAAATTGATCTGACAAACGCACTGCAACACCTAATATTCTGGGAAAAGAACCATGCCAGCTGAAGGAAATGGCTGCAGGAAAAGCACACAAAAGTTGAAGGAAAAAAAATCTCTCTTCTAAGCCCAACCAAACACATAAGAAGCCCAGCTGAGCAATATGTTCCCTAGCCCAAATCCTAAAAAATAAAGCCCAAACAATATGAAATTGGTTATTAACCCTTTTCAAAGTTCACTATATAAATATTAGAAGAATGTTTTATTTTTTCAATATGAAATTTGAAGCCCTTTAGTATATATACTCTATGTTTACCAGAAAAAAAGTTATTTTTTCAATGTGGGATTTGAAATCCTTTAGTATATATATTTTATGTTTACCAGAAAAAAATTTATTTTTTCAATGTGGGATAAATAATCTTTTTTATTTAAATACTTCAACTTAAAATGATAACATATTATATTTTTAATGTGAGATAAAAAAAACCTTTTGAAATAATCTTTTAAATTTCATTATTTACAACATATATAACTTATATTCACATGGATTGTTTCTTAATTTTTTCATATGAAATATTAAAACTTCAAATATAATTTTTAAAATTTTTCTGAGTTGATTCAGGTCAACCCATATAAGCCGGGTCAACCCCCGGGTCGAGTTTGATAACTATGCATAAATGTATTTGCTAGGCCATCCATATAATTAGTTTGAGGCAGATCATTATTTAATTGTAGCAAACTCACACCTGATTACTCAAAATCACCTATTATTGCAAGTCCGACTACATCATTGACATTGAAAAACAAGTGTATACTTTGAGATTTTAATTAGAGTATATTTTTGTATTTACAAATTGAACAAAGATATATATTTTAATTGATAAAACATATTTGAAAGAAAAGATTTATAAAATTATTGTTTTTATGTGAAACGATCGAACAGTTAATATAATTAGATCTAACTAATCGACCGGTTAAGATAGATAATTAAACTTTCATTTTATTGTGCTTCAGAAGCACAAAATTTACTAAATATTGTGTTTTTAAAATGCAATAAGATAAAAATATGCTATTTTCTCTAATTTTTCTAAATAATGTTATTCTATCAATATTTTATGCTAATTTTTTCTTTTAAAAAAACATTCTAATGCACACAGATTCAAAAAAAAGAAAAAGAAGAAGAAAAGAAGCTGACAAGGAGCGTTTGGATTAAAAAACAAAAAAAAAGAACATAAAGAAAAGCTGGTAGATTCCTGGCCAAAGTTTGTACAAACCCTATGTATATTTGAGTACTTTGTCCTTGTCTCAAAAACCACTTTTCTTCTCTAAAAAATTCTACGTGGTTGGATCTGCCAAATTATTGTATGCTATTATTATGATCCATCACCATCTCTATCACAATCACAATCATTCATCCCACAAAGACGTCCTCTCTGCTTCCACATTAGATTCTCTGTGCAAACTACTGACCTCCAGCAAGCTTGAAACCTCTGCCTCCCAACCCTTTCCTCCAACTGGATAATCTCTTTATTCAATGCTAATGAAGTTTTAGCCTTCAGTTCTAAATGATGTTGTCTTAGATGCAATATTCTAAGTATTATTCAAACAGATTTAGTTTCTTTGACACTTACAAGAGATTAGAGAGGAAAGGAGAGACTTAAATAATCTTATATATATTTTACATGTTGAAGCAGCAATATTGATATTACTGCACGTTCTAGGAAGAAGATTTTTTTTTATTATTATTATTATTAATGTGGGTGTTCGGGTCAGCTTGCGCGCACCTCGATTAATTCCACGAGCCCTAAAGTTACTGATCATATAAGCCTCCAGTGATAAAAAAAAATTTCTTCATTATTATATAATGATGCATACAAAGCTAAAACCCAAATTAACAACTTGATTTAATCATCAGTACTGCTGTGTATTGATTATATTAAATATATTAGCATTACAGGATTTGTACCATCAAAACTTTGAAAAATGAAAGGTATTCTTTATCTTTTGAATTAAATCATTTTTAAACACAGAGTTAATTATCCAATAATTGATCAACTCATGCTATTGGGTCTAAAATGCTCTAATTTATATGATAAAAGAGTTAATTGTCTAACAATTGATTAAATGATATCATACATATAAATTTATTGTGATTTTAATTTAAATTAATGCATTCCACTAGTCATCACAGGCAAAAGCATACAGTGTTCAACCAGCAGCATTATTTGGGGGTGACGTTGGCCAGCTGGCTCAAAGTTTTGAACATAATTCCCAGCTTTTTTCAACTTATTTTAAAAGAAAATCTGAAGCTTTTTGACCTTTAATAAAAGCAAAACTTATCCATAGAAGCCAGGAATGACAACTCTGGAATCGAAGAATGAATGATTTGCCTCTTCTGCTGTACATCTGAGGTTCTGCTTGGCGCTTTGAAAGTAATTTGTCGCCTATTGAAAAGGGCCAGAGAAACAGAAGGACGAAGAATTCATGGAGATTTCTCAGTTCTGAGCAAGAGCATATATTCCTCTCATAGAACACATAGCTAGTCAAAACATATCAATAAAGTTGATATGAATATTGAAGGGCAAGGTTCAGTCCTTTTTCTTTTTCTTTTTCTTTTTTTTTATGTGAATCCAATACATATCAATAAATGACATTAGCATGGAATTAAATTCATTGTTTGGATGATGTAATTAAATACCTGAAACTACAAAAATTCCAACTACACCAAGAATGCAAATATATATCGATGACAAATGATATTCAGTTTATCATATATATATATATATATTAAAATAAAGGAGTGT
>Ga0307513_10008694_pt1 | contig 12937 bp, 10 predicted proteins | sample 15_EM_MG_FD_202174 | JGI IMG/M metagenome (GOLD analysis project Ga0307513, IMG submission 202174) | Populus trichocarpa ectomycorrhiza microbial communities from riparian zone in the Pacific Northwest, United States - 15_EM | ecosystem: Host-associated > Plants > Roots > Unclassified | place...
TTTTCACTTACCATCGGTTACATTATCCTCTTTGTATTAAAGACATCGATATTTCAAATAATTCTGGCACACCTTCCGGTACTTTTATAGCAACCGTATTCCGAATACACGATGAGAATAGAAGTACACTGGAGGGCAAAGGTGCATGGGTTTTTCCGCATCGCAACCAGTGAAAAAAAATGTTCGCATCCGGAACAAAGTAGGGCACCGATCACCGCCACCATCCCTCCACGAGCCCCTTACATAGTGCCCCTGCATGCTTGAGTCAAGTCTCTCTTAGAACTAGAAATTTTTTCAGGCAAAAATAGGAGTCGGCCTAGGATTGTGGGGCCCGAGGTCCAGCACTTCCATATGTTGATGGTATTATATTTGCCGGGTAACTTAACTTGCTCTTGGGAGAAGACTCACTTTGAGGTGCTTGACTCGCACCTATTTCCACCATTTTTTGGCCTAGAAGACTAAGTTCTACAAGGTAATGTAAGGCCTCTGCAGCCTTATCAGTATTCTTTCTTTCTTTGGCGTGTGTAGGTAGGTTGTGTTGCTGGCATTATGTTGGATTTCGACCTCGCGGGTGTTGGGAAGATTATTTTTTTAGCGATGGTTGCGTTGTTGCTAATTCCATCCCTTTAGTTTCATCCGCCTACATGGTTTCTCCCATCTTCTGCCCACGTCGATGAACGCGAGATGTCACAATCGGATGATTGACCTTCTGCTCACCACACGCCAACCATCATTGGCCGATATACCCAAATCAGAAGGAAGGGAGAGCCCTACGAGATATTATGTCATTACGCTGCTGATACATGGCCTCCGTCGTCACAAACTCATTAATGGTTCAAGCAGCACGTGGCACAGGCCCCAGATTATCGATCGAGGAGACTGGATTTGGATCCTGTGGAATCCCAGACTCTGATTTAAAAAGCGCAGCGAAGGGTTGTGGCGACTGGCCATCCGTGACGTAAGGGGATGCAGAGCCGCCGGTATACTAATTCCTCGGGGAAGACCAGAGCTCCGTGGGGAGGTCGGGATGAACTGGGTTCAGCTTCAGCGAAGACGACGGGCTGCTTCCACATTTGGGGTTGTATATTTTGATGAATGATACTAGTTCTGAGAAGGCGGTGTCTCGAATATCGACTTTTTTTTTCCCGAAATGTTTTGGCCCCTCGCTTGTTTGGTAGGGTTGAAAGGAAAGGAAATGAAAAACTCAGTAAGAGCGAAAAAATTAGGCTTCCCGTTTTCTCGGCAAGTTTTGGGTAATTCTAGGTTGTTTTCATTGTTTTCGCTCGCACCGGTTGTGCCTGGAAAAACGGAAGTCGCGTTGCTGTGAGGGTAGCAGAATGATAGGTGGTAAGTTTTTTTGCTAAATAATCGCCTTACCAATCGCATCCGTAATGAGGAAGCTTAATGAATGTCCGTAAGGCACGGTGATGAATTGGGAGACAAGTGTTCTAGGCGCGACTTAATATTGTTCAATCTGTGATTGATCGCGCCGGCACTCGCTCACACGAATTAAGATATTTTGGGATTTTCTCGAGATTTGAATAACATCGGGCGGCAAGGTTGAAGAACTAAGTTTGAGGAAGCTGCCCGCGCTCTAGGCATGACCACCTTCTCCATTCCCCTCGTTTTTTTCGCGGCTCAACAAACTACAATAAAATGTTAGTGTATCATATCTGTGGTTACAATTACCTTAGAGATTCCCTAGGAAAACGTCCAAAATTCATGCTGCCCCCCAGGGTGGCTTCCCTTTCTCTGAATCGTATAGCCTATGGTCCCCACGCCGATAGATTTTCAAAGCCTGATCCCACAGCCGATTTCAAGGCCCCAGACTCAGGCACTCCCACATTTCACACCAAATTATGACATAAAGATTTGGTCCTCCCCTCAACTACTCTAGAAACTATCAAACATACATGGGATCCACTGCCCTTAGCTCCACCGAGCTACACAGTTGACTGACGATCATTTTATTATCATATCCTAACTTCCTAACTTGCCTTCTTCCCCTGAGCTGCCCCTCTTTCCCTCTTCCACACGGCTCTCTTCCTATTATTATCATTCATACCAAAGTTCTTTCTCAAAATCAGACCATTCCAGATAAAAGGAACTCCTGAACACCCTAATGCATCAAACCGTGACTCCAGTACTGTTTAATAGTCCCTTCCATACCGGCCGCAGTCCCCTTAAGTCCAATCTGCTCAACTTTAGCGTTAACAAAATCCCTCGGTGTGGGAATCATATGCTGTGCTTGCGAATCCTACCCACAGAGGATGTGATCACGTAACCTACAACCAATTGAACCTGCACACCATCACGTTTGAGCTCGTCGCCGAGATCGGTGGACTACAGTTGCAGGAAAGTCTTCTAGCCTGGGTAAGTGGCCAAAAAGGGAGTAGGAAGCTTTGAGTTGAGTGTACCATTAAGATTGATGGTGATGATCTCGTCCATCTTCATGGACGTTTCCAAAAAACGAATACGGATATCATGATTTTTCCCAACATTACTAAACAGAATCGCGATATGAAGTCAAGCGCTCGTTGTCCACCGAGTGATTCTTCCCAAATCCCAAGTCTGGATACCGGAGTACTTGGATTCGATTTCATGACCAAGGGTAGCGAGTTTCGATTCGGTGCCGGGGACGGGGGCGACGTGGAATCCCTTTGCAGAGAGCTAGCAGGAGAATCCCTTCCAAATACCATCCGAGGCGCCGGTGATGAGTGCCAGCGACCCTCTTGGCCAAAGTTTGTGCAGCTATAATAACAAGTGAATCAGTATTCCACCCAACCTCCTGCGGGTTCTAGGAGATATACATTTGTCCCACTAAGAATGGACAAACTTGAGAAAGAATTGAAGACTTTGAGCGAAACATTGAGAACAGTGGGAGCAGCGAATAGAGCAAGAGTGGAGAGCACAATGGTAGGGACAAAGGAGGAGATTTTGAAAATAAATTCGCCGGGGAAGGTAATGCTGTTTGTGCTCGGCAGCAACCGCGGAATCGATGTCTATTGAGTGGCCTTGGGGAGGAGTGACTCTCGTTTTGTGAAGGGAGCTCGGCCGGCCCGTTCGCAGTGTCGGGAATCTCCCACTCAACATTGATACGAATGGAGGGTGCAGGTGCGCCCCCAGGCGACGCCCACTGCCCAGTAACATTAACACCGGATCAGTGGACTCAGTGTCTCCGAGTGACAAAGTATCCATGTGATTCTGAAGAATGTAAAGAATTCAAGGGCCAATTGGAGCCTTGTTTCGTTCTTCTGATGCGCGATACCTTATTAATTACTTATTCACCAAATCCTCTCCACGGAAACCAAGCAAACATGGTGTTACCTAGGTATTGCAGACGCTCAGTTGTTTCCCCGGAGCATCATGATAAACCGAGTCTAGCTCTGCTCCCCTCAGCTGTCAGAACCATCATTTTCCGAGTGATAGCTAGTGTTCCCTCATTTTTCCCCCTGGGGTACCATTAGTAGTTTTGGTTCTGGGCACATCGCTAATGTAGACACCGGTGGAAGCGAGGCTGTGAACCTAGCTGCGCAGTCATTCCGATTACCAACGATCAGCTACATGCAATTCACTCTTGCTGCATTTGGGGGCGGGATGGGGCAATTGGCGGGGCTTCCTGTGGGGCGTGCTAGCTGTGGTGGGCGGGGCGGCGTGTCACGGCTTAGGGGGCCCCTGGTCGGGTTCGGGAGGGGAGAGGAAGGCCCCCCCCTCCCAACAGCAATGCAATTCTATTAATACTCAAATTCACTCGTAACAACAAAGCAGGGATGAAAGCGTTCTCAATATACGCAATATTTTCTGCCAATCAAAGAGACTCCAACGCGCGGGGCCCTATCTTAAAGACTACTGGTTCAACCCCTTGCGTAATATACTCCACTCAATCTTAAAAACCCCATCTAAAAATTCGAAATGGACCAGTAATCTCGTTGTGCTCATCTATGCCGACAACTTCTTTCTTGTCTCCGCTAGCGCTTGCAGTATCATCTGTGGAGGCATTTGTCGATACCCTTGTGTATTGTTGAGCACCATATTGGATGTGTTAACAATATCAACAAGTGGGGTCAAATGCGAAAAGTAACTACGATTTCCATTGATCTCTGTAAGCTTCCTCAAGAGTCATTTCAGCCTTCCGTCCAAGCCCCTCGTCAGCTCCAGTGGGGACTTCCGTAAGATCCAAAACATCTCCCTCCCTTCCCGGGACAACATCATAAGAGAGGTCTCTTCAGAAAACATTTGAGAAGGCCATGGTCGTGTCGGGGGCTGTGGGGCCTTTTCCGGTACCGATGTTCCATACCCGGCGTCAAGGCTTGTCTTTTAGATGTTTGTTTAGAGCCGCAATGTCACCCTTGGCAAAGTCAACGATGTGGATGTAGTCGCGAATCGCAGTGCCATCGTGGGAAGCATAATCTAGTCGGGTGAGCTACCGGTGTTAGGAGCGGCAAGATCTGAAGTAGCTCACCTGTTCCGAAGACCTTAAGGTTATCCTGGCGCCTAACAGCAACCTGCAATAATAGAGGTTGTAAGAAACTCCTTGATGATCCTCCCACATGTATCCCGACTGATGGGCGCCGGCAGGGTTAAAGTATGTAAGAAGCGCAGAATTCCAGCGGGGGTGCGACTCAACATGGTCCTCGATAACTACAGGGCTAAATTAGTATAAATGAGCCAATCTTCAGGCATGGGAGCTGCGGAGCCAGTTTACGGCGAACCTAAGCATTGCCATCTCAATCATCATCTTAGTTCTCCCGCAGGGTTAGTAGGACTAATGGGGAGAGCCTCTAGGATGGGGATCATGGTTGGATATCTCGTAGCGTCACCACAAACGGTGGCCGAAGAGGGGAACACAATGTTCACGCTATTCGCTTGCATGGAGCGGAGGAGAGAGAGACGACCCCTCCGACATTGACGCGGTAGTCTTCGACTACGATCTCGGTAGACTCTCCAATAGATTAGCGATTCTACCTGCTAGACGCACACCCAGAATTGTGAACGGTTATGGAGTAGAGTCGGCGCGGATGTATGATCTTGAAAAATCAACGTGTGCAAGAGGGCCACAAACCTTACAAGCCGAAAAATGAATAACAGAATCGATATCGGGATTGCCTTTGAATATATATCGATGGCTTCTTGGTCTGTTACGTCTGCATTGTAGAATACCGGGCGTTTGCCCCAGATGAGCACGATACGGTTAAGAGACACCTCCGAAGAGTTTTTAGAGGCTGTCGGTATCAATGACTTCGTAACCAGCAACCAGGAGGTCTAAAAAGCGGTAAAAGACGCAATGTAACCAGTCCCCGTATTTCTGTCGCGAGAAATTTCAGCTGATTTCAAATTCAGTCGGTAAAAACAATCTAATGATTAGCCAACTCACCCGGCGACAGAAACCGTTCCTTCTTTTTCCGGCATCTTTGACTGGGGGTGTGACTGAGATGCAAAAGATGGATACGGTTGGTAGTGGTTGCTGGCCAGTCAAGGGACGGTGGCAACAGAGTTGAAAAAAAAAAGGGGGGAAAATCAGGAAAAAGGATCTGGGATGACGGTTAATGACCGGGCGCTATCAAGGAGTGGCATATGGTGGGGGAGATGTTATGCTGCCATTCCCCCCTCAGACGCTTCTCTTTCTCTCTCTGCCGTGCATTCGCCCACCACTGCTTACTAGCAGCAGCAGCAATAGGGGAAACCTTTATGCGCCCTCTCTATTTTTCCCCTCTCGAAGAGATGCATGAATTCAAAGAAAAAAAATAAGAAACCCGATAGAGGGTGTCTTTCGTCCATTTATTTGACAATGACGGCCACTATAATCTGAAAGATCTAGCCTATTGTAACAGGAAACGAATATCTAATTGGAAAAGAACCAGAGAAAAACCCAGTTGAAGAAATACCAACCCTCATACCGTTGTTGACATTTTTTTCCTTTTCGCTTTTCCATCCGACCGAGCGCCAGTTTCCCAGATGATTATAATACCCCCATGCCCCCCACAGACCGATTCAGGACTGAGAGCAGCGCCACCGAAAGGGTGACCAACTAGCCGGAAACCGCAACGCCCACATCACTGGGTCTCACCAATGGTTTATCCAGAGGGTCATCGATCTCGTCCAAACGGTCAACTGCACCGGAAGCGTACACATGGGTGTGCAAAATGGAGGCTTTGAGGTCGATCAAGCGACGATCAATGTCAGTAAAACTGCGGCGAACCTCGGCAGTCTCATTATCGACCTTGCGGTGGAGGTTACGAATATCGGTTCGGGTCTCGTAAGCGTGGCGACGCATATCTGCACGAACTTCCGCAAAGTTTTTTCCAAGATCGGCCCTCACATCTGCACACTGTTCCACAAGTTTTTTGCCTAAATCCGCACGAATGTCCGAAGACTCCTGGGCTAAATGTTTTCCAATACCGGCATCGATTCCGGCACACTGTTCGGCTATTTCACCACGCAGATCGGCACACTGTTCGGCTATTTCACCACGCAGATCGGTGCCCTGTTGGGCCAACTCTGCGTGGATGTCCGCAAACCTTTGGTCAGTGTTGACGCGAGCATCTTTAAATTTCTCGTCCATGCGCTTCGACAATTCCGCGATGGAGGCCAGAATATTTGCGGTCGGGTCAAGTGGGGGCATGATTTGGCTCCGTCCTTCGTGTCCAGCGCCTACTACGATGTGAGCATAACTACGGCGAAGTCTTGGTTGCCTTTTTGATAGAAATTCTGTGAGCCACGTTCGGCAGACTTACCTACAACCCGCCCTACACCTTGTCCACGATGGGTCGCGTGGACACTTTCATACATAGTGGCGGGTCTTTGTTTAGAGCTTCTATTACGTAGTTAGCAACTCAGGCAGCATATAATTAAATTAGCAAAGAATGACCCGACTCACTGTGAGGGAAAAGGGCAAAAAAAGGATTTGGTAACGGGTTTGTTTGTTTCTCTGTCCTTGCGTGGGTGAAGGACTTCGTGGCTTTCTGTGTGTGCTGCAGGCAAACACTCATCTTATGTCAGAATCGAACACCGCCAAGCCTTTGTGCGAGGGTGTGACTTGCATTTTTATGTATTGTGCCGGGCACATGAAATCAACCGAAAACTAATCAAAAGCCCTTACCACCTTTCATTCTGCAACCCTCACACCAACGTGACTTCCCTTTTTCCAAGCATGACGGGCGTGAGCGAAGAGAAGGACAGAACCAAGAATTACCCAAAACTTACCGCGAAAATGGCAAGCCTAATTTCTTCGCGGTTACTAGGTTTTTCTTTTCCTTTCCTTTCAACTCTACCAAACGAGCGTCGATATTTGAGCCACCGCCTTCTCAGCACTAGTATCATTCTTCAACACACACAACCCCAAATGTCGCGGCTGCCCACCGTCCCAGCCGAACCCTGTATTCCGGACCTTCCCCAGGAGCTGCGGTCTCCCCCGAGGAATTAATATACCGGCGGCTCTTCATCCGCTTAGGTCACGGATTGCCGGGAATCACAAGCCCCCGCGGTGTCTCTTGCATCAGAGTCTGGGATTGCACAGGCTCCAAAGCCAGTCTTCCTAACCGTTAATCTGGGGCCTGTGCCATGTGCTGCTAGATAGAACCACTAATGAGTTTCTGACGACGGAGGTTTGGTATTCGCAGGTTGATGACACAGCTTCCCGTAGGGCTCTCCCCTTCTTTTGATTTAGTATATCGGCTAATGGTGGTTAGTATGGGGTGAGCAGGGAGCCAATCATCCGGTTATGACCTCCCACATTCCTCGGCGTAGGAGCTGTTCCTGAGAACAGCTTTGCACACTATCAAGGAATCGATCTCCGAGCAATACACCGGTGCTACAAGTCAAACAATTATGGTTTTTTTTCTAAGTTGCTGAAGGCTTGGATCACTATTTACACCCGTCTCTACCTGTGGGACTACACAACGCTAGGGTCTTTCACATCAGAGATTCTACACTCCATTGAGTCTTTATCCAGGCGTATGGAGGATCGATATGCTGAGGCGGGGCACCAGTTTGCCTCCGTTCGTGCCGATGTTGGGAAGCAGATTGACTCTGTTTGTGCCGATGTTGCGAAGCATTAAGTCATGGCCGTTTGGATATAATTGATTGCTCTTTTGATTACCACTATATCCCGATCTCTCCACGGAGCTGCGGTCTTCCCCTAGGAACTCGCATACCGGCGGCTCTCCATCCGCTTACGTCACGGATTGCTTGTAATCACAAGCCTTCGCTCCGCCTCCTGCATCAGAGTCTGGGATTCCACAGCCTCCGAAGCCAGTCTCCTCAACCGATAATCTGGGGCCTGAGCCACGTGCTGCTAGAACCACGAATGAGTTTCTGACGACAGAGGCTAGGTATTCGCAGGTTGATGACACAGCTTCTCGTAGGGCTCTCCCCTTGTTTTGATTCGCTATATCGGCTAATGATGGTTGGTATGCGGTAAACAGAGAGCCAATCATGCGGTTATGACCTCCCACGTTCCTCGGCGTAGGAGCTATTCCAGAGAACAGCTTTGCGCACTATCCCGGACTCGATCTTCGAGCAATACACCCATGCCCGAAGTTCTACAATGACGGGGTCATTTTCTGAGTTGCAGCAGGCGTAGATCACTGCTCACAACACTCTCTACCTATAGGACGACACAACGTTGGGGTCTTTCCAAGGTTACGAAGCTTAGCAAAATAATATCACCGCTGTCAGACTATTTTCGCCCAGGCCGTGTGGCTTTTCACTTTTTTACGCTGGAATCATTAGCGCATTGGGTTGCCGGGTCTTGCTTTGGTGAATTTGGCGTGTTTGTCAGCGACGCCAGCTATGTAATTGTTACCGCGACAACAGTCGATATCTTCTCACTCGTAGTACCGGCGGTTTTGAATGCTGGGGAGGTGTTACGCTTTTTGAGACTAAAATGAGCGCCCCGACTAAGGGACATAGTGTTAGTGAGATTGAGGGATCTGAGAAGACTCGCCAGATATTCTTCAGTGGGGGAGGGGATACTGGTTTATGAATTCACATACTGGGTAGGCTGTTCACGGGTCCATAGTTGGGGAGTTTATTTGCTAACGAAGATCAAGGCGGAAGAGAAACCACCTCACGGGGCATGTGGGAAGATTTACTAAACAAGTGGGGGTCCTTCATCATTTACCCCAGGAATACCATCGCTCTTCTTGAGCGGGCCAAGGGATCTGGAATATCTTGTCCAGGTGGCTATAGATGATGCCAGGAATCGAACCACAAAAGCTGTCCTGAAAGTCAGCTATTCGGGCGTTCCATGTCAAGGGGGAGACTGCGTTCTCCTTTAGCATCAAGCACTCATTTTCCGCATATGCTTGCCAACATCATGGTTATGATCGGGAACACCCCGTTACTAGAGCCTAAAACTCCCCTTGCTTCGATCAGTCCGGTGACCCAGCAAAGGGGCTCACAGAACTCGCTTGATTGCAACTACAACTGGCTGTCGGCTTTAAATGAGAGATTTGGCTCCGGAATACGCCTTCAGATGTTCAGAATCTGCCAAGACCAGCATTAAGGTGATTCACGTTCGATTTCCCCCGTCAACCTGGCCAACCTTGACGCCTACCCATAGCGCAAAGGTATTCGCACCTGGATACCTCTTTAGCCCCGTGAATAAACCCGAAGTTCTGGGTGGGCTCTTTTTCTATGCGCCTTATTCGGAGAGAATCGCGTCCTTGGCGGAAGGAACCTCCTGGGTTACTATTATTGAGACGGGGGTATATGTGCGCCTCGACTCCACGGTTGAGGCGGTTGACTTGATTTCAGAATCTTCTGCGGCTAGAAAAGGACCTAACTGGTTCCGGAATGAGTCAGCTGTTCAAGGCGATTACCCATAATTGAGGTCGCTGCCTTGACCAATCCCGGGGTTCACATAATTAAGAGGAGGCGGGCTATTGAGGTCTTCGATTCTACTATCAGATATGGAATGTCCAGTTCCCCGATTGGTGTGGAGGCCGAAGCTAGGAATTTGTTTGAAAAGCAGGGGTGAGCGGAGGACCGCGCCGCTGCATCGGTAACTGATTGTGGGGCAAGCGCCGCGAGCGCCAACCAATTGCACGCCCTGACTACAGACGTGAAAATTTACGAGTTCGTTCGGAAGTTTTTTACCGACTCTGTCGGCAGGCTATGGGCTGAGAATGTTTACCATCCATCGGCATTACCTAGTCTAGAAAGGGTCAAATTTTCAGGAAGACCAGAGGATCTTGCACTCTATATATATCTCTACGATCCTAATGTTGCAGTTGCGAGATATCATTAGTGGTGCTCGTGTTACAAAACTGATACCCATCCAGGAGCAATTTGTCAAATTGTCAGCCTTCTTACGGGGGCAACCGTAACTTTAATGATGGATTATTCGCAGCTGAGTCCTTGATGAGACTGGATAGTAGGGTTGAGGAACTTGCCCAGTGGGTGGAACATCGGATGTAGCATCCTCTTGTTACCTTAGTTGATAATACGGTCGCGGTTATATCGTTTGTGCTCTGTACGGTCGATCATAAACTTGGGTATATCATACTGAATCTCTCGGACAACCAGAAATCGGACGCCAAGAAGGTTACTCCTGTTGGTTTACTCACGAGCGGCCGTGGGGCCCGCTTTCCAAGGAGTTGGTTAGCGCAATGGTCAATAGAAATATGGCAGATTGGTTGAATATGGACACTATTTCTCATGCGTTACGGTAACGATGCGCGAGTTCCGGCAGCACCGATGATGTCGTGGTGCTCAATGCTATTGAACAGGTTCGCAGTGAAAATGTGGATGGGGATCCGGACAATATGAACCCGCCTCCGGTGGGGAGTCCGCGATTGTTGGCGGAGGCTGCTGCAAGCCGGACAACGGAGAACCTCAGGGATACCTTAATCGAATATCGGAGTTGAAATTACGATCCAGAATCTGTACTAGGGCCCTAGCTCTTACAGTCGCTAGGGGGAGTGAGAGGAGGAATGAAGCTTTAACATTTTTTGCTGATCGAGCGATTCCGAAGGTAAGTTTTCGTCCGGTATAATGATTGCGTATGATATCAGCTAATCCACCTGCTAAAATGATCCTAAAGCCCGCTTCCATGCGAAACGTGAGGAATGTTACTGGTTGCTGTTTGAAGCGTTGGACAAGTTGGACTCGAAGCCTGGGCAGAGTCCGGAAATGCAAGATGGCATGCAGACTCCAGCCACCCGCTTGCGAAATGACACGCGGCACTTGATCTATACCTCTGATCACGAGGTCCTCCATAATACTCTTAACGATTGGCCCCACAGACGTGGACTGTCCGATAGACTCCACAAGATTGACTGGCCCTATGTTCTTGGATAGCTTCAGCGACGAAGTTCGGAATCCACGGGCCATTACGGCATATTGCGGCAGTGGCACGCCCGTCGCGAGAGCTTCTATGGAGCTGCTGATGTTCTCCACAATCTTACCCAGAGTGATTTCGGTTTGCCGAGTGGGAAGAAACTAGGGTTTCTTAGCCGGGCAAAGGAATTCCGTGGTAGTTACGGCCCAATGGGCATTATTCAGAAGATCGATGAGCTGAGCCATACTCTCTAGGAGGCATTGGATGTTGCGGTTATGCATGGTGATGTGCCTCGGCGAGTCAAGGAAGATAGCCGGATCAGCTCTTCAGAGAAGGAAGCGTTGGTCTAGGAGTTGGTTTCAAACTTCTTCCTCTGAATGATGTATGCTTTAATTCGATTTCTTGCTTTTGTTCAAATGACTAATATTTTTCATATACAGCTTTCCAATCGCTTTACGGATCCCCATAGGTGCATTGAAATTTGCCTTGCCATTTTCCAGGGCCCAGATTATTGAGGGGCCAGGGAGATGATCAAGTGTTAGGAGTAACTCATCAGCTCAATCTGCACTAATGCAGCGGCCTCCGGCCTGGGCCATCCATACGAGCTTGTGTCTTACCACATTCGACGATTAGGTCACGGGTTTAATAACTCTGAATATTTTTTCCCTACAAGTATGCTCTCCTTTCATGACCCAGCCTCCACAATGCATTTCTAACTAGTATCAGACGACCTCTTCCCACTCTTAGAAATTTATGCCTTGGAACACCCACGCGCAGTGTTCCCAACCGTCCAGTCCGTCCGTCTTTGGGTGAGGACGGGACGGACTGCGGCTCATAGTGCGTCTTTTTGAGGGTGCTAGGACGGACTACGCCCCAGAAGGTGAGGACCGGACGGACTATAGGGGACTATAGTCCTAGCACTTGGACCTCCTGTGCTAGCCAAGATGAGATCATGCACCTCCGAACGAATTCTTTTCACATCATAAGACATCACTCGTGCCGTCCCCGGGCGTCGCCGGCAGTCCCCCGCCGTCCCCCACCATTCCCGGTCGTCTCCGACAGTCCCCAGCCGTCCCCTGCCATCCCCTGCCATCCCCTGCCGTTCCCCGCCGTCTACCCCCCCTGCCCTGAAACATGTCTCACCCTGTAGGGCCCGCCGTCCTGCCTAAAGACGGCCACCCAGCCCTTGGGTTGCCCTGGACAGACTATAGATAGCCGTCCCGTCCAGTCCGGGGCTCTTGGCAGTCCACCCAAGGGGCCCCGCCGGGCCCCCGGACGGTTTGGAACACTGTTACAAATATTGACCATGAGAGTAAAATGTCATCACCTCCTTTTGAGCGCCAGGACCAGGAGCCCTCCATATCGCCAACAGGTAATCTTCAGCAATATTCTTCCCAATATTCTGCTAACAATTCATCCAGTCACAATTCTTATAACCTCGGCCTGCGGAACATTACAATTCGGAGATGTCGGCTTTAGCCACCCCGCCTGCTCGGTAATGTTATAAGCACTCGATCGGAGGAAGACTGATGGAAGAAGGACAAAGTAGCTTTTCACTGGGCAAAGGATATCAGGGACGGGCTTGTATTGTTATGACCTGCCGAGTTACAATTGAGGTCGTTGTCGACCCTTTAAATACATGAATCTTTTCCTGCT
>Ga0307513_10008695_pt1 | contig 12936 bp, 16 predicted proteins | sample 15_EM_MG_FD_202174 | JGI IMG/M metagenome (GOLD analysis project Ga0307513, IMG submission 202174) | Populus trichocarpa ectomycorrhiza microbial communities from riparian zone in the Pacific Northwest, United States - 15_EM | ecosystem: Host-associated > Plants > Roots > Unclassified | place...
TTGTTTTTTTTCTATTAATTGCTAGCGCTGAATAAGGATTTTTTTACCTATAAAAAAATAACGCATTATTACAAAAAAAAAAAAAAAAAAAAAAAAAGGAGTCAGGTTTAATCACTCGGAAAGGCACTAAGTGCCTTTGTCACGGCATGGTATTCAAGTATTAGATCCTCACCTTGGATTTGCTTTCAATACTTGTGATAGCTTTGAGGGACCCCATACTTGCAGGTTTGATTCAGGATTTGGTTGCCATGAAGGAGCGAAGGCACTCTTTGAGAGTGTTCAATTGGAACTAGACAACTCGCGTAAAAGATCAAATTTGGTTATCTCAGATTATGATTGAACAGGGTATATCAACCCTACTGGATTTGGACTAATGCTATGCCCAAAGCGCAGCAGCGAATACCAATTCATATAGCTGCTACCGAGCCTAATCCTTGAGTGCGCCTATCTTCAAAACATAATTCACATGCAACTATACACCACCATACAGACAAAATTCATACGCAGAAAGATTTATACACACCATGGTTCCTACACATGCATATTTGTATCCTCCATTCATAGACTCAAAAGTTATTCGAGCAATGAAATGAATCACAGAATGGAAGCCAGCTTGAGTACTTAGCTTAGCTGGGCCAACTTATAACCTTGATTTATATGCCTACATCAACAAAAAGAATAGGTTCGCATTCTGAGCATCCTGGTGCATCCTGAGCGCATTCTGTGCATCCTGAAAAGGTGGTTTGCATCCTGACAGCAAAAAGTAGTAGGATGCACAAACGCGTTACTTGAGAAGATTCATTAAAGCAATATCATGGTTGAAAAAGATTTTGAAGCTTGTTGGGTGTCAGACTATTGGATAATAGAGGAATTCATTTTTTATAGCGAAAAATGAACTCTTGACTTTGAATCCTTGTATGTACTGAAAATAATAGTTATAAAAAATTGGCATTAAGTGCAGTTGGTTCAAAATCAACTGCTAGCGAACTGAGTGAATAAACCTGAGACATTTATATTTAATCACTATTATGTGTCGCCAAGCTACCGTGATGATTCAGAATTTCAAAAAAGTTGATAAGACTAATAGTGGTGTATTTTTAAATTTTTTAGTTGGCAATTTAGAGTGAATCTCATTTTTCAGGATGCACAGGATGCAGCTGGGATGAACTCAGAATGCTCAGGATGCGAACTGATCCTTTTTCCTGATGTACCAGAGCTGTACTTTTATATAAATATTATTGAGGATCCAAGGGGATCTGTTACTATACAGGGATAGCTAGAACCATCTCAACTTAATGTCTTCCCAACCAGAATCCTCCACGATGGGCAGCCAACCGGGCCTCTCCACCTCGGGAGCAAGAAGCCGTACCTCTTTTTTACAGTTCCACGAAAGCCCTGCACGCGAATACTTTCCATCTTTATCCCAATTCTCGGTTGAATCCAGCCCAAATGGGAGCAAAGGCCCAGTAACACCAACCCCAAGACCTTTGAGTGGGGTCGCCCGCGTACCTCTTTCAAGTCCCACAATCGCCTTGTGCTCCGATTCGGTAGCACTGCTCCCTGGAAACCAATATCACACCCGGAATCTGCTTCATCCGCTAGCCGTGACTTTGTCAACAAGCGACACAGTTAAATTTGAGATATTTGGAAACCTTTATCTCTATACAGAGGAATATCATAAGAGTTGGATGGAGTGGTGGCCAGGCACACCAGGTTGTATAGCCTATACTGCGAAGTATGGTGGCAAGAAAAAGATAAGGTGGAACTCGGATCTTTAAGGCACAGAGGTGTGGAAATACTTGCAACAATGTGCCGACCATTTAGGCAGTGCTATTTGCACGCCGCGAGTAATATGTATTATGTGCAGAACGGTTCTAGCTCACGCAAGTGGCACGGGGACTAGCTTGATACATGACTATAACAGGTCCTCCACTTGTGTGAAAGCAAGAGAGATTACCAGATATGATGGGCGGGCTAGAAGACTGCTTGGTATAGACGTTCTTACACTATTGCAAAAAGTGCCTAAAACTAGAAATAGGCCTCGGATTATCGATCTGGCCACACCAGCAGGATTCAATCAGCATGATTTCAAAGAATTCTTTCTAAAAGCGTTTTTACCAACAAATCTCGCCTTTAATTACTCAAAGAACCTTGCCTTTCGTCGTGTCTGCAAGTACATTGGTCGGGGAGTCGAGATCTCCAGCCTTGGGTATCTTGTATATAGATAGGATAAATGTTGGTTCTTAACAACATTAACATGGCATTTGAAACGGCTGGGAAAGTCTACAGTGAATGATATTTGAACATGTCTACCTGCTGCAGGAAAGATTCCTCTTGCTGCAGATACATGGACTTCACCGAACCAACAGGCTTTTTTAGAAATTGTGGCTTATTGGATCTCAGATAGCTGGGAGATGGAGGAGGTGCTGATTGGGTTTGAGGAAATCAGGGGTTCTCATATGGGGGCTAATATGGCATGGATAATTAATAACGTTGTAGCCAGATACAGGATTCAGGATAGAATTCTGGGTTTCACCACTGCTAGTGCCAGCAATAACCGAACGCTCACCGAAGCCTTAAACAATGCTTGGAGTTTACAATCGGTTGAATAGTGTCAATTGGAAAATCATATTCCATGTATGGCCCAGGTTGTTCAGCTTATCCTCAGTGCATTTATGAGTTCGATCAAGGTGAAATCGCGGGATGGTCATATGCCGGCTGGCTTTAAGGTAGGCTATATCGAGAAGGTTATGAGATTGGATAATGGCTTTCACAAAACAGTGGAAAAGCTAATCTGTCTAAGATCTCATGCCCTAGCACCTATATTACGAATGCATATGCACAAATTTATAGGTACAAATTTATACGCACAAATTTATAAGCACAAATTAATACGCACAAATTTATGGGCACAAATTGATACGCACAAATTGATACGCACAAATTGATACGCACAAATTCATACTCACAAGGGTACATGTATAAATTCATATGCACACAGGTATATGCTCAACTTCATTGTTCTAAATTGAATGCGCACCAATGTGAAAGTAGAACCAAGTGTTTTCCTCGTTGTTCCCACCTGAGATACCTTTAGTCAGAGATAATGCTAATGGTGGTTTATAGCATCAGAATATGAGGATTGCGGTTGGTGCTTCACCTCAACGGCGTCAACACTTCATCGAGACCCAGAATAACCGGATTAAGATCACTACTACACTTCTTTATGATGTCAACACATGGTGGAACTCAACCCTAAATATGTTGGAGAGATCTGTACGGCTACAGGAATTCACCAAGGACTGCTTACAAACCTATGCTGAGTTTACGCCTCTATGGTCAAGCCCGGAAGAGTTGAGGCAGATTGAATCCATCTTGGAGGTCCTTCAGCCGATATGATTTGAGACTTTGTGGATGTCAAAAACACATGGCGTCACCATTAATCAAGTGTTTCAAGTGTATCAAGATATCATTGATCATTTGGAAATGCAAATTTCCAAGATAGAAGGGAAGCGGATGTAATGGAAGGTTGATATTCATGAGGGCCTAGTGAAAGCTGAATTGAAGGTAGCCTCTTACTGTGGTAAAACAGAAAGTCCAAGAGGTCTTCTGTTCTGCATTGGAACTTGCCTAAATCCCTATTGCAAACTCAACCTTTTTCGAAAATGGGATCTTAATGCCAGTGGGGAGACTGAGTATGAGAAGTCATCCAAAAAGGGGTTCATAGCGTATTATGATCTGTAATATGCACCAATAGATAATCAGGCACCTGACATGTCAATTCCACGAAGTATTCATAACCGTCGATCCCAATACCTTTACGCTTCGAGACACAGAGCAGTTATCCTGACTGAGGCGCTAGCGTACCTCAAAACCAATCCTGAGATTGAGCCACGCGAGCCAGACGCTGCGCTTACGGATCCCACACATGGGGCCTGCCCACCTGGGATTTTTTACAAGGCAAATACACTGGAGTGGTGGAAGGTTAATGTGGGAAGATTTCCCAATTTAGCTCGGATGGCTAGGGATATTCTCGCTGTTGAAGGAGGTAGTGTTGAAGTAGAGTGGGTATTTAGCATAGCACAAGATGTGATTCCCTATCAGCGCTCACCACTCAAAAGCAGTACAATTCGATCTTCAATGCTAGTGAAATCCTACGAGAACGAAGAATTACGAAGAGAGCTAGCAGGTCACCATAGTGAACGGAAGGCAGAAAAACTCGAAGCAATGGCTGGTGTGGAGGATTATCGTTATTGGGCTAATAGGAAAGAAGAAAGTATAGAGAATGATAATGACGGAATCTCTGATGATGACGAATCACACAAGAAGGACACCGAATGGTCTTTCGTTGATCCGGATAGCACGAGAGCATTTGGAATAGAGCCAATGGCTACACTACCTGAGCGTGGACTGGTTGAATGTCAATAGGCAGGGCCTGGACGACCTCGAAACCAAGGTGTAGCTTAATTGAAAGCCTCCGAGCAATCAGATCCTGAAGCAAGAATCTTGAATAGTACAGTCAACATGTAAGTTGCATCTGACACTGATGAGGAGGAAGGATCACAAGAGGGGGAGGCGGAGATTCGCGGTGAAGGAGTGAGCGATCTTGAAAGTATCGACCAACAGTGTGACGAAGGTTCCAGCTGCATAGCTGGCTCAAGGGGCCGCCTGGAAGAGGATTGTTCAGAGGAGTAGGCTCTAGGCGAAACCACTGATTCACTACCGGCTATACATGTAACCCGCGGAAGAGACCAGACAGGAACTAATACCACGATTCGAGTTCCACCATGGAAGCATGCTGGAACTTGGGGGAAAGAAAAGAAAAGATCCCTTTTCCACGAAGTTAATTTTGCGTAAAATAATTATAAACTCATAGAATTTGACTGAGTAATGGAGAAGGAATTTTTACAATCCCCTAAGTTATCCTAGTGGCCAAGAAATGCGGAGAAGGTGTCAAGTCAACAATGTATACCATCATGAATAACGAGCCGCCATGGATTAATTGGAAAATGCCTTATATAATCGGGGGAGTGCATGTGGGATCGGGTGGACAAGGTCCATTTTCTGACCCTCGTCCGCCGGATCACTCGTGCACACCCCCAAGTAAATGTAAGAGTGAGTAGAGGGATTCTATGTTTTCAGAGGCCGAAATTCAAGAAGTCTGAATACATTGTCCATTTATTCGAGTTCTCACGATAAGCAACAGGAATAGGAGCATGGTCATGAAAATCATAGGCACAGAAAAATCATACGCGCAGAAATCATACGCTCAGAAAAAATCATTCCCCCAGAAAGATCATACGCATACAAATCATACGCACACAAAATCATATGCTCAGAAAGATCATAGGCCCAAAATAATACACTGGTAATGGTGTCATAGATAATATGCACTAGTGCAAAGGCTAGTTGCATTGGCTCTAGTTAGTCGAGTTTGTCAGGTTATAGAGTGATTGGTCTTCCCCTATATTCTTTCTGTTCCTCCTTCTCTCCCATAGCCACAGAAGCCATTCGCCGCGCCGCCCTCTGAATCTATGTCCCGAGCTGTGCGCTCTTGAACCCAAGTCCTCCTTGCCTGAGTTCCTCCCCACCCGAGTCTCTCCTTACCTACCATCCACTCAAGCTCATTTGAATACCTTTATCGTCGGTCTATACCAACCGCACTTCATTCTATCCTGCTTTGAGTGGGAGGGAAGCTTGCTTTGAGCGAGTTTATGTGGCTGCAGAAGACTATGAGAGAGCTATCAAAAAGGAGGAAGAGGGGTGCGGAGAAGCGAAAGCGGCAGCGCGAACAAAGAAAAGCTGCAAATCACCTCCACAAGTCTGAACATGGAAGTGAAGATATTGCAAATTCTACCATAGATGCCAACGGTGTGTTATTCACTGCTATTTAACCGATCTCTCTGCATGGGCTTGAAATTAGCAATTGTTGTATTCAGCTTTCAACTCGGTCGCATATCTATATTCAGGGCATATACTAATCTCCTTGTCGCTTGTATTAGATTCGGGGGAACCATGTTTACCGCTGGATATGAATAAGGTTTATTCAATGAAAAGGAATATTTCCCACATGTTGAAAACCCCTGATCATCCACGCGTCAGATAGCACCAATGTGGCGATTTTGACATTCTGGACTCAATCCTTTCGCGACCTAAACAGCAGCCGGATAGCAACTTGAAGAAGAATTCGAGGAGGAAAATGAACCCCAATTACACCGGATCACTGGTTACATTGTTATAATAATGGACAAGTAAGTAATTCATCCTTTGGGCTAAGCCTACCCTTATATACTAAACTATCTTTAGGCAAGGAGTCCCATGTGTAATCCAAGCTGGGAATAGCAAGGCATGTTGGCTATTACCGCAAGTTGTACCGGCAGTACACAAATATGTTGCTTGACAGAACATAGCGGCAGATCATACCCGACATGGTGCAAGCTGTAGGTGGAAGCGCTATAGGCCAAGTGAGATGAAAGGCACTCAAACCACTCATAACGCTGTGAGTGATAGTATAAAGGATGCTACAACCCTGAGTTCTCCTGCAGGAAACGGGAGCAGCGAACATAACCTGGATGGTACATTGAGAACAAAAGCCTGTGTTGGGTATCGTGCCTTCGTTCCACAAATGTGATCACCAACACAGAATATTGAACTTGGGCCCGGGCCAGCCCAGTCATATAACACCAAATCAGCAATTCACACTGTAAAAGAATTCGGCCAACAGCTTTAACAATTGACTCAAACCATTGAGGCCCTATTTCAGACTTTCCTCCTTGAGGAACATTCCAAATACACAGCAGTCTATGAGACCATTTACGATGGGAAAGCTGACAATGTTCACAAGGCATTTGGAATATGAACCTCCCGCTCACTTGTTATTAACGCGAATACCAATAACCATAAGAATCTGGAGGACGTATGCCATGGGCGGTGTGCGATAGCCGAATTGGGAGACTTTGAGGGCTGAGATGCCTGCTTTCCTGAGCTTGCAGTCAAGATTGCTTGTACCCCTGGTATGTAAAGACTCCTGCCCATCTTATTCAATTCCAATAAGTGACTAAGATATATTCTCTAGGTTCCATTATTTTCATGCGTTCCTATGCCGTGGAACATAATTTTGGCTCTTTTGTGGGAAATGGGTGTAGTGTTGTCCACTTTACACATCAAGAAGTGCACGATGCATATGTGGAGAAGACGGGAAGGCATTGTGGGAGTTCAATAAGATGCCTCAATGGTGGCAGAAGTTGCGTATGCATCTGAATGTATAATAATGTTCCTAATCATTGACTTTTTCTATTTAGTCTGGGTATATACTTTTGAGTTTGGCCTGTCCTCGTTTGCAATGCTGTGCCTCTAAAATCATACATCCAAACTATACGCCCAAAGCCATACGCCCAAAACCATATGCCCAAAACTATATGCCTAAAACCATACACCCAAAGCCATATGCCCAAAGCCATACCGGCCTATACGCAAAAGCCATACGCCCAAAGCCAAACCATACGCCTAAAGCTAAACCATACGCCTAAAGCTAAACCATACGCCTAAAGCTATCCACCCAAACTATCCGCCCAAAGCCACACCATACACCCAAAACCATAGGCCCAAACACATACGCTCAAAACCATACGTCAAAGAGATTCACCAAAAACTATAGCTTTTGATACACCATAGTGAGCGCTTAGTTTAACCCACTATCTGCAAGTATAGGGTAAGTGATTGCCTAAACCTCAGACCAGATTTAAATAGTAGCTAATATTTGGGTGGATAGCTTGCAAGGCATGTGAGACGTAACGCCTAAACCAATAGTCGTAGAATGAAAAGCCCAAAGCTGAATGCCCAAAGCCATAAGCCTAAAGCCATACACCCTGAATGAGATCACGAAATGATAAGCTGGAGACCATATCCTCAGGGAGATATGAATCGTGCATGCATAACTATACAACTATACGCTTAGAGTTATGTACACACTGGAATCAGATACTTAGAAGTACTTAGAAACATACCTAGATTATACGCTTAGAATCCTATACTGAGAGCAATTTCCAAACACTATTTATCTGAAACTAGAAGCCCCAATCATAATGATAATGTGAGCACTATATTCAAATTCTATCTTTTGAGATAGTTGGCGGATTGCTATATGGAATATCCTAATTGTGGAGTCATCATACTAGACATACAAAATAATTAGGAGGTGTTTGGCCATCCAATTCTGATCTCAAATTGTGATTTCAGATCTGAATTGAGAGGCCAAATGTTACGGGTAGCTAACACGGTAGGATTCCGAGCTAACTAGGCCAAGGATATTTGAGACAACGGATAATAGTCAGGAAGGCTCGTAGGTAATAATTTGGTAAAAGTAAAGTAATTAAGTGTAGTCAAATATCAAAGAGTTAGAATATAACTCGATAACATGTTATATTGTTAAGGTCTCTTCTCCGTTGCTTAATGATTCTTCAACCACCGGGAGAGAGTGCTCTATTTATACTAATGTGCATGCTACTTCAACTTCTCTAGTTAAGAAGTATCTTCTTAACAATTCAGTTCGTCAGAACAAAGTGCGAACACCGTGTGACCCTGAAAACTTGCCGAGTTCAACTTAGAAAATCTCCCGAGCTGCTATTTCATCTGAGGGTGTCCCCACTCCACCAGTAGACAGTCTTCAATCTCTTCGTCATGATAGACTATAAAAGAATCTGTGGCCCAAATGCCTACATAGCAATAGTAGTATGGAATATGGAGTGATCAGTTCCGATATCCAGCTATCAAAGCATTATGCAGCTAATCGCATATGCAACTAGAAGATGAGAGAAGTAGTAATCTCTAAACATCGTTCCAATCAGTTAAATATATCTTGAAACGTGCTCTCATTCAGTATTCCGAGTCGTCTTCCAGATGCCTCTGTGAAGCTCCTAACTCTGGGGCCATGGGTTCGGGTATATGGTTATTCTTTGAAACCATATAACTCGCTCTTTATTAGGTAAGCTATTCCTGCTAGGGTAATACCAAACACCCCTTAGAGTTCAACCTGCCATATGTTTAGTCACAAAATATTACACATAGGAATAAGTAGGGCCCCGCAGAGGGGCAAGAGTGGGGGATGAGAAGACAGGGGCCGTCTAGGCACTCAGTGGGGAAAGCAAAATACCCGCCTCGGCCCATAGCCTAGCCAGAGCCCCGTGTCCTACGTGGTAGGGAGGAATGGCAAAGAGTTGACCCCGGGCCGGAGTCCCGGTGGGGTCCCAAAGTGAAAACGTGCCCCGCCCCGCCCCGGAACGAACACTAATACAAAAGGCTAAAAGGGATCACTGGACGGATTTCCTCATCACCCTAGATGCCCAAGGCATTTGGGCTGCCAAACGCCTTTTGGCAGGTCGCCAACCAGACCGCTTTCCATCCTTCCCAGATGCTATGACACCAACTGAGATATATAATGCCTTGCTTTCCCACTGCTTCTCCAACGAACACTCCACCCCCACTCATAGCATCCTACACCCTTTTAAGAACGTCTTCCCACTCTCTCTACAGGAAATATCCACTGCACTCTCCAAATCTTCCAACACCTCGGCCCCCGAACCCAATCTAATCCCATACGGGATATAGAAAACTGTCAACAAAACTAACCCATCCATTCTGTTATCACTCCTTGGCCCCCTACTCTTGTATGGGTTTTACCCCCGCTTATTAAACGAGGCCAATAGTATAGTCTTATCAAAGCCAGGGAAACCGGATTACTCAGCCCCCTCCTCCTTTTGAGTCATAGTTTTTCTCCAAACTGTTTCAAAGATTCTGCAAAGGATTGTGGCCTCTCGACTATCCCCTCTCGCATGTTTGACTAGACTACTAAATCACAATCAATGTGGCTCCATCCCAGGCCTCTGCAAGTTTAATCCATGCCCAGCACTCACACACGAGATTTACATCCACCAACACCTGCACCTGAAGTCCTTGACTCTTTTTCTGGATATCAATGGAGGCTTTGATAATATTTCTTCCACTGTACTAACATCACTGTTGCGCCGCAAAGGCATTCCACATTATTTCGTTTCTTGGGTTCGTTTCTTTTTGGCAGATCGCCAGTACTGCTTGATTTTTCAAGGCTCTCCTAATATTTTTCTTCCCATTCAAGTTGGAACCCCACAGGGGTCCCCTGTTTCTCCTTTGTTGTTTGTCATTCATGTTTTAGTACTTCACATACCCATTCCTCGTGGGATTATGTTTTCTTATATTGATGATTTTACTATGACTGTTGGTTCATTATCTTACCAGAGAAACTGTCAGATGTTTCAATATTTATATTCTGTACTGAAGAGGAGAGGAGCCAGGATTGGCATTTCCTTTTCAATCCTCAAAACTAAGATCTGTTATTGGCGTACCCCAAGAGAGAGAGCCTCTCCCTCACGCTTACCGGTCTCGCCTAACGGGACCCTTTTGCACCCTACTTCCAGTGTTCGATGGCTAGGGTACTGGTTCACGCCCTCCATGGAAATGTCAACCCACTTTCAAAAATGACTGGCCCTTGCACAAGAGGCCTTTTCAATTGTTAAACAACTCTCCCCCCCAGAAATGGGTCTTGCACCAGACATTAACAGAAGACTTGCAACTGGGCTAATCCTCCCCATCCTCACATACGGTGCAGATCTCTTTACCCCCAATGCCTGCTCCCTTGGGAAGATGACCATCCTCTGGAATAGGGTCCTAAGATGGACCACCAACTGCTTCTACTCTACACCCATGAGCATTCTCCCCTGTAAAGCCTGCCTCCCTTCACTTGACTCCCTCCTCCCACACAAAAGAAAGATGGCAGCCTTTAGAATGACATACTCGTTCCCCCTAATCAACCGAGCAGCAGCCAGAATGCCCGCTACCTTCCCAGGACACAGCTAAAAGACAGCTACAGATTCCCTCCGACCTATACTGGTCAGGCTAAAACAGAACTATATTCCGCTACGTTGGGATCAACATGAACCTGTCCCTTCGGTAAGGTCTCACCTATCTATCGACTAGATGTGCTACCTCCACCGCCCTGTGGTAGCGATAGCCAGATTCCTTCCTCTTCTACACCCTCACTTGCTTCCCATTGAAGAAAGACCCCCGCCAGACCCCCCAGGGCTGGTCATACTTGGCACTCAAATCTACAATGAAAGGACAACTCCTACAACACTGGACACTCCACTCTCCACCCCCTCAATACTAGCCCTACCTGCCCATGTTGATCCCGCACCCCTTATGGGTCTTGATAAGTTTACTGCGGGAAGAATACACAAAATGCGAGCACGAAAATCATACCTAGCCGCCTACCCACAGTGGGGAGACACAGACCCCGATAAGACCTGCCCAGCATGTGGGAAAGAGGAGGAAACCTTTGAACACGCTATCCTATACTGCGAGTCTAAAGGTCAACAAAGGGCCCATCATCTTCCTGATATGTCTTCAGTTGGCCAAGAGTCACCACTCTGGATGAACAAGGTCTCAGTTGTAGGCCTAGCCAGCTACATCCGAGCCATCTATACGGGCTTTCCCCGATTAATGCTCGCCAGGAGTATGTGTTACAGGGTAGCCAACATGGTATAATTATGAGCTAACTAGGCCGAGGATATTCGAGACAACAGATTAATAGTCAGGAAGGCTCGTAGGTAATCGTGTGGTAAAGGTAAAGTAAAGTGTAGTCAAATATCAAAGAGTTAGAATAAAACTCGATTAACATAATCTATTGTTAAGGTCTCTTATCTCTTGCTTGATGATTCTTCAACCACTGAGGCAGAGGCATCTTATTGATACTAATGTTCATGCTACTTCGACTTCACTGGTTAAGAAGGATCTTCTTAACAATTCAGTTTGTCAGAACAAAGTGCGAGCACCGTTTGACCTTGAGAACTTGCCCAGCTCGACTCAGAGAATCTCCCGAACTGCTATTTCATCCGAGGGTGTCCCCACTCCACCAGTAGACAGTCTTCGATCTCTTTGTCATGATAGACTACAAATGAATATGTGGCTCAAATGCCTACATACCAATAGTAATATGGAATATGGAGTGATCAGTTCAGATATCCAGCTATCAAAGCATTATGCAGCGTAACGCATATGAAAATAGAAAATGAGAGAAGTAGTATTCTCTAAACATTGTTCCCATCAGTTAAACATATCTTGAAACGTGGTTTCATTTAGTATTCCGAGTCGTCTTCCTGATGCCTCTGTTAGGCTCATATCTCCGGGAGCCTGGGTTCAAATAAATGGTCATCCTATGAAGCCATATACCTCGCTCTTAATTATTAGGTAATCTATTCCCGCTAGGGTAAGAGTAGGTGCCCCTCCCCCACTCTCTCACAACTTTGCGATTAGTTGACTTTCCTAGCTGTCGGATTAAGATTGTCTATACTTGTTATAAGTTTTTCGTTTGATTAGCTTGTATTTCATTGCCTAGTTGAGAAGTCACTGCTTGTGGTGTATGGGCGAAAGATTTCCGCCCGGGTGAATTTTGCACAGTTATTTCCTTTGTATTATTTGTTTGGAATTATGGTTTCGTTTATGCCATAGCTAGCACTGCATGCAAGTTCATCAGCAAAAGAAATACCTTGCGTTGTGTCTCTCCCCGCTCCCCCTGTGCGCCGGATGTTCCAGGCGCTTATAACGTAAACTCCTGTTCTGGGTGCGTCCGCCCGGGCTCATTCCGTCCGGAAGTGAAACGGCCGCGTCCAATGCGTCCGGACGCGCAGGTCAGCGTCCGGGCGCATTGGACGTGGCCCTTTTTGCGTCCTGACGCATTTGACCCCCCCTGGCGCAGCCACCCCCCTGATACTCTACCCCCTGTTAGATATTAGGGTAGCAGTAGGTACGGGTAGCTATCCTCATATGTGTTGGGGTTGAGCAGTAGGGTTAGTAGAACCGGTTGTTGGCTCTTGGCGGTCATGTATCTCTATATATACCTTCGGT
>Ga0307513_10008696_pt1 | contig 12936 bp, 15 predicted proteins | sample 15_EM_MG_FD_202174 | JGI IMG/M metagenome (GOLD analysis project Ga0307513, IMG submission 202174) | Populus trichocarpa ectomycorrhiza microbial communities from riparian zone in the Pacific Northwest, United States - 15_EM | ecosystem: Host-associated > Plants > Roots > Unclassified | place...
TACAGAGGCTCAAGCTACCTCCCCCACTGCCACTCACGGGCAAACGCCTACTTCGCCTGGTCGAACAGCGACTCTTTTAACCAGTTTCTTCGATGGACCGCATTCAACTCTCATTCTTCCACAGTCGCAGCTTCGGTCTCACACCCGTAACTTCTCATCAATGGTGCTCCCTCGCCCTGCTAACGCCGCCGAACTCATAGTCCCGTCCCCAGCGCTCCCGTTGGTAACCATTGTGGAGCAGCCATTTTCCAACTCTATACGTACACTGGTCCTTACAGGCCGCAGGATGGACTCTTCGTTTAGTCTACCGAGTACAGGAAAGGGCCACTCGTACTTGCCGAATCTCGATGAGATTCGGCTCGATAATTGTAGCCTAGGCAATTCCGTGCAGATCACCTCTGACGGAGGATCGAGCTCCAAGGAGCCCCTTATAGAGTTGATCGGAAACCTCTTCCCATCTCTTGGGACATTGGACCTGTCTTACAACGCATTGACCTCGTTGACTGGAATAGCACCCCTCTTTACGCCAGACGAAGGGACGAAACGGAAAGGACTGAAAGTGTTACGGGTGCGAGGGAACAGGGTCGATTCCTTAGAGACCTTGGAGGAGCTCGCCGGTATGTGGAGCTCTGGATCTGGTATTCAAGGCTGGCGAGGGGAAGAGATTGACCTGCGTGACAACGAGCTAAGCAAAGTGAGTACAGTTGTGCAGTCGGTACCATTACGCGACTTATACACGAGTCATAGCTGCCACCCCTCCTCGGGCTTTTACCCTTAGACGTCCTTCTTGTTGAGGGCAACGCAGTAAGTCGCCTCGACGATCGACGACACATTTTTCGGCTCACGCACTCCTCAGTTCCGGATTCCCGCGAGGCGTGTCTGGGAAAAAGAAGGGACGGCAGGTCTTCGTAAATGGCTCGTCGATCGGATTGAATGATATTCGTTATGATTATGGATGGAACACGGCGTTGTTTGTAGTTTTCATATCCAGTATCTTATCTACCTCTTACCCAATTGGGCGCGTGTAGCTTGACCGTGACCCATGCTGAGGCCGCACGTAGTGCTGGCGTTTCGGCATCTAACACCATGCAATAAACACTCCACTTTAATATTTCGTCCTCTCATATCAACTCCTCCATTCCCGTCGCGAAGAATACTACTCCCCTTGCAACTCCGTCCTTACCAACACGTTGCAAACGCTCAAAGTAATACTCAAGCTCTTTCCGATACCAACAAGAAACAGGAAACTAATGCACAAAAGGCCTCATCGGCCAACTCAAAGTCTGCGGTGGCTGGTCCACAAGACCTCGGCGGTGGTGACGCAGTCCACAAGACACAAGCCGAACAACGGAAAGCAGACTGGAGGATAGTGAAGAACCTCGTCCGACACCTATGGCCCAGAGATGACTGGAGCGTCAAAGCACGCCTCATTGTGGCACTTTCGCTCCTCGTCGGAGGCAAGGTTAGCCGATACACCGAACAAGAGTATCGCGCGCTGAATTTATAAACGTCGACTCAGCTCCTTAATGTACAAGTTCCTCTTATATTCAAGCACGTAATTGACACCTTGAACGTGCCGTTCGATGCTCATTCGACGGTTTGGGTGGTTGCGGGTTCCCTGATAGTAAGCTGTATGTACTTCCTGCTTACCTTCACGTCTCTCCCTCTGCTGTTCTTGCACCATTATGTTCAGCGATGGCGCCATTTTTTCGAGAATGACTAACTCTTTCTCGGCAATTGCAGATGGGGCCGCGCGTATTGGGGCGACTTTATTCTCAGAGTTGCGTAATGCTGTGTTTGCCAACGTCGGGCAGAAGGCCGTCCGTTACATTGCCCGAAGCACATTCGAGCACTTGCTCAATCTCGATCTCAAATTCCATCTCAGTCGGCAAACCGGTGGCCTAACTCGGGCCATAGACAGAGGGACAAAGTGGGTAGGTCTACTCCACGATCCGGTACCGGCTCATGAAATGCCACAGGGGTGTGACTTTCCTTCTCACTTCGATCGTCTTCCACATTGTCCCTACCGCCCTTGAAATCAGCATGGTATGCGGTATCCTGGTGAGTTAGCTTCTGCAGTTTTGTATACTGTTCTCACTTTGTTTGAAGACATACAAATTCGGCGCTGATTTCGCTTGGATCACCCTCGCGACAATGGCAGCGTATTCCTGGTTCACTATTCGCACCACTGCTTGGAGGTATGTATGGGGTCTGTTTTATGGAGCCAAGGTTTTCTCACCTCTTGAGCACAGGACGAGGTTCCGACGGGAAGCCAACCAAGCGGACAATAAGGCGGCCACAAGCGCGGTGGATTCGCTTATTAATTATGAAGCTGTGAAGGTGAGAAGTTGGGAGCTTATTAGAAACCGGTTACTGAATCAAAGCCACTCTTAGCACTTTAATAACGAGAAGTACGAGGCCGACCAGTATGACAAGCATTTGAGCAAATATGAAGATGCTTCAGTTAAGATTTCGACTTCCCTCGCATATCTCAACTCTGGCCAGAATGTCATCTTCTCCACGGCGCTGACGGCCATGATGTTCCTGGCTGCTCAAGGCGTCGTACAAGGTGAGCCTTAGACCTATTTTCACTTGTCCACAACAAACCTAGTACAATTTCAGGGACTATGACGGTTGGAGACTTGGTTATGGTCAATCAGTTGGTCTTCCAGCTTTCATTGCCGCTAAACTTCCTTGGGACAATCTATCGTGAACTTCGCCAGAGTCTCCTAGATATGGAAGTCCTGTTCAATCTCCAATCACAGAACAAGCCGATTGTTGTGCGTTATTTGTCCGAGGTTTAATGCCTATGTCCAATTGACCATAACTACAGGATATTCCCGAAGCCAAGCCCCTTTCCCTTCCCAAAGGCGGCATGATTACATTTAACAATGTCACCTTTGGGTATCATCCCAACCGGCCGATACTGCGCGGACTCAGCGTTACGATTCCGGCCGGGGCAAAAGTTGCCCTAGTTGGCCCCTCCGGCTGCGGAAAGTCAACCGTGCTCCGTCTACTGTTCCGGTTCTATGACCCGTGGTCCGGACAGATTTTGATCGATGACCAAGACATCACTGCCGTTCAACTGAAATCTTTGCGAGAACAAATTGGTGTGGTCCCACAAGACACTCCTCTTTTCCACGCAGATGTGTGGCATAATTTGCGGTATGGCAGGCTGGATGCCACCGACGAGGAAATCCTCGAGGCGGCGAAGAAAGCCAAGGTTCATGAGGCTGTCTCGAGACTCCCAGACGGATACAAAACGACGGTAGGAGAGCGTGGGTTGATGATTTCCGGTGGAGAAAAGCAGAGACTAGCCATTGCTCGAGTGCTACTTAAGGATCCTCCTATTCTGTTCTTCGATGAAGCGGTAAGTTTAATAGAATTGTACTTGATCTCACTCGCTGACTGAGTGAACGTAGACGTCTGCACTGGATAGCCAGACGGAGACCGATTTAATGCGAAATATCAACTCGACTTTGTTGGATAAGCGGCGGACCAGCATATTTATCGCACATCGGCAAGTTGAATGTATTCGTCCGGACGTCCGCTTTACTAACAGGACTCGAATGGCAGGTTGAGGACGATTGTCCAAGCAGGTAAGCATCTTGCCGACCGCTGCCGTCGGACGAAGCTTCCATACTCACGGAACGTAAAACAGATCTCATCATTGTCCTGAAGGACGGTCAGGTAGCAGAACAAGGAACACACGAGAGCCTTCTTGCACAACGGGGGTTGTATCATGACATGTGGCTCGCCCAGCAGGAGGCCACTCCGCTGGACGGGGCTCAGCCAGCAGAAGCAGAGGTCATGGAAGAGTCTGCGAGGCCCAACACTATACGAGGCTAGAAACCAAAAAATACCATTTCTCCACTCATCACATGACGTTGGGGGAGAGTGCCAAGTATCCACCAACATCGTCATGTGCATAGTTTGTCTTTACGGTTGGCCGGTGTGTGAGAGGCACAGCATTTGTGATGTGAGTGGGAATGCGTGGCCTTCTCTCGAGATCGGACCCTGCCCCCCCGTGTGCCACCTCGGAGAGGGAAGGCTTCTCGAGACTCAAGAACTCTGGGGAAGCACGTCCCTATGGACGAACCCTTTGGTCAATATTCGGGGTTGTGCGACCAGCACAGCAAAGACCTTTGCTAGTCCCCCAGAGTGCTGCGCTCATTGTTGGACCCAAAAGTGTTGATTTTCTTCGGGTAAACGCCGTGAGAACCGAGAAGACACCAAACACTCAAGGGACTTGCTTGCACTTGCACGGCCGTGATAACCAACAACGGTGGCTGAGGGGTTTTGTGACGTAAGTGGCAGCCCACTCAATATTTTTGTATTATATTACGGTAGGTTCAGTTGACGTCTGTCTTGTGTAATCGGTGAGCAAAGTGACGACCCAAGTGATCTGGTGACCCAGGGACAACGACAAAGGGACCGTTGCCAAGCCCAAGAAGCAGGTTCGGCGCGCCTCGTCGGTTGCGAGTACATCAATCAGTGTGGGAGGGTGGAACGAATAACTGACTTTTGTCGGGGTCCAGGCACTGAAAGCGTGTATACAAACGTATCTACCTTTGACAGATGAAATGGTACACTCTGCTTCAGTGGAGGGCTTTGAAGGTTCGGAACCTGCACGCAGCCGCCCACGACAAGGGTTACGCCTGCTCGTAGCTTCGTAGTCAATGCGACCGTAAGACCGCGAGAAGAATAATCCCGCCATGATCTCAATTGAGCTACTTTTGTGCGATCCTAATCGGGAGGGGTGGCCATAACATTCCGGCTTGGTGGGCGTCTCGAGGATCGTGGAGGAATAATAGGAAAGGAATCCCGAGCGAAGAGCCGAGACCGAACGGGTGGCGACGGGTAGCTGACTAGGAGCTTGCGAGGCGGGATTGTCCGGAATGGGTGACTTCATTTGGGTCGCTGATGGTGCAAGAAGTCGCTTAGAGCAGATGAGGTCGGCTCGGTGTAAGGATGGTCCCATCGCAAGGCTTTGCATTGTTGGACTCGGGGGACTTGGGGGCTTGGGGCCGGGGGGACTAGAAAGGGGCTCTCGGAAGGAGGAGAAGCCGTAAGGAGAGTGAATTGGTTTGTTTGGTTTGGTTTGTTTGGAGCAGTCTTCCTGGTAGTGCCACCTGTCACTCGCTCGGCGGCCGGCTGATGATATGTTGCAGTGCTCACATATAAGAACCCACCTTGGCGTGTAATCCCATTTCCTTTCTCTTGTCCCCCTCCCCTGCGAGCCGTCCCACCACTGAATGAGTAAGTCCGCCCCTCTCTGCTTCGTCATCTCCGTCCCCGACGCACCTTCATCGTCGTTGCTTCCGTTCCCCTCACACCCTCTTGCCACCGCCGCGCGTTGCTCACCCACCCATAGGCACACCTTCCGACGTCTCCCCCTCGACCGGTGCAGCCAATGCCCATGCCGCTCTCCAACATGGCTCTTCACTGCCCTCTGCCGAGGAGGCTGCCGATGAACCTCCTTGTAGTCCTCATCGGCAACGCACTCCATCCAAGTTGACCTCCCCCTCGCCAACTGCCTTACTTGATACTTCCAGCTCAACGGCGATTCCAACTGCTGAAATTAACAGCAACAGCAATATCAACGGACCTACCAACGAGAAACTAGTGACCCTCGCGGCAGATCTCGAGGCTCAAACTTCCCCGGCCATACCGGAAAGTCGCCATATTCGTTTCAGGTTCCCCCAACTCTCAAAGCGCTCCCGTCTACGGGCGCTTTTTACCCCTACAAGGACGATCGGCCCTGCCCCGGCCTATGCAAGATCCATCATCAATGTTATCACCTTCTCGCCTCTGACTCTACTCATTGTTTTCATCCCAATCTCCTGGGCACTCCATTGGACCCACAAATCAGACGTCATCATCTTCACAACTTCCTCGCTGGCTATCATCCCTCTCGCCGCTCTATTGGGCTTTGGTACCGAACAAGTCGCCATCCGCACTTCCTCTGCAGTGGCCGGCTTTCTCAACGTCAGTTTAGGTAACCTCGTCGAACTCATCATTGCTGGCATCGCCCTTCAGCGTTGTGAACTTGCGCTTGTCCAAAGTTCGCTTCTTGGTGGACTCCTCAGCAACCTCCTCCTCGTCCTCGGCATGTCTTTCATTGTTGGTGGTCTTCGCTTTCCAGAACAGAGCTTCCAGCCCGTAGCCGCTCAGTTGCACGCCTCACTCTTGGTCATTGGCGTCATATCGCTCATGATGCCAACCGCATTCGTAAGTCACCCTTTATTACTGGCCAGGGTCTAGTCTCTCATCGCCATCACTGTTTAGCACATGCTTCTTGGCCATTACTTGACTGATGACACCGTTGAGGGTCCCATACTGCTCAAGATCAGCCGAGTTTCTTCGATCATATTGATCATCATGTAAGTAAATGCTCCGCGTGCCGCGAGCCATCTCTGACTCACGTATAGCTATTTCGCGTACCTGGGGTTCCAATTCTACACTCACAACCACCTGTTCTTGGACACACGGACTGACTCGGATGCCTCCTCCCGCCATGCTACCTGGGGTGGATCTACGCCGTCCTCTAGATCAATTAGGAGTTCCAATTCGAGTATATCGATTTCACGCTCCCACCGCTCGTCCCACGTTGCTCAAACAAGCGCGACTGCGATCTCAGAGAAAGTCCCTGCTCACATTGAAAGACCGGTTGCTCCTCCTGACATTACCCATATCGGCTCCCAAGAATCGTTGAGCAGAGTGTCCAGCATTTCAAGTGTGGAGACTATTCATTATCCAAAGATCAATGTCCCGGTCGCGCTGGGGTTGTTGAGTATTGTGACCGCACTGCTCTATTTGACGGCCGAGAACCTCGTTGATTCTCTCGAGGGCATGACGGTTGCAAACCCGAACGCGATATCGAAGGAGTTCTTGTCGCTCATTGTCCTACCGATTTTGTCCAATGCAGCAGAGCACAGCACGGCGGTGGTGGTTGCGTACAAAGGCAAATTCGATCTCGTCCTCGGCGTGGCTGTTGGTTCCTGCATTCAGATCAGCCTGTTCGTCATCCCGTTTTTAGTTCTAGTAGCTTGGGGCATGGGGAAGCCATTGAGTCTACTCTTTGATCCAATGGAGACTGTGGTACGTACCGCCGCTGATAAATGAGTGACGCGCCGAGGTTGATCAGCATTTCGTTGCAGTGTTTGTTCTTCTCCGTGATACTCGCCAAGTTCCTGATCGAAGACGGCAAGAGTCACTGGATGAGTGGACTTACGTTGATCGGTATGCAACGTGTCGGAAGATCTGGCTATGTTCTGACTCGACCCGCAGGGATTTACATTATCATATCGACGACCTTCTGGTTTTATCCGACCTATTTGATGGGTGTACTTGGAGGCAACTCGAGTCTTTTCACTTGCGGTGGTGGGCATTAACGAGATTAACGAGATGGAACATTAGTCAGGGTACGACTGGTACGAGTATGAGCTTTCGTAACAACATGTCGAATGTGTCTCAGTGTATTCCAAATGCCCAACCATTTTGAAGTATATGGTGTGTGGGTGAGAAGCCTGTCCGCACCTGGGCTCGTCGGGTGGTGAGGCGCGCGAAATGGATGAAGTTTTGTGATGGATCGACGGCTTTGCGGTACAGTGTGTAATAATTGACTGAAACACGATTGATAATGGGTGGCAGCGGCTTTGCTGTGGAAGGAAAGCCTCAGCAGGCGGCAGTGCGCGAAGAGACGAGCATCAGCCCGACGCCTTCTCACAGGCATACGGCGATGCGTGTTATAACTGTCGAGGGAGTTGGAGGCTGCAGCGGCTGTAGCTCTCTAAAGCCCTCAACGCCCTCAACGCGTTCACCGATCCTGACCGTTTTTCTCTGGGAACCCACCAGACGCGCTCCCTTTGTCAACTCTTCCGTCGTCTCGTCCGGTTTCATTTTCTTCCCTGGTTCCCTACGCTAATAGCCCTCGCCATTTCGTGTTATCCCGATTCACCCTTGACCTGTCCACCAGCTCGAATTCCGATTCCCGCTCGTATGGCCCGCTATGACGGCGCCGCCCGCGTCTCCTCCTCAAAACATTCCGTTATCTCCACTTCGTCCGCATCGTCATCGTCTACAGTCAGACCAGACAAGAACAACCAAATCCCTCACACAAATTCCGGTCCGCCTCGCCCGCCTCGGGCCCAACGACCTCCCGTCATACCCGCACGCTCTGGGGCCAAATCGGCCTCTACTACCCAACCTCCAGCTCCAGAAGGACCAACACCAGCTGTTCTGATCGCTACCCACTACCGTAGAGATCGCCACGCGCAGCGGTCCGTGTTGGCCTCACCCGGCACGCCGAGGGGGGAGGACGTCCCCCCACCGCTCGACGAACAGACCGCAATCGAGGGCCTACACAGGCTCCTCCAGTTCGCACTCACCACCGTCACAGAAATCGAACCGGAGATGCTGCAAGCCGCCGACGGCGACCTGCAGGTTGCCGCACCTGCACTGGGTCTGCTCTGGGCATCCTTGAGAATTCGAACGAAACCGCCCGTCGTCCTGCTTCCCACGGCAGATTCGGACAACAACTTTGCCAGTTTCTTCCCGACCGCCCTCGAGGCTAGCCATGCTCGGGGTCCGCTCCTGACCGTGGAGACGTGCCCCTTGTCGTTGAAACCTCTGTTTCAACTCTGGTGCAATATCGTCCCACGTGTCCAGGCCCTGTCCCCCCGCCTGCAGTCAGAGGTCGCCAGGATCATCTGCGATCTCGACCCTCTCGAGTGCCCATTGATACCGCAGGTGAGTCGTGTGCTACACCGGTCACGTGCTACTGCAGGCTTGTGATCATAGCCCCGGCTGACCCTGGCCCGGTAGGTCATGCGACTGGCAGCCGACTTGCGCAACGCAGCCATCGAGCTTAGTGCGCGGAGAGGTTTCCTGGACAGACTCGAGGCGGATCTCAGAGTTGCCTTTGCGGGAATTACGACGGGCCGGGACAGTGGGAGCCACTCTGAGGCTGAATCTGTATTCGATGATGCGGATGCGGAAAGCAGCGGGGGCCGGGTATTCACCGACACAGATGAGCCCGATCGAGAGTCCATCCAGTCTTCCCTGGGCTCATCCCCTTCCAGCAAGCCACTCGCTCTCTTGCCGGTCGAAGTTGGGCCGCTCGATTTTGATGTCGACGAAGTCGTGCGCCATGCGTCTCTTCGCATACACGGGTTTCACGAGGTGCGTTTCTACCCACACCCTGCGAAGATTAAAGGCACATTGATTTCCCTGTCACAGCCCCAAGACTACGGAGTTAAAAACGGCCCGCCCCCATCCGAGCCTCGTCAATATGCCACACGTAGCGAATCAAATCCGGTGTCGCAGGGCACGGAGATACCACTCCGCAGACTCCCGGTGCTAATACCGCCCCTACATAGGGACGAGGGCGCAGAACTCGCACAGCTCGTTGGCTTTGAGTCTGCATCGTCTCGTAATTATAACCCTCAACAAATTCCCCAGCTCTCTCTTCCGCCTGAGCTCACCCCCATTTCACATTCAGCACCTGCGTCGCCTTCAGCGGGCAGTCTAATGCTGGCATTCTGGAACACAAATACGGGCCATGGCATCAACGATGGCCATGCACCCACCTATACTTCTCCACCGTCGTTTGGGCAAGCAGCCCCTCTTCTCAATGCAAGTTTGGGAGTGATTCCGCCGTTACGACGGACGTCTGAAGTTAACCCCAACGATCCCAACCAACTGTTCAACACACGACCGGGACCTCTAGCCAAAGTCGCCTCGCAAAGAACCCGCGGGCCACGGCCTCTTCCGCCAAAGCCCGTTCCACATGACGCCCATCAGCAATCGAATGCATTGTTGTTTAATCCATCCCCCGCAATCACACCACCCGACTTCAGACATGTCGCACCTTCTGCAGTTGAACAGACCCCCCTGGTACACCAGGCATCCCAGAGACGGCCCCTTCCGACTTTGTTGAGACCAACAGTGCCAGTATTGCCTTCAAGACATGGAGGAGTCATGGAACCTGGGCCGGTAAAGAGTGCAAGCTATGCCACTACATCATTTTCTTCTACCGCGCCTGGTAGCTTTCGGTATGGCCCATCGAGTGATTGGAGTTGGAGACCACCGCCCTCGGTTGGAAGCACATCGCAGACACGGGGTGCTGAGCCTCAGGCGAGTGTATGTCCAACCCATTGTGTCCTTGATCTTGCTGATCAATGGTTTCAGCAGTTGCAACACACACACGCTCCCAAAGTAGGCTCTTCCAGTGAGGCAAAGAGTAAGACGGAGTATTACGATATCATTGGCCATAGGCCAAGACAAAGGTCTTTGACGTCCATCGTCGACAGGTCCAAAGGAGCGGTATCCGTCGCTTCGTCGACGGAGCCAGCTGGAGGCAATTATGGTACTGTCAAAACAACCGACTCACTCCCATCAAGCAACGCTCCTCAGGCCGACAGGGAGCCCCGAACCCCGTCCCCCCGCCGGCCGCCGGAGGACCTGCCAACCCCTATTCAGTATCCCAGTAACGGAAAACCGATCTTCAGAGACTCAATAGGGTTCGCTCTGGCCTACCAATGCAACCCAATAGCAGCCTCTTCGTATGCAGGCGCTTCTTCGTCCGGATCGGCTTACGCTCCGCCAAGCCCGCCGCGACCCACCACCAGTCCCCCGGTCCAAGATCAAGAGGAGCCAGTGGCACCACGCCCACTGCCCGAATCACCCCCGAAAAACGTTGTATCGCAGGATGATGTTTCGCATGACACGGAAATGATCGCGATCCGGGAAATGTTCTATGGTGCCGTGGCCGATGCTCTGTCGACTCCCGCACTCCGGAAGGTCCTCGTCAAAGACCCGTCCCGCGCTTATTTCAGCGCCGTGTCATTGGCCATCCTGAGCGTAGCCACGGACACGCAGATGCCGTCAGAGTATACGCTCCAGCTCCCTGGCTCGGCGATACAGGTGCGCCTCGGCACTCTACCTCCGGCGTACCGCGCGTGCATGGCTGAATTGGGGGCTATTGGCCGGGAGGCGAGGAAGATGGGAGAAGAGGACGACGACCGAGCCATCGCTTATGTGGCGCGTGGGAAACCGCTGCGTGAGCCACGGATGGGCCGTGTGAGGAAGCTGTTGGAGCGGGGAGTCGGGTATGTGGATGCCCAAGGACGTGTCAGAGGTAGTTCCAGCTCAGGAGGGCAGGGCACAGGCAGATCTCGTCTGTTTGCCAACCGCATCAATACACTTTCTCTGGATATCGTCAAACTACCGGGTTTCCATCAGCGGCAAGAGGTGTTCCGGATCCTCCAAGGGTCAAGGTAGGGCTGACCTTTGTGGCTGTATTATGTGCTCCGAATCTTCGCGTATCTATCTATGTCACGCCTGTACGAGTATTTTCTATTTCGTTCGCTATTGTACAATTTGAGGTTACCTGGTAACAACTTGTCCCGTACCATCGGCTTGGTCTGTCCAGAGATGTCGAACCCAACGAGGCATAGGGCGCTTCGCCTGTATAAAGAGTTGTATCGTCTCGGACGAGATTACCCGGAGCCAGCGTCAGTCCGAAGGCCTGCCTGATTCGAGCGGAGGCGGTCTGACCCTTTGTTATGCAGCTACAACTTTCATGGCACGTCTTCTGATGGCACGTGACGATTGTATCCTGCTAACTTGAGACACATAGGCCGTTTGAGGGCCCTCTTTGAAAAGAAACGTGACGCACGGGGCGAAGCAGCGGAGAAGGCGCTGGAACTCTGCGAATATATCAAGAAGGGTGCGTCTATTTCACCTGCACAAAGAACCTCTGGTTCTTACCATTTTCTATCAATTCTCGGATCGATGGTTTTGACGCCTTTTTGACGCGTTCATCAGAGACTCTGGCTCTTTATGCCCTCAAGAAATATCGTACACTGAGACGTGCATACCCCGATCATCCTAGAAACATTTGATACGCCATGTGCATATTATAGGAATGGAGCGCCAATTAATATCAATGGTGATCCCTCTCTGGTTGTTTGGGAGTACAAACCAAACACTGGAGATGGAGCTCAGACAATCCTCTGCTGGCCTGAGCTCGTTCCCAGCGCTGGATACTCGCAAATCCAGTCCATTGACACACCTCCTAAGCTCCCTGGGATCGGGTAGCACTGTACCGTGAATGTGGTTTTCGTCCTTAGTGGTAAGTGAAACTTACGAATACCCCGTTATTGGCCGGTCAGTAACCAGCCAAGGAACCAACGATAGTCTGTACGGCATAATTGGTTCAGAGAATGGATGGAGTACGGACCGGGTTCTGCACCGCGCCGACCCACTCGGTTCATAAATTCTCTTTGTTCTCATGGTCCCTCTAGGCAACCGTGGGGATCATCCATATCATTGTGGGGTGAGGGTTGGGACTGCCTGACACAGCAGTTTCCTTGCGCGTGCTGATCGTAAAATATGAATTACCTTCTGACATGTATTTTACGTCGCTATCGCATTGTACGCGGTGCAGTGGGAAATTCGAAGGTAATTACCCAAAACCTTTCAAGGCTCTTACACGTTAACGAAGAAGCCGCCCTCCCCGACGAGTGGTCTGTCTCGCCACAGCGGTGTTCAAGGGACCACTGCTGGTGGCGGTCCCGTGCTATGCGTGAGTTTTCTCAGGCCACTCAGTAAGTGTAAAGACTCATGTAAAGTAGTCAAGCACTGGGGAAGTGACGCCCCCGCGTGTCGCCGCAATCGGCCCCTCGAGGACGATAATAAAGGTCGCCTTCATTACTTTCTCCGCAGGGGCATAGGCCGTCGGTCAGTACACAGTGCGCAAAAGACTATACGAGTAGCAAAAGCCTGTGCACGAGATCGAACAGCTTGCGATACTGGCAGCGGTCATCCCGGACTACAAAATTGAGGTTACGGATGAGCTGGAGTTCGCACAGGAAGGTCTGCGCAGCGCAGGGCGTGGATTTTAAGGTACCGCCGAATCTTGCCGTGACTCGC
>Ga0307513_10008697_pt1 | contig 12935 bp, 8 predicted proteins | sample 15_EM_MG_FD_202174 | JGI IMG/M metagenome (GOLD analysis project Ga0307513, IMG submission 202174) | Populus trichocarpa ectomycorrhiza microbial communities from riparian zone in the Pacific Northwest, United States - 15_EM | ecosystem: Host-associated > Plants > Roots > Unclassified | place...
CGTAACCAAGGAAACAATACAATTTGTCGTAAACCTTACAAAGGAAATCCCTCATAGCAACCGTGTAACAAAAGAAAGAACACCAAAGTTATCCCAGCACGTATCTCATCAGGGGACCGTGAGACAATGGACCTATTGGAGAAGACAGCATTGCCTCATGCAATGCCTTGTCCTGCCGCTTTTGCTCAAGCCTTTCCTGCTTTTGTAGCCCAGCTACCATCTTTTCCTCTGCCTTTTGTTTTCGCTCTTGGGCTTCGGCAATGGTAAGGACCCGAGTCCCTTTATCTGTGATTGCTGAGCGCCCTCCGGGGCCAGTACCTGATTTTAGACTTCCAGAGTTATTTTTTCGGGTTTTTTGCTGCAGCTGGCGATTGGTTTCAAGCTGAATAGATTCCCGGGCCATTGACATCTGTGCTGATTTTCCCAGCAGGAGTAGTCGGCTCCAAATTAGGGTATCAATGGAGACTCCATCAACTTCAAGCTCAGTCAGCTGATCAAGGATAGTGACCACATGTGACTGAATAGTAGAGGCGTTATGTGGTGTTGTTGGAAATAGCCGTAGACTAGAGGGTATTTCGGTAAAATCAAATGTGGTAGCCTTCAATGGATTTTCCATATTTGAGTCCTGGGCAATAGCAGCAGTTCCCCCTCTATGGCTATTACCCACAGCACTGTCTACTCAGACTTTACTTTCAGAAATCAGGGCTGAATGTGTTCACTGTTGTGGAAGAGCTTTTAGAACCAGCTCGGGATTGTAAGGGTAGATCCCAGTTGCTCGAAATGCACTCCGGCAATTTCGAATTGTCATAACCTCCTTCCGCTCAGTCTGAAAAAGGTCCATAAACAATTCTTTATCAACCCCAGTTACTCCCTTACGTGATGCATCGTCTAAAGCCTTTAATATATAAAGTTAGTACTAAGTCAATTGTTTTGCTTGTAAGAGAATCTGAATTACCTTTGAGTACGCAGTAGAATATGGTGAAAATATACCAATGTCCAATGGTTGCAGGAGATGAGTACTATAAGGAGGAAGACAGAGGCACTTTATCCTATGTGCCTCTGCAAACTCAATAAATTTCCATGTAACATGGGAATCGTGTTCATCAAGATAAGAAGTCGATATTCACTTAAATCCTCAGGGCGAGTATGTGGCTCAAAGTTACGTACTAGCCACTGCAAGCCAAGATAAGCATCGGTCCAGCCATTTGGTGAAACTGCTGTTGTCCAATGGCTGGGCATTTCCCCATGATACCAACCATAAAGATGCTTTTCACCCTTCATAATGACCATAGGAGGAATATCCTGAGCAAATATTCCAACTGCTTCAATAACGGTAACTGTTTCTCGTGAACCAGGTTGGCGTAGAAAGGCAGCTTTTTCATCAGATTTCACAATTACCCACAAAGAACGCTAAATGAGCCTGATTAGAAATCCTTTTTCGTCCATGTTGTATATATTGTGTGGCCCGATCTTGAATTCCTTTATTACTTTGTCAACTATAGTGAACAAATCACGAAGGATGACAGGATTATTGTTCATTGCACGGTCATTATCCAGGGCTCAACTATAGATTGATTTTAATTTTTGGTGGTCTTGGAGAAATCGTTTATGCTCATTCTTTCCTATAACTGAGAGGTCTAGTCCGTGATAGTTGCCTTTAAAGTCTCTGCGTTCAAAAGGGTGGTCCTTGTCAGGGCTTTGTATTCGCTGGAAAAAGTCGGAAGCATCCTCAATATTTCGTCGCTCACGATCCTCAAATACCGCAACTGCCATTCCCCACAGAATATCTATCCGTACTGGATACTCCCAAAAACTCATGTGCAGGAACCATTCCTCCAAAGCTGCCTCCTCCGGGATTGTGAAAATCATATCACCAGCATGGGCTTCAGAACGGGTTTTAATTTCTCCTCCCATAGCAATTGCGCGCTGCAGAGCCGAGAATGGAATCTGGTGCATGGTAGCGACACATCTGATAGAAATACCTGGCCGTGCAACCTTCCGTGGTACTACATCTTTGGCTGAATATAGTCGTATAACTGGGGTTTCGCGATTGGCATAGTAATAGGTAATAGTGAGTTCGAGGGGTGAAGGGCCCAGGTTGGAATTGTGCGCTAATGCTTTGGTGGCTATTTTACTCTGAACAGGCATGATTGGAGTTTAAAAAATCAGCAAAAGAAGGTAAGAGATGTATCGTGAACTTGTCACGTCGTGTGTTGTTATGAGTATTTTATTGATGTTCTCTATCGCGAACTTTTGGTCATAGCTCAACCTGAACGCTCGAGCACTGATTCACTACTCAGTAGTGATTCACTTCCAGGTCTGATTTACTTCCACGTCCAACACGTTACCAGCTATTTAGTTATCTCCCACCAAGGCCTCCGTGAAAATTATGTCTCGCGCTCGTGTGCTCGTACTTTGGTTTCATCTGTCCATCATGATACCCTCTGTTTCCATCCCAAGATACTATATCCCCCGTTCGAAAGGCTAACCTACAATGGTAGCCGGTGCGGTAACCATTTCATGCCCTTTTTTTAGTTCCGACGTGGGTGCTGTATGGTCCGATTGGGTTTTGTCCACCCTACGGGTGTTCAGGAAGATATGGCATCAGTCATGGTCCACGGGTATGATAGTACTGTAACATACAAAATAAAGCGAGGCAAGGTGAACTAGAGAGCAAAACCGAGCCATCGTATTCCATCACCAGAACCGGGAAGGGAAAAAGGAGAAAAGGAGAAAAAAAAGAGACCTGGACCAAAACCAAAAACCGAGTGAGAGAAATGGTACCAGATTTGGGAAGGGGAACCATTGTAGTAGCATTGTAGAGCAGCAAAAAAGAAAAAGGGAAACAAGTATGCACGTTAGAGCACGTGCTCTGGAGGCCCGGGAGCCACTTGAACTTTTCTCCCTCTTCTCCAGTTGAGGTACAGGAGTGCCAGTACCTCACTGGTGCTGGCTAACTTACTTGTACAGTATCAGCAGCGAGTGGTACAGTACGTGTTCATTAATCGAACACATCTGCAGAAGCGAGAATGAGAAGGGGATTTGAAAACAAACCAGACGCCAGCCACGCACAATCAGATACAGCGGTAGATGTCCTATCCCGCCCCGTCGAAATATATCTCCTGCTCGCTTTCTTTTTTTCGGTCTCTTTTATTGCATCAGGATTTGATTTTATTGAATGGTCGCCTTCCACACACACACACACCCGATTCATCAACCAAAGGAACACGCTAGGGAAGCTTCTGATTGAGGGTTGGACCTGACAAGGAGGAAATTATGCGGAGACAGGACAAGAGAAGCGATAGGAAGGGAGGGATACAGTACTCGAGTAGATTGATCGGCTGTAACACCAGCAATCCGCAATCGTGATAGCAAGAACTAAAACGCTTCCAAGGCGATCGGGGCGCGCTCGATGTACAGCCCCAGGTAGAAAAAATCGGGAAACGGTGATCGGGCCTCTGGGGCTTTGATTGGAGGGTTCGGTGTGCTCGAGCCAATCGAGCAACCGTGTTTCTACCCTTTAATTTCCACAATTCCCGATCTTTTCGACCGGAGGCTGTACCAGTATGATGAATAAGTTAAGGGGAGGAGGTTTTTATTCCTTCCTGGTTCCCCACATGATTCTACACTATACACAAGTTCCAAGCACGATAACTACTCGAGTATGCTGCACACATCCGTTAACCCCCCCCCCCCCCCCCGCCGCTTCAACACTACCGAGTAAAGGAGAGAAATATGTTGTGTAAGATGCCAACGACCGGTAAAACATTCCCGCAAGTGCACTCGATGCGAACGAAAGACAGCATGTATTTTACCGTATCCCAAACTGTGAACCTGTGAGGTAACAAGCAATAACTGGTCATTGGCGCAGTAAATGAGTGATTTTCCGTGTCGGAGAGCTATGTAAGTGAGAGGTTGTAGCGGGGGAGGGAAAGGAGAGAAAGGTGGGACCGCCTGCCTGCCGGACAAGTGGCTTCGTTTCTTCTCCCTAGCCAGTATTTTGTTTATAATATTTTTTTAACCGGATCCCTTGCACTGCGAGTTGGGGGTTAAAAGTGAGACCATGAAATTCTGGGGAAATATGTTTTTCTCTCGTTCCTGCGTCTTCTCCGAAGAAGAGCATCGAGATTGCCTTATTCCCCAGCAGCACACAGCGGTTTTGATATTTATAAGTTTCCCCGGTGCCCTGTGGAGGGGGGAGATAGAATTGCGCGGAGGGTTCGGTGGTATGAGGCGGGACTTGTTTGTGTGGGTGAACCCTTGTTTATTAAATCAACTTCCTCATCGGCCAACCAGGGTTGTTGCTCTGCGGCTCGAGAGCTGGGTTACAGGCTGAAGTACATGTACTGCTACTCGAGTACAGTCGCACCTCGCTATAAGGAACGCCAAGAATTCAAGGCTTTTTCTTCGTTATAGCAAGGTTTTGGGAGAAATTCCTTATAGCGAGGACAATTTGTATGGGGGCAGGGGTACAAATTCCCGGATGTTCGTTCGTAACAGCGAGGTTTCCCGTATGAAGAGTTCCATTATAGCGAGGTGCGACTGTACTCGTACGAGTAGTGGGCCATGAACAAATTAGGGGGCAAATCGGAAGTGCGCATGTGAAGTGTGGCTTTGGGATACAAGGACCAAACCGACCGCGGATACTCGAGTAGACGGAGGTACAGGGTCTAAGTTTTGAAGGTTACACAGGGGGTGTGGGTGGTAGTCCTGGTTTGTGGAACCTACAAAACTTACACGCTGTACTGGGGTATGGAAGTAAATGATGAGACGGACAGGGGGCCAAGATGTCAAAGCTTTTTACCCTTCCTGGCATTATTCCTGCCAAATTAAATAACATTTTACCTCTACTGTACAAAGTGCCCGGACCGATAAACCCCTGTCCGCCATGCTTCCTCTCCTCTATTTTCCTGACCGTCTGTTGCAACCAATCAGAACACTCGGTTTCGCCACCCTCAACACCACGCTTTTATCGTGAGAATTCTTCGTTGACGGTCGCGCTCTTCTGCCTTCGGGCTGGTGGTTTTGCCTTCGGGCGTTGAAGTTTTTTGGCCTTCGGGCAGAATTTTTTTTTATTTTTTTATTTTTTATTTTTTTAGTGGCTCGCCGGGCTTTTATTACCGGTGAATTTATTGTTGTTCTTGGTGGCTCGCCTGGCCTTTGCTACAGGTGAACTTTCACGATGGGTGACTCTGCTGCCCCCCCTCCTCACTCCCCTTCCCCTGCTCCGGGCACCCAGATTGTCCCGGGCAGGATGCCCACTTCTGATGGCCGAGGTCTTATCCCGGCTGTCAAGCTTTCTTACGCCGCGCCGGGTGGGGCCTACCAGGGCCTTCACATTGAGCATGTTTCGGGATGTCGCAATGAATCCCTTTTCTTTACTTCTGAGGTTCGAGCAATTGTTGCTCACCTCGACCTTCGTTCTTTTTACTCCGTTGAGTCTGTTTGCACTGGTATCATGGCTGCTCGCGGCTGTTGCATTACTGGTGGCACCTCCACTGCGCGTTGCCACGTCGACCGCACCTCTACTTTGGGTTTGTACACCCGTTTTCACACTCCTGAGGGCTCCTCCCAGTCCTTCGCCCTATCCGACTCCCAGATCGTGAGCTCGGGTTTTTATTCGACTATGGCGTCTGATCCCATGGTCCCTTCCGCATCCTGGCCGTCCATTGACGAGGACCGATCCCAGGACCCCATGTACGTTCCTTCTGTGGTTGAGGTTGACGATAGCCAACGGCGTCTTCCCTCCCCTGTTGAGCGACTTTCCTCCGGTGAGCTGAAGCTATATGCCAACTTCCGATTGGACCGATCGTCGGACGAGGACTATGCACCTCCTGCAGGTAGCATCCGCCCTGAGGATCGGATTACTCAGGTGTCGTCCCCTCCCCCCTTCGTCCCCCCCTGTTTGCGCCCTGGTGCTGGATCCGGTTTCGCCCCTGATGCCACCATTCCCTCCGGCCGCTGTGCCTTTGTTCCTGTGTCGAAGAGACACCATGAGTTTATCGCTCATACCAAGGCACTGCGGGGCAACACCCCCCCCAAGAGAGTTTCCCCTTCCCCCCTTCCTTTGACCACCAGCCAGGTGGTTCCATCATCGGCCGTTATCGTTCGCGATACCCCTATGGACTTGGGTGGTGGGTCTAACACTGATGGCACAGGTATTGGTGATTCTAGGTACGCCACCGATGCTCAGCCCCGGTCCGCTACCCACAGCATGTCCCCCTGCGCCGACCCGACCTTTTCGTCGCTTCCCGCCCTCCCTCTCACCATGAGGTATGGGTCGCCTTCACGGGTTGATGAAGCGTTGTTGAGTGGTCTCGAGGACATACGTTCCGGTAATGCGGTTCCCCTTTTGTCTTCGCCCTCCTCGTCCCAGGGATCGGTCATATCGTCCTCGGATTCGGACGATGCCTCCATGGTTGATGGGTGCCGGACTTACGCGTTAGTTGGGGGAAAGGCGGCATACGATTCCTTCGAGGAAGTGGCTGCAGACATACAACGTCTGGGTCAACAACAGAACAACTGCTTGGACGAGATTGTCTCCCTGAAGGGTGAAATCAAGCTGTTGAAGGCTGTTATTGCCCGGCTGGAAGGGGATACAGTTGCCCATGAGGCTGAACTGACGATTGGCAGGGGTGAACCTGTCTGGAGCTCTCGGGAGACAATTCGGGGATCGGTTCGTGCTGAAGCTGCTAAGCGCATGAACGGTGGTGTGACTCCTTCCCCCCCCCCTCCTGCTGATGTTGGTGTTGCGTCCTCTTCAGGTGGTAAGAAGGTCGCCTTTGAGGAATCTGCCGATACCGGATTTGTCGTGGTTGATAGGAAGAATGCTCGTGGTGGTAGGGCCAATAGGCGGAGAAAGGATCGGGTTACCAACCCGGTTGCCACTTCGACCCCTGCTTCCGCTCCCGCTGCTGTCCCGATCTCGTCTCCCCCGACTGGCGCAGCGATGTATAGCCGTGTTGTGGCCGCTCCTCCCCCTCCTCCTGTGCCCCATATGACTAGGCCAGGTCGTCAGGTTCGATCGAGGCTGGTCGCATCTTCCCCCCCTGTTAATGTCGCCCCGGGTCCTTCCCGCGCTAGGGTTCCCACGTCCTCCCCCTCCCCCAATGCCTGAGAGCGCCACGTTACCATGCGCTTCGATTCCGGCAAGCGGACTCAGCTTCCTATTACACCGGAAGCCATCCGCATCCGCATGAACCAGACCTTGAGCAATCTTGGGAAGGTTTCCGACAAGACCCCGTATATCCGGGAGGCCCGCTCCAAGCTCGAAATTGGGTGCATTTACTTGACGCTGGCGGAACATACTGCCACTCAGGTCTCGGATAGACTGGAACGGTGCCGTTCGACCTTGATCCGGGAACTTGGCCCCTCTGGTTTGACGAACTTTGTCTTCCACAAGGATGTGGCAAAGGTTAAGATTTTGGTTTCTGGCGTCCCTCTGGCTCCCACTGGTAGGGGCTCGCTATGGAAGCCTGAGGATTGGACCGGCGATAGGGCCTTTGATGGCCTTCGGACCGACATTGAGGGATCGAACCCGGGTGTTATTACTACCGGTCGTCCGAACATGCTCGCCTCTGTTTTCGCTATGAAACAGGCTGGCGCCACCTCCTGCGGTATTAGGTTCACTCTTGAGCGCAACGAGGCCAGTGATCGAATCCTTTCTTCCGGGCGTGTCTTTTTGTTTGGCAAGTCCAGGAATGCTAGGTTCTTTGAGGAGCACAGGTCTGCCCCGGTTTGCAACAAGTGCCTTCAGGTTGGCCATGTTGAGATGTTGTGTGCGTTTCCTTCCCGCTGTCGTTTTTGTTTGGGGGATCACTTGTCGAAGTCCCACAGATGTGGGCGACTTAACTGCCCTGGTGAGGACGGTCAATCATGTAGCCACACTGTACGTAGGTGTATGCTATGTGAGCGATCCGACCACTTCACCGGATATAATAGGTGTCCAGTGGTTGTTGCCTCTGGTTTTTCCCCTGCCCCCGCTGGTGCTGGATCTCCTATCGTCGCCGATGACACGTCTGTTACGGGTGTGTCCGACCGGTCCAGGAATCGTCAACGTCGTCGTCGTCGTGGGGTCAATGTTGATATCACTTCGGAGGTGATGGTGGAGAAGGAGGTTTCTGCTAAGGGACTAACTGTGGAGGTGGAGGGCATGAAATATGCTGACAGACGTGCTGACCACCGAAGGGGCATGACTGACAGCGCTTTGCCTAAGGCTAAGGTTGTCCAGCCTAAGGTTGACCGAAAAGGTAAAGGCAGGGCTGTTGATGCTTACGAGCAGGCTGGCCCCTCCCGTATTACTGAGATTGTGGAACCGGCCCCCTCCGGCAAAGTTAATAAGGCCTCCGGGTCATCTAGTTTGGCTAGCCCGTCGGCCGACCCCCCTCCCATTACCACCGTCGATGACGATGAGTCTATGGGCTTTACCTTGGGCTTGGTTGCGCCCCCAATAAGCATCCTTAAGAGGTGCGCCTCTGATTCCGATATCACCTCATCGGCCATTCAGGCCTAATGTTTATTACAACATTATCGATTAATGTTGGACGGAGCAGGGCTAACCGTTCGTTGGTGATGGATGTTTTTTCTTTTGTTGATTTATTGTTTATTGTTGATCCCCCTCGTAAGGCGGACGGGGGTGGTGTTGTACATGAGCATGTGGATTTTGATTTGTTTTCTTTTGTTCAGGCGTCTGGTGTTGAGGTGTTTGTGAGGTCATCGTTGTCTGGTTTGTTCCTGGTGGACTTACACGACATGGTGACCTGTGTTATTATGTATGATGTTGGGGGGGTGAGGAGTAGGATCGGCGGTGTTTATGTTCCTCCCAAGACGAATAGGCTTGGATGGTCGGCTTGCGAAGCGACATGGGCTGAATGCAACTTCCTCATGGGCGACTTTAATGCCAAACACGAACGATGGAACCCTAACCCGAGGCATGGCAGTTCAAATATCGCTGACTGTCACGGATTGTGGTTGACCCAATTCTGCGATCGGAATGGCTTACGAGTGCACCCTCCGATGGGGTGTACATTTCGGAATATTAGCGCCATCGATTTGTTTATCGGGAAATCAACTACGCGGGTTTCATATGATAGGAAGGCTGGCCTTGAACATGTTGCTGTTATCGCAAGACTTGAGGTGGACGAGCCGACTGATATGGTTCGGCAACGACCATCCTGGAGGAACGTTCCGACGCCTAGTTGTGACGAAATACTGGAACACGTTGATTCTGGGAGTGATGAGGAGATGTGGTCGAGGCTGAGGAGTGGTGTGGATGCACTTCCGAGGTCTGCGAGGAAAGTTGGGCGGTGCAAATTTTGGAGCCCCGACTTACAGCGCATCCGTTCCGATTTAAATCGCATGCAACGGGTCAAACGACGGCTACCGGCAGTTTCGGACGACTATAATGTTGTTCGACGAGTATACAGAGCCATGCTGTTGAGATCCCGGCAGGAATTTATTCGGGACACGATTGAAAAGGCCGGAGATCCTGCTATCTTCAGACTGGCCAGGCAACTGGAATCGAGGCGGACACTTCCTTCTATGCGTGACTCCAATGGTCAGCTAGTGTGCCGCCACGCCGATATTAGCGACCTTGTCGCTGCCCAGTTGCAACCTGGCGATAAACAGCCATGGCATCCATCTGCGGTTGAGATGGACCCTGCCTGCGAGTTGGAATCTGCCATCAAGCGGAGCCCGACCAATACCGGTCCTGGTCTTGATGACATTGGGTATCCCTTCATAAGATACTGGTGGAAGGAGAAACCTGACTGTCTGAGACGACTGATCGATTACGGACTGACGAACGACGTTCCCGACTGGCACTCTGCTGAGGTTGTACTTATACCGAAAGCGGACAAGCCCCGATATGACATCGTGAAAAGCTGGCGTATGATTCACCTGCTGCCGACTATTGCAAAGGTGGTGGAGAGGATCGTCCTGCTGAGAATTGCCGAGCATGTGGTACTGGGCCAAACTCAGTTTGGGTCTAGACGCAAGCGAGGTGTCAATGACGCTATGTCTGTTGTGTTTGAGTTTTTAAGATACAACGAGGGTTTCAAATGTGCCATGCTTTCCATGGATGTTGAGGGAGGTTTTGACAATATTGACATTGACCTGCTGTGTGACTTTCTGGCCGCCCGGGAGTGCCCTGCCAACCTTATTCATTGGGTTAGGAGGTGGGCTGGGAACCGCATGGTTAGGTTTAGGTTCAACGGTCGTTTGTCGAAGCCGTATTTCGTTAACCGTGGCATCCCTCAGGGATCCCCGTTGTCCCCCTTTTTGTTCGGCGCATATGTCGCGGACATCTTTGAGCCTCGCCTTCGGTACTCCCCTTCGGTTCGCACTGTGGTTAGCAGTTATGTGGACGATGGGGTCATCCTTGTTGCTTCTGATAGCAGGGATCTCACGAGATACACGATGGTGGAGTTGTTCAAGGACTGTGACAGAGTTGCGAAGGGTAGGAACATGGGTTTTAGCGCGATCAAGACTAAGTGGATTGGTTTTGGAGGAACAACATGGGAGGATTTGGATATTGATGGAGAATTACTGACGCCTGTGAAGGATCTTAGGGTTCTTGGTTATAGGTTTAATGTTTTTCTTAATATGTCTTCTCATGTATCTTATTGGTTAGATAGAGGCTTGGGTGTTAGGAGAAGGATATCCGCGTTGGGGAGGAGGTTTGGGAGTGATGGAGGGCTGGATGCATGGTGCACTTACCGTTTGTTTCAGGCTGCCTACCTACCGACCGTCTACTTTGGACTTGAATTTGTAACCGACTTTTCGTCGTATGTGAAGCGGATTCAAGTCCACGTCAATGATTGCCTTCGGTCCCTGTTCCGGTGTCCTCTGAAGCTTGCGAACAATATTTTGCTTGCTGAGTTTGGGACTCCACCCGTACATATACAGGGTCGATACCTGCAAAGACGTTGCTACAGTCGCATGATCAACTACCGATATTGTGATAACCATCCGTGGTTCGGTGCAATTCGGGGCGACTGGGAGGTTGAAGGTATGTTGGCATACCCGATGTTGTCAGACAAGATTGCGACAACTGTGCCGAGCTTCAATGTGTCGAAAGGAAAGGATTTGGCCACCAGGCTATTTTATGAGGCCTATGAGGTGGCGGTTTTGATTCCTGATCTCCTTATGATCTACACTGATGGTTCGAAGAGCGACAAGGGTACTGCGGTGGCCTGGACGACTGAGGAATGTGGGATGACTGAGGGTGCGAAAGCATTTGCTACCCCCTCTTCATGGAGCATCGTGGAGTGCGAGATTTTCGCCATTGTCGCCGCCCTGAGGGATGTACACTCGGAATACCGCGGCATGGTCATCATTTTTTCTGATTGCATCCCGGCTATTACGTGTATTGCACAAATGGAACCTGATGGTGAATCTGCTGGTATGTGGGATGTCCTGACACCCCTGTTCAACCGCTTTAGTGCGGTCCGCATTTGCTGGATCCCTGGTCACTGTGGTATTGCTGGCAACGAGATGTCGGATGCTAAGGCCAAGGAGGCGGTCGGGGGTGTGTTACATGTTCGGAACTGGGCCCGTGTTGTGCTGGGTCTTGGGCATGCTATGATTGCCAGAGAGCTACGGACTGCTGAATGGTCCCATTGGCACACATCGGAGGGTCACAGTTACTACGATCGATCCCCGATGAAGCCCAGACACCTACGAGGTCTCAGCAGACTTGATCATTATATCCTGTTGAGAATCCGCAGCAGTACTGGAGTGACTGGACATGATGACTGCCATGGAGCGACCGATAGGTTCCACCTGGTGTCTTGCAACAGGTACCTGGTCAAACGTCCCCGTTTTCCGACTTTGTTCAATGATAAGCGGATTACGGATTGGCGCGACTGGTGGCAGTCCCATTTTAATCTGGGTATGGGTATTCCGAGTGAGCACAAGGACAATGATGGTGTGGTCACGGTGTGCGGGAATCCATTCCAGCGGACGGTCACTCAGCTGATCAACGGTACTCTCAGCCTGTTTCATCTCGGTGATCCTGAATACAGATGTACCAGATGCCTCTTGAAGTGCTGCGGTGGCGGTGACAGGTGCCTCCTTCCCGTTAAATTTGTTTCCCCCGCTGGTGGTGGAAGACGGGTTGCACTTACATGGTGGCCTGATGTCGGTCCCTGTGGAGAATGCGGCAGTAGTGCCAAGATATTCCGTGCTCATCTTCACCGGTTTCCTGGGTGCGCTTTACATTATTTTGTACCGTTTTGGTACAATGTTGTGCACAACTGGGATGAGTTGCCTGTGATCGACCGGAATACGACTGCCTTACAATGGTGGACGAGCCAACCTGGCCTGTGTGTTTGCAACTGGAATTTCCCTGATGTTATTGGGAACCATTTGAGGTTGCGGACCGGCCATTCGTGCTTGGAACATATCGTTGCCCTGTTCGAGGAGTGGACCGCTGATGGTGGTCGCCCTACATTGCATCCGGGATTGGAAGTGGTGTGGAGACGCGGGTAGTATGTGGGACTGCGAGATGGATGGCGGTCCATGGGTTGTGATTGTTGTTGGATTTATGTTTGGTTGGAGGGATGCGTGACCGGTTTGCCGGAATGTGGGCTTGGTTATGGCTATGACCTCGCTTACGGTAGTGTTTGATGGATGGCTATGGGAGGTGGATTTGTTTTGTTTGTGCCCTAGTTGGGTGGTTTATTTTGTGATTCCCGTGTGCTGGCAGGATACTCGGACTTCGGTCTACGAATCGCGCAGGTGGTACTTTTCCAGATGTACTGCGGGCTAGGCGGGGTTGGGACTGGCGTACTCCTTGGAACGTACTGCCGTATGGTTGTGCAAGCCCGGATAGGTAGTCGCTCCATTAGCTAGTTTAGTTATAAATAAAAGATATTGAACTCCCCTATTTTCCCTCCAAGTGCAATTTGCACTTTCAGAAACACCACGTACACTAT
>Ga0307513_10008698_pt1 | contig 12934 bp, 9 predicted proteins | sample 15_EM_MG_FD_202174 | JGI IMG/M metagenome (GOLD analysis project Ga0307513, IMG submission 202174) | Populus trichocarpa ectomycorrhiza microbial communities from riparian zone in the Pacific Northwest, United States - 15_EM | ecosystem: Host-associated > Plants > Roots > Unclassified | place...
TTGAATTCGGCTATATTTAGGCTATTCTGCTCAATTGACGAACCCAGAAGGCAACCCCCCGAAAAACAGGTAACCTGACTCTCTACGACTTGAAAATGGAATGAAAATTTTGGGTTTACCCTATTGTGTGAACAATTTTTTCCCTGGTCATCGGTCACTTGGAAATTTGAACATTTATCCCAGTGAACAATTGCTGTCATAGGTCATACCCCGTGAACGATCGGTCGTAATAGTACAGTAATAAAGATCAGTGTAAAATCAACCTGTGGTCGGCTCTGGACCTGAAATCGATATATGTATTGAGCGATTTGTATGTATTTTAGGAGACGTACTAAGAAAGGGTCCAAGTAGATAGTCATATCCTACAACATACTAGTTGACTTGTTCCTAAGGCTCCACGGTGGTCATATGCTTCGCTGTTCAAGTGAGTCTAGCTTGGTCTACGCTATTTTATTTGCACGAATAGAAAGAAAGAAAATGGAGTGATTTGGGGGTCCGTATTGGTAAGAATGTGATAAGGGCTCGAAAGCAGCCGGCGCTTTTTGTGTACTAGTAAACGTTTACATAAACTGTGACGCCATAACAAAGCCTCGGGTCGATTGCTCATATGAACTTTCATGGCCTCTCTCAACCATACGCAGATGCAACACCGGGCCAATCTCCCGTCAACAAACCCTGATGTACAGGGATATGCCATACGGTTATCGAGTGCGTGCATTTCCCGTTCGGTTTCGGTCGGACTTGGGCTGACGGCTCTTAGGTTTTATCGCACACCTGTGTGTTGGTGAGTGAAAACGCGTTTCTCAGTTTGTCCTTCAGGTCAACAAACGTGTCCAAGCCCTCCTCATCGCATACTCCACCAAGGTCCAACGATGGTTCTACTTTCCTCTTCTTTCCCAACTCGCTGTTATCATCTTCGCCATTTGGCTATGTAGAGGGCGGAACCAACTGAGCCTTTCTGATGTCGAATTCGCAATCATTCAAACTCGATCCCCTGTTTCCATCTATGTTCTGCTCCTCGTCATCCCTCGTCTATTCTTCCACCGGCCCACTTTTAAAAAGGATGCCACATCCAGCTCTAATAACGGCCAATCCGTCTTCCCCGGTGCATTCAGTTTGGGAAGCCTTGATTGGGCGATCATATGGCACCGAGCTTTGGGCCTACTATACGTGTTATGTTGTCTCGGTCTCAACCTCGTCCACCAATTTGACAAAACAGGATATATTCACGTCACTCAGACTGGTAGAATACCAGATCCGATACCCCCACCAAGCCTAATCCAACTCGAAGGTATGCCGGATGGGAAGGTGTGGCTCGGATTGGCTGTTTGTTCTACATTCGTATATAAGTGCGTGCTTCATCGGCATGGTGAGGAGCGACGAGAAATTATGCATCAGTTAGCAGGTAAGTACCTTGTAGCTTGTACCAGCTTCTTGCGCACTTCGGTTGATGAGGGAGTACGAATCTAGGGAAACGAAAGAAGTCTTTGAAAGCATGGCCATTGGACAAGCGTCTCAGGTATATCTCCTTCAATTCACTAGCTCGCACCTGAAATCCATCGCTTGCTATGTAGGTGGGGATTTTCAGCGACATGGTATGTTCTGACCGAGGCCATGATTATCAACTTTTGACCCCTCACCAGGTTCATTGCCACAAAGCTGCATCCATGGCTGCCGTTCTTTTACGCGTTGGTCATGTTCTTGAACTGGTCTAGAGACATGAAGATCTGGGAAGTAGAAGACAGTTTTCAATGGACCTTTGGCCAGGTAGGTGGGCTTTCTGCTCAAACCAACCTATGCACTTAATCCTCGAGCCTTAATAGCTCCTTGCAATCTGCCAAGTCGTCGTCATCCTATTCCCGTGCTTGCAACTGTGCTACAGCAACTGGCAGGAGATAACACTCCTTCCGCGCCGTCTTATCTTGGATGTGATATGGCTGATTTCTGGACAGGGTGAACCATGGACCACCCCTATCGAGTCCGATCTGATCCTCAGAAACTTGTGGGACGCATTTCCACCAGATGTTACACCAGAGGAAATTGGGCTTCCGACTACCACCCCTGCACCTCCACTTGGTGTCACAAACTCTGTTTCTGCTGATGGGATAAGCACTCGCCGTATTCACTCTCGCCATCGCCGAAACCGTACCATTTGGGGGCCAAGGTCGGAGAATGTTCCTGATATTCTTAGAGAGGAAGATATAGCAGATCAAGTTCGAGGGGAGCTCGCCGTCCTTTAGCGAAATTAGGATGGGGTACACGAGGAAGAGGTGGATTAATGTTGATCCGAAGTACGCGCCATCGATGGAGCCACACCGGGGGGATTTGTGAGTAGAGGTCTTCGCAGCAACCACAGTAGAGCTTCACGGATTTTTCGTAGGGTATGTCGGTCAGGCCCACTGGAGGGGTTATGAGGCGCGTGGACGGCGTCCGAAGTCTGCGTGTTTGTATTTATCCAGCTTGAGGAGATTTGGGCGCAACGCTGTGCTTACTATATTGAGTATTAACTTACAACCGGAGTCTTATAGTTCAAAATTTTTTGGAAGTTGTCAAATGCCCAAAATTTAAGTTCCAGAAGCTACGAAAAAGGTGACATGAAATGTGATTCAAGTGGCGGTAAAAGCTGTTGAAAAGTGGAAGTGACGAAAAGCTCATCGAAAAGTGGTGGTGATTTTACTGATGTTCCGTGGGTGCTACTTCGATCCATTGACACGGGTGCCCCCATTTCAAGTGAATGATGAAGAATAGATAGATCACTTAGAGGGCTTGGTGAGTCGCAGTGAAATATATTAGGTTAGGGATGCACCTACAAAAATTTGGGAAAAGCCCGACCAAGATGAACCAGCCTAAAAACAGGGCAAAGAGAAGTATGGCTAGCATTAATTGTTAAGTTGTAAGAGCTGCTTCTCGGGTTCAATCGAAGGTACTTACACAATGAATGCAAGTTCTTCGCTAAGAGTACGTCCCGGATTATGATACCTTTCAAGAGTTAGTTGCATTTGCAAATGTCTTAGTTGGTTAGCCTCGCTGCTGCTCATGTTCTTACGGCAGCTTACGTTCCGCCCGCTCACGTTCCCCCTCAGGTTCCAGCAATGAACTGAATGAGACCATTGCGGCGGGAGGTAGATTGGCCTAGGTGCGAGTCACTGCAAGAGCATGAGCATTGTTTTAAAACACCACCCACAAGGTTTGAAAATCTAAGACATACAACACCTTGAGCGCTGAACTCTAAAAATTAGAGAATTTTAGTGCTTTCAAAGTGAGAGGACATTTTAAGAAACGCACTTCTTTGGTGAAAGGGCACATCGAAAATGCGGAGAAAGAGGTTTAGGTTTAGACCGTATATTTGCTTTCATGCAAAAACAAGTACATCTGAGATTCCTTAATATACATGGACACATACCATGGAATGTATAGCTAGCCAAGCGTGGTTGGAAACCAGCGCTCCTGGGTATGCATGTCGTAGCTTCTGGCAGGGCAGGTTGGTTCATTCTTCCTTAGGTAGAATTCCCAGCTGTTCATACGCTCGCTATTCGTGGATAGTTTTTCGTCGTGTTGTGCCGCCCTCATAGGCGGGGCATGAAAGGGTCATTGTGTCCTCACGTAGTTCGCCATGCGATTGGGTTTAACGGTTGTCAGTGGGGGCAGGGAAAGAGAGAAGGGGGGAAATGACACACTAGGATCCCTCTGGTTCCTCTTCTCCCTTCCGGCACCTGGGAACAAGCTGGGGCAGTGAGCAGATGTCATCTAGCTGTTTACTAATCCTTTCCCAGGCGAACGAAATGTTTTGCACATTTCGGGCGCCCATTCTTCGATAAGTCCAAACGACCTAACAAAAGCAGAAGTCAGCATGGCTCAGATGTGTACTTGGTGAATTAGCATCTTTTTGAAATGTAAAATTTATGAAATTTATTCTTTTTAACCGTTACCTGTGGCCGTTGAATGCCTGCAGGCTGCAAATAGTGAGTTTTAGTACCCAAAATACCTGTGGGTAAGGTCGCAGCGTCAGTTGAAGGTTGCGGGTGAATGATAGTGCGAGCGTGAGCGTACAGTGCGGTAGGTAGCGGCCTAGGGGGATGCAGCGGAAATAAGTAGTTTGGATACCTGGTGGAGGCAGTCCGAAGGGCGAGGTAGCGAATACTCTGATGAGAGTTGGGAATGTACAGCGGAATGGGTAGTTTGGATACCTGGCGGAGGAAGTTCGAAGCGCGAGGGCGCGAGGTGCAGGATGTTTAATTTGGACTTGGAGGGATAGGTAGCGAATACTCTAGTGGAAGTAGGGAATGTACAGCGGAATGGGTAGTTTGGATACTTGGCGGAGGAATTCCGAAGCGCGAGGGCGCGAGGTGCAGGACGTTTAATTTGGACTTGGAGGGATAGGTAACGAATGCTCTGGTGAGAGTAGGGAATGTACAACGGAATGGGTAGTTTGGATACCTGGCGGAGGAATTCCGAAGCGTGAGGGCGCGATGTGCAGGACGTTTAATTTGGACTTGGAGGGATAGGTAGCGAATACTCTGGTGAGAGTAGGGAGTGTACAATGAGAACGACGAGTGGCAATATGATACATGCGAGGTGTGCGCGTAGGAAGGAGACCAAGGAGAGTGGGACGCCCAGGAAGACAGCGGGTACACGCAGATACGACAGCGGCGGGAGCTCGTAGTGGTGGTGGGTCCGCTTCTGCAGCATGTCCACGCGGTGGCGCCTCGCCATACGGCCACGCCTGGTCCATCTCTATCTCGCTAGATTGCTCTCTGTCTCTCGGCGGTGTCCATCCCGCCCTTCTCAAGTTCAAAGGTGGGTAGTGGTAAAAGTGAGGACTTGGTCGAGCAGGGCTAGGTGCTTGTGGTGTTGTTAGAGGGCTACCGGTCAACGGTGGGCGTGTGTGTGCTGCTGGCGGTTACATGTGTAGAACAACAAGGAGGATCTATCAGATATCCCTTTGCCTGTGTCCCCTTTTGTACAATGGGTGTGGCATCCGTGTTTAGCCAAATAACGGCCGCCCCAAGGTGGTGTGACAATAACGACGGCTATCATTCACTGGTGCACCTGTGTCCAGTGTCCACCCAAGGGTGTGAGACCCGTGGTCAGCCAAATAATAACTTTGGCCGCCCACCTTCCGGGTCCTCGGTCAATATCCCACTCCAAAGGTGGGGTGCCAATGAATGATAATAACGGCGGGTATCATTCACTGGTGCACCTCTGGTGTGAGACCCGTGGTCAGGCCAAATAGAAACTTTGGCTGTCCACCTTCCGGGTCGACCAATATAAAAGTGCACTCCGAAGGTGGGGTGCAGGTGAATAACGAGCAATAGATAGATCACTTAAAGGGCTTGGTGAGTCGCAGTGAAATATATTAGGTTGAAGATGCACTCACCAAAGGTTGTGAAAAGCCCGACGAAGATGGACCAGCCTAACAATTCCAAAAATAAGGCAATAAGAAATATGGCTAGCACTAATTGTTAAGTTGTTAGAGCTGCTTCTCGGGTTCGATCGAAGGTACTTACGCATTGGAGGTGTGGCTTACGCATTGGTCGAACAAGTCTGGAGGATGTGGGAAGGATGTAGTGTTCATTGCTTACCGTTCATTCTTATACCGCTTCAACTGCGGTGCACGAAGGACTTAATTTACGTAAATAGACTAGTCAATAGTACTGCCTTGTACAGTAGTACTACCTTCGAGTTAGCACCGCCTTTCGGGTCACATCGGTTGAAAACCGAGTCCAGAACCAAGCTCGCATTGCTTCACGCCGCCTCGTTGGCATGCCACTTGTCATGACGCATCTCGGCTGAGGATAGAGCTACAAGCTCAGTCATCCCCGGGACGTATCACTGCTGCCCGCAAGCTGCCCGATCAAGTAGTCATACTCCAACCCCTCAATGCAAAGTCGAGACCGAGAATTCACCAAGTAAATAACTTGATAGGGTGGTCTTCCCAGTGTTTATGTAGGACATATACATTCTTGTTCGCCACCTTCAACAAGCTGTCAAGAGCACTGCATTACATAATCGGCAAATGCTGCACCTGGCACCATTTCTGTTCATCAGCATTTAGTTTCCAGAGGTTTCTCAACATCCAAAAACGTCTGAAAATGTCCGAAATAACCTGGAAACCTCTCACGTAAATGGTGCCTTAATCTAACCAATTTGGCTAGAATAAATTATTTGCGGTTTCTAAAAACGTCGAAAAACCACAAAAAGCCCCGAAACTAAAACGCCATCTTCCTGATGCCTCCTTTGTCTTGCACCACCATCACATACTTGAATAAATGGAGAAATTTCGAACAATGACAATGCAATGAGTGACTGTAACGAGGGTCCAGACAAGGTCCAGAAAATACAACATCTCCAATCTCAAGATCTCTAATAGCAATAAAGCTTAGCGCAAGTTTATAGATGCAAAGCTGTGGGTAGGTCATACATAGCAGAAGAGAGATAATTATGTACATCCTAGACGGGCCGATCTGGTCCCAGCTTAGTCCCAGCCAGATCGTCCTACTGGTGAGACTTGAATTCCAACAGGGTAGGTTCCGGGTAAACCCATCGCATCCGTGTCCAGCCGCTGTAAGGTGGCCACGAAGGTGGGGTACCAGTGAAAGTGAATGATGGGTAATAGATAGATCACTTAGAGGGCTTTAAGTTGGTGAGTCGCAGTGAAATAAATTGAGCTGGGGATGTACCCACAAAAAGTTGTGAAAAGCCCGACCAACTTGGTGCAGTGGTGCCCAGCCTACTAAACAAGGTTATATTTTTTTAACTAACTTGTAGACGTAAATAGATGTCAACTTGTAACAATTAATTGTAACAAGCAAAGAGAAGTATGGCTAGCACTAATATTTTGTTACGTTGTGAGAGCTGGTTCTCGGGTTCAATCGAAGGTGCTGACACATATTGGAGATGCTTGGTCCCAACTTGGTCCGATGTGCTTGATTTACGTAAATAGTAAATTACATAGTATTGTAAGTAATACTTGGTTCGCGCATGCCATTCCGTCCATGGCCCTTGCCTCATGGAGTGGCTGTGATGCCATATATATTAGCCTCAGATTTACATCGGGCCCTCAGTTCGATTGCTCATGGCATCTCCCAACTTTCATGGGCTCTCCGAATCATACGCAGATGCAACATGGGGCCAATCTCCCATCAACAAACCCCGATGTACAGGGATACTTATGCCATACGGTTATCGAGTCCGTGCATTTTGAGTTCGGTTTCAGTCAGACTTGGGCTGACGGCCGTTAGGTTTTATTGCACACCTGTGTTGGTAAGGAAAACGCGTTTCTCAGTTTGTCCTTCAGATCAAAATGGACTAACAAATGTGCCCTAGCTCTCCTCATCGTATACTCTACCAAGGTCCAACGATGGTTCTACTTTCCTCTTCTTTCCCAACTCGCTGCCAGTCGACTTCGCGCAGAAGTATTCGTTGCCTTTGGAAGATAGGAACCAGGATACCCACTAGACGCTGCTTGCTATAGGCAGAGCGTACTGTGCTGGATAATACCAGTAAAACGGTGTCATGTCAAATGTGGAAAAAAATTACGAAGACGCACTGCGGCACCAAAGACCAACCAAAGACACCAGGAGTAATCAGAATCTGACCCTGTTGAGGCTTCCCCCACTAACTATAATTATAAATCGAGTGAGAGCTGAAAGGATGTACAGTATACTATCCACGTTGACCTTGGATTGTCTGACGGTCTCTGACCATTGTTCGTCGCGTTCAAAGCGAAATGGGAAATCGTTACTAGTACTTGAGCGATCGGAGAATGTCACACAACGGTGATGAGATAAGATAAGATTTTTAGATTTTGGACTTAGTGACGACGGGACTCCCCTCATCTCTGAATTATCTCTTCGCCATGATGATGGAATGCTAGAGCGGCCTTCAGACCAGGAATTAACTGCTCTCTCTCCCTTAAAACCCTCGAATTTGCAGAAAAAGCGCCCGAACTTGCCTTCTTTGATGGGCATGTCAAACTTCAGAAAAATTTACGTTTGGCTTTGGTTAGGTTTAAATAAACTAAGTATTTCTGTCGCTCAACGACCATCACCTCCTCCTCTGAATTCTAAGACTTCCCGCGTAGGAATCCAATTGAAGACGCAATATTTCCACTTTGGCGCTCAACATCTGCCACGTCGCTGGGGCATAGCAACGCACCGGAATCTCCGCAATGGATAACACTCATCGAGAACACTTTAGTGGGTTTCTCTTTGGGCTCTTCCAGCTCATCATTATTCTTTCCATTATTCCTGGGGGACCACGAACACTGAAATGGATCGCCTTCCTCGTCCTCTCATGGATATCGTATCATGTCATAACGAAAACCACCACTCAAGACCTTGCTGCAGATCTTGGCCTCGGCTCCGCTATGCTAACCCAACTGCTCATCGCGTTCGACATGATGTTTGTTACCCACCCCGATACGTTGAAAAATTTCCAAGATTCGCATGATGGAAAGATCACCGAACGGCCCTTCAAGGAACGCGCGCTGTGGGCTTTTAACATCTACACCAACCCCCGCGGTATCGGCTGGGCCCACGAATCGCCGCACCTCGCAAGCCGGCCCTCTCCCTCCACTCCGCGATGGAGATTTGTTGGGTTTCAAGTCATTCGAGCCCTCCTTTACATCATGTTAGAATGCATGGCATACGTGTTAAACGCCTCAAACCCAGGCATGACCACCTCCACTGTCCCGTTGTCCCAGTCTGCTCTTCATTGGCGGGCTTTGGGTGTGCTAGGATTTGGCGTGGCAGGTTATGCACGAATCAACTCGATGCATTGTCTGCTCTCTGCGGGTGTGGTTGCGTGCGGTTTTTCGGCACCGGAAAGGTGGCCCAACCTATTTGGATCGCCTCTTCAGGGATGGAGCGTGCAACAGTTCTGGAGGTGCGAGCCTTCTCTTTTCATGATGGTAAACAATTTTGATGATGTGATTTAGGAAAGTGTGGCATCAAATGCTTCGGAAGGTCCGTATCTACGTTGGTTCAAAATTATATCGCGTATAACTAAATCTATGCACGCAGGCCGTCATTGGTTGCACAACATTTGCGACGTCAAAAATAATCCGGTCCCAGCGCCGAACGCATGGTCGTCAGGAAAATTTCTCGAACATCGTCCAGAATTCTCTCTGGCACTGTACTGCCTTCTTCATCGTCGGCCTCATCCACGTCGGGGGCGAATACATGCTCATTGGCCGGATGGGGTACGGGGCACTCAAATTCTTTGTCCTACAATCAGCTGCAGTAATGCTGGAGAAAATGGTCGCTTCCGGTTGGGCGTATTTCAACCCACCTCTCGATATCGATGGGAATGATGTTCGGACGAAACACCGAAATGGACATAATGGCATGAAGAACTTGTCGCCCAACGCCGCACAAAAGAGCGAGAGGTGGCGAACTGGCCCGGAGGCGAAGAGTAGGCCCCCCATTTGGCTCAGATGTGTGGGTTACATTTGGGTTTTCCTTTGGTTTGTCTGGTCATTGGCTTTCATGATCGATCCACTGGTGTCTACTGGGATGTTCGTTGACGATTTCCGGACGTTTGCGTGGAGTTTATTGGCAATCTCGTAAGCACCAGCACGGACTTCAAGTTGAAACCCATTTGTTCGCGTGTAGTGAACGTGTGTGTATGTGTGTAGGTTTCTATCAATTGAGATCAGTTTCTGATCATCCAAATTCTTACCGAACAAACTCCATCCCGTCCCAAGAGGCTCAGCGCTCACCCTTAGATACCCGTCCTTTCGTTCATCGATAATCCTCTTCTGACCTAGAAAGCTATCATGGCCACTGAACAAGGACCGCTCAACAATCTCTTGCCAGAGATTTACCCGCTCATCTCCCACTCCACGCGACCCCGTCGACCCTACTTTCCCTCGGGTTAACTAACTACCATATCTCAGAAATTCCTCTTCCTCTCTTTCATTCCCGGCTTATTTTGAAGAATGAGGATGATGCCCTACTGGTCTTACAGAAACTCGCGACCGATCCCTTACTCGGGCCCGTCGTGCGCAAACTTCACGTTTTTGTCTATGGTGCACAAAACTTAGTCACCACTACTTTTGTACAGCGGCGAATTCGGCTGCGGAAAAAATTTGTAATTTATACCTCTGATTTCGGCCCAAATGAGGTCCCAAAATCAAGCTAAAGTACACGTGGATAATGCTGGAAGGGAACCGAATTGCAATGTAACGAATAACAGGTGATTTTCGGTGAATTTATTGCCCATTTTCTCCTGCTATGCAATACAAAAGCAAGTCCAAGAAGCGCTCAGCTGCGAATGCCCGCGAGGCGAAGGTCCAGAAACGGCTTAAAACTGCCGACGAGGAACACGAGACAGCATCTACTCAAACGGATTCGGACTCGGATGTGGAAGTGACATCTTGGACAGGCGGTGTGAAAAACCACCTCATCATTCCTGATGACAGTGATTCCGATTTCGACGACACGGAATGGGAGGTGGAATACAGTGAAGACGAAATGGATGATTTGGAAGGGGAGGAGCTGATTGAGAGTCTGCGAAAAGAAATTGAACATGAAATCAGTTTGCTCGAGGAGTTTAACACGACTCCATACGAAAAAATCAGTCAAGCAAACCTCACCACCAATGAATGGAAAAATGCGGAGAAGAAGCGGGGGTTTGGATATAATGGGCATGCCGAGAGAACACAGCGCGAACATCGCCAGCGGGCCCGAGAGAAAGCAGAGAAGGATGCGGTAACGAGGAAAAGGTATGTTATGATCAATGAGAAATGAAGAATTATGCTTACATTTGGCTTTCAGTCAAGGTGCCATGATGATGCGGGCATTTTTGAGCAAACCCAAGGTTCCTCAACTAAGAAGTGTCAGAGAAACTTCCGAGGCACCACCAACCAATGCAACTTCCAGAACTCCAGATCCTATCGTCACAAACGAGGTCTTCACAGGATACATATCGGACTTGGAGGAAGACGAAGACGAAGCCGGAGATTTTTCTCCAAATGGTGCACATACAAAAGAACGCAGCCAACCAGCCACAGGATCCAGTTCCTGCGCCGGACGAAATCCAGAGCAGACCAGTGATGCCAACAATGTTCACGAGGAAGGGGACGAAGTTTCTGAAGGTTCTTTCCGAGTCCAAGAGCCACCTGGTCGCAAAAGACGTCGCCTCGAGGTTCCCATTCGTGTTACCAGAAAAAAGCAGAAGATCGAACGGCGCCAGGAGTTGGAAAAAGCTTTGATTGCGATTGAGAAGCTTATCGAGTCAAAGAAAGGTGTTTTCATGGCTGGCCGAAACAGTCTTCAAGCTTATCGAGCCCGTGCCATCCAGTCGCACCTCCATATGGTCATTCACAACGGAAGGAAACATATCGAGGCATCGGAAAGAGCCGCTGAAAGCCAGGGGTTTGCCATGAAGTGGGGTGGCCGACTTGTTCGTCGTTGGGTCAAGAAATGGGTGGCAGTGCGAGAATTACCTGTGTCATCTCGCGGTTCACACGGAAAAGTCTTTTCCCTCCTCGAGGATCCTGCTATCCGTGCCGAGTTGAGGTCATATCTGCGGTCAAATAAATGGTCGATGGATCCTGGGAAGCTCTCTGAATTTGTGCAAGGAAAGTCAATTCCTGCAGCTGCCGAGAAGTATGTGCGTCATCTCGTGGACGAAGAGATGCCACAGGGTCTGAAGAAATACCTTGAATTGGAGCTTTTACCCCGCGTTCAGTATCGAAAGGTCAGGAAAGGAGTCACCCTGCAGACAGCGCGGAATTTTCTACGTAAAGAAGGCTTCAAATATACCGAGCACAAGAAAGCCTTGTATTACGATGGACACGAGCGACCCGATGTTGTTCAATATCGGCAAGAAGTCTTCCTCCCAGCAATGGAGCAGCACCGCCGACGGTTGGTGGAGTTCGTGGTCGGTGATGTTGAAAAAGAGTTGCAGAAAATACCCGATAATTATGTTGAGACTCGGTTGGTTCTGGTGCCACATGACGAGATGACAGTCCAACAGAACGATGGTAAGAAGAAAAGCTGGGTCCTTGATGGAGAACACGCATTGAAGAAGAAAGGTGTTGGCCGCGGTATCCATTTATCGGGTATAATTTGCGCAACAAAAGGGTATATTGAGGATGCGGGACAGACTCTCGAGTACGGGAAAAATTACGAAGGGTATTGGACAGGTGAATTGTTTGTGAAGCAAGTGAGTCGCGGTATATTTATTAATGTCAAGCTTAACTTTGTTGCTGAACCGAAAATTCCGAAATCAGCTGCAGGACAAAATTATTCCTGCTTTTGAAAGTGCTCATGGACCAGGTTATCAAGCTCTTTTTGTCATTGACAATTCTCAGGGACATGCTGCATATCCAGAAGATGCGCTACTTGTCTCACGGATGAACCTTCGCCCAGGTGGAAAGCAAGCACGCATGCGCAATGGATGGTTTATCCGTGACGGCATCAAGGTCAATCAACCAATGATCTTTCCTCCAAATCACCCCGAATTCCCAGACCAACCAAAAGGCATGAGGCAAGTCCTTGAGGAAAGAAACCTCTGGCGCAACAAGCTTCGCATGCAGTGTAAAGAAAACTGCACTTCAAATGCTTGTTGTGCGAAACGCATTCTCGAGCTCCAACCTGACTTCAAAAGTCAAAAATCACTTGTTCAAGAAGTCATTGAAGCAGCCGGCCATCTGTGCATTTTCCTCCCTAAATTTCATTGTGAGTTGAATTACATTGAATTCTTCTGGGGGGCAGTGAAACGGTGGCTCCGGGAAAACTGTGATTACACATTTCCTGGCTTGCAGGAGAATTTACCGAAGGCTCTGAAAGCCGTCGCACTTAGGGCTGGGCACGAGTGCACTCGCGGGTGACCCGGATCCGTACCCACGGGTATTTGGGCGCTAAATTTCGCACCCAGATCCGTGAAGATTCTTTCCCACGGATCACCCAGAGCCGTGAGTCAAAAA
>Ga0307513_10008699_pt1 | contig 12934 bp, 11 predicted proteins | sample 15_EM_MG_FD_202174 | JGI IMG/M metagenome (GOLD analysis project Ga0307513, IMG submission 202174) | Populus trichocarpa ectomycorrhiza microbial communities from riparian zone in the Pacific Northwest, United States - 15_EM | ecosystem: Host-associated > Plants > Roots > Unclassified | place...
ATCTTTCGGCAAATTTTTTTTATTTTTAAAAAAAAAACATAAATTTTTTTTAAAAAAAAAAAAAAAAAAAAAAAAAAAAAAAACCCAACCACATGGCAAATTATTTTGCAAGTAAAGACTATGACCCACTTGGTATAAGGATGCTGTACCAGTAATCTGCCCAATGCCTGATCCCGTGGTTGTTAAAAAATCCAGCCTATTTACCCCCATAAGGCTGCGCAATTACTAGTAGGCCTTATCGTAGATACCTATGCCCGTTTTTGCTTCGACAGGAGGGCCTATCACCCATGGCCATCACGCGGAAAAGAATGTAGTGAGAAATCACTTCAAATGAGTAGTAGATACCTGAGTTACTACGTGTGCTTGCCATAGATATTACATGGGGTGCATTTCTTGGCCATTATTTGTTTCCTGGGATGATGCCCTGCGTTCACTTTCATTTGAACTGAATATGCTGGCTTGAGATAATACCCCTACTTAGTGGCCACCTGCGCTTGAGATTATAGAACCATTCAGAACCAGCGACCACCGTCACCCTAAATCCTATTATCGGGGAATAGTAGGCCTTCCGGAAGCCTAGCCCTTCTAGTATTAGTATGATAGAAGACGATAATGTAATATCGTGATTAAGCACCACCGTGTGTTCATGGGTGAGGTGTCGGGAGGGGGAAAAGTGCCATTGGCCATGAGTGATGGGATCTTGTCCCAGGCAGTCAACCTACTCTTAAAAGGAGAGAAATACTCCTTGCTCCAGAGATGGAAATGACAACCACAGCCTAAGCAGCACAGTGAGGTATTCTATTGCCTGTTACGCAACGAGTCTTTTCTGGGCATTCTTAGGATGTTCAGCCTAGTCTAATTGTTCCCCGCTGGTGTGGATTTGGGCAGCCGAAAATCCAATCATTATGCCTTAGGCCTTTCTGTGTGCTTTACTTGTACTTCGATAGCAAGGTTTTCAAAGCGTATCAGGTTGTGTATTCCAAAGGGTACACTGGAAGCTGTGCCCGACACTGAGACAGGTTTTTAATTTTGGACTTACGGTAGACGGGGAAACGATACACTGCTGTTGAAACAGTGAGAACGGAACGATGGTTTTGGAACTGATTGAGTGACGAGAAGAATGATGAATTGCTTAATTAACTTCTCAGTAGAGAGCGAACTACCCAGACTATCTACTGTTGAGAGCGAGACACGAATTGCGAGTAAATCAACAGTAGGAAGTAAACAGAAACAGAGAAAAGAAAAGAAAGGCAAGGAGGTATGTTCAATAGTATGAATATTGTAAGGGGGTTTTGAGATGGCGATCAAGACTAATGCAAGGAGAAAATCAATAGTGCGAGTGATACTACGGTAGTGCCAGAAGCATATTTCAACAACTGCGAAACCAGATAAGGCGAGTGACAGGCGGTGAATCGAGACGAAAACGCCAAGCAACTCACAACGAAAAACGATCGCACACTCACAAGGGCGGGGAAAATCTTTTCACTAACAACAACTTCAGGCTCACGCTCAACGACGACTACTCCGACGGACTAACTAACTAAGGGCGATCACAGGAGTATATATCAATCCCAAAGACATCATATCCATCCATGAGGCACCACACTACTCCGTATGAGTCTCTCCTCCCCCCGTGAGCACTCCCGGCTAACTAAAAAGAAAACAAACTATCCCACTGCTGCCAGGCTTCCAGACCTCTCACGCTGGCCTTACAGTGCTTCCGCTTTTCTCCCGGCTTTTCTCCCGCCTTTCGCGAAAGCTGCACGATCCCAAAACTATCGCGCATTCCTGCATTTGCAATGCTTTCCTGAAGTATAAACCAGGCGCCCAAAGCCGAACCATATACCCGAAGTCAAAGCGAGTCTCCGAAGACAAATCCATGCCTGAATCCTCAGCACATCTCCGAACAGGAACCTATGCCTGATGCCGGAGCCATATGCCCGGATCCTCAGTGCAATGTAAAGCCACAAACAAGCGCGCTCCCGGAAGCTATCTGAACAAAGGAAGTATCGTGTAGTATGGCGAGCAGCACCATTTTCAACATTTAATTGAGATTTTGGGTGCCAGTATAATACCCCACCAGCTCCTGAGCTATCTGGGACCACAACGCCCTCGTCGGGTGGCAGGTTTTGATGGCTAGGGGGAATGGTATTAGGGGTTCACTATACAATGGGAAGTATTATACCCACCAAAGGCCCCTCGGTCCCTCAAGGGGGGTTAAAACCATACATTCATTCGTTCCTCTTGTGGCTGGTCTTAGACTTCCAATCTTACCCGTCTGGTCTCTTAGTGGTGGAGGCCTCGAACGCTCACATTTCCGCCCGGCGCTTGCAGCTGCCTGGGTTGTCGGAGATCACAATGTCATAGAAACGGCCGGAGCCGAAGCGCAAAGTAATGGGACTGATCAATGAAAGAAAGAAAGAGAGAGACAATTGTTGTCCTACTTGCTTGGCTACAGACGCGCTTGGGGCTGCCGACTTATAGTAGTGCGCAGTATGAATATACATCAATATTATTATGACCGCTGCCATTTCCTAGATCCGCATGTCCCAAGTTGCCTGACAACTGGCCGAACATATTCGTACCAAATCATCACACTGAGGTAATACTTCCAATAGGTTGTAGTGATCCCGAATAGGCTCCCGGGGGGCGGGAGGGAGGTGTTCGGCATGGAGGGCGTATAATACTAAGCACTAGTACCAAACGCATAGCAGCTCATGAGGAGATCAAAAGTTCGAATCCGTCTACGGGTCAGAGTATCAGTTACTCCTGCCTAGATTCTTTCTTGCCCCCTTCTGGTATAAGCCATCTGGTAAGGGTGATTTGTAGAGGGTTCGTTCATTCTAGGGGTTTTCGACCAGCTGACTTGGTGTTTTAGATTGGGCTTGAAGGGCACCAGTGCGTGCTTGTGCTCATGGTGTGCGGCGCTCGTGCATGATCGCTAACTGGGATTTAGGGGTTGAGAGGTAAATCCATATTGTGTGGTTAATAGCGGGGCAACATATGATGTGTGTGTGTATGCCAACTTTCGGTTTTGGCACCGGGTGCTTGCGCATAGCACTCTACCGCTGCTGTGGATGTCCAGTATATTATAACAAGCCAGCCTTGGGATCGAGTTCTTAACCTAGTTTCCTACTCTTAATGTGCATCTTCTGCTGGGCTTCCGATACATATAGAGAGGCTCCAGCAATGCTTTTAGAGCGGTGTGTGCTTACGAAAGCAGCAAGGGAGGATGGACGGAAGGAGGGCTATATTTGGCGGACGGAACAAGATGCGTTGTGGTGATGTTGCAAAAAAATAGTGGGAGCGGAGTGCTGTGATCTCTTTGGTGTTGATAAGGGGAAGGCCACACCTTAAAAGACAGTGGACAGCTAGGGGAGAGGAAAAAATCGACATGGAAGAGAGAAAAATAGACAAAGCTCTGTGAACCACGTACAATACCAGTATACTGCCTCCCTTTGACTTGTGGGGTGCACTCACTCAGATGTATGTAGTACCTGTGTCTATGCCTAAAATATTTCTATATCTGATTCTTTGAAGCTTCAATCTGTTAGAGTTGGAAGACAAGGATAGATGTGAGAGTTGCTGAAAGTGAAGAGTGTTGTAGTCGCCCACGGATGTTTACAGAATGCCTTTAGCAATTGTATTTACTCTGAAGTTGGAAGGATTCACGGAGATGGTTTATGGTCATGTCTTTCCTTTATCATTAGCACAGAAGTACGTAGGAATAGAGTGACGGCGCCCCCGTGCATAAATCAAAGTTAGAAGTTAGAAGTCCTAAGCCTTGGCAGCCATGCCCAAGGCAACGCTAGAGAAAAGCAAGAAATTCGCAATGACACGAACATCCTGCTGCGCAGGAGTTTTCTTCCCTCTCAAATATTCGCCAAGAGTTCCAACTTCCAACTTTCAACTTTGATTTTTAGGCGGGGCGCCGTCACTCTAATATGGGGTCATAGATGAAGGGGAATCCACAGGTGTGGGTTTCCCCCCCTCCAAGACAGAAAAAAAACAAAAGTTTCTTGACCTTACTGAGAGAGGAAAGTCCAACGACATACAAGTATAAGGCTACAAGTATCCGAACAAGCACGACGACCGGTATTTACCTCACTTTTGGAATAACGACTACAGAAATTTTTTACGATCGGACATTCGACGAATAGCGTGACGCCAGAACGCTCCACCTACGGCTACATTTTATCTTTAGGATTTAGTGCTTACCTGAAGAAGTATGGGTGGGAATGGCATTTTGGGAGGGGGAAGGGCGAGAGGTGGAAAAAGTAGGGATAGGGTTGAAAAGGGGGTTGTTGGCAAGAGGAGATTGGAGGAGAAAGATGTGAGGTGGGTCATGGGTGGGAAAGTGGGTGTGGTGAGAGGATTGGACAGAGAGCAGGAGTTTGTGGTGGGATTGGAGAAAAATGAGAGGGGATGGGCCAATGGGAGCGTTGAGATTGTGAAGGGTGGGGTGGAAGTGGATATGATTGGGGGAGAAAAGGGGTTGAACTTGTTTGAGGAGGCGGAAGAGGTAGCGATAAAGGAACTGATTGAAGAGTGTGGAGAGGGAAAGGAGGTGGTAAGATTGAGTGATAGGAAGGGGAAAGGGGTGGAGAGGAGTGTGGGTGGGGTGGGTAAGATGTTCGAGAAGGGACTGGTGGAAGAAGTGGAGGAGGAGGTTAAGAGGTTTAGGTTGGTGGGTGAGGAAGAGTTGGAAGAGGAAAGTGATGTGGAGGGTGTGGATAGATTGGAAGCATGGAGGTTGAAGAAGGTGAATAGGGAAAAGAGGGAGAAGGAGGAGAGGAAGAAGAGGGAGAAAGAGGGTATGGTGGCGAGAGGGAAGGAGCTAGGGAGAAGTAGGGAGGAGGTGAAAAGATTGAGGAGTGAATTTAGGGAATGGAGGGAAGAGGTGGAGGAGGTAAGTTATATTTTGGGAGAGAGTGAGGAGAAGGTAAGGAGTTTTGCGTTGGACATGGAGGTGAGAAGGTGGGGTAAGGAGTTGAGGGAATTGGTGAGCAAGGTTGGTTTGAGAGGAATAGGAGTGAAGGAAGATGTGAAGGTTTTGAGTGAAGTGGTGGTTCCGAGGATGGTGGAAAAGGTGGAAGAATTGAAGAAGAAGGTGGTGGTAGGGGAGGGGAGGAGTTATGGAGAGGTTTTGAGGGGAGTGAGCCCGGGAATGAGTAATGAGGATGTGGAAGAATTGGAGAGGAAGAAGGAGGAGGAGAGAAAGAGGATGGAGAGTAGTTTGGAGGAGAAGGAAAAGAGGGTGAATAGGAAGGTGGAAGTGATTTTGGATACGCAGGAAGGGTTGGATATGGAGGTAGATGGGGAGAGTGAGTGGAGTAGTGGAAGGATGGAGGAGGTATTAGGTTTGGGGAAAGGAGATGTGGTGGGAATGGTGAAGAAGAAGGGTAGGATTACGGTGGAATTGAAGGGAGAGGAGGAGGTGAAGAAGGTAGAGGAGATTAAGGAGGAAGAATGGGAGGAGGTTAAGGGAGTGAAGAGTGTTGGAGGACTGGATAATTGGGCGGGTATGGTCATTCCGGCCATAGAGGTGAATAGGTGGAAGGGAAAGATGGGGGAATTGAAGAAAGAATTGGAAGAGGAGGCGGGAGTGAAATTGATGAAGGACCCAGTGTGGTTATTGAATGAGAACAAAATGGAGGAATGGAGGATAAGGGAGGTAGGAGTTTTGGTACATGTGGCAAGGGAATCGGAGAGAGTGAAGTTTTTGAAAGAGGGTTGGTTGTGGAGGGGGATGAAGGTTAAGGTGAACAGGTATGTAGGCAGGAAGGAAGTGGAGTGGTGTACGAAGTGTGCAGAGTTTGGGCACAGTTGGTGGAGGTGTGAGGGTAGGAAGAAGAGATGCAGTATATGTGCGGTGGAAGGACATACGGGTTGGGAACATAAATGTGGCAGATGTAAGGTTTGGAGGAGTAAGTGTGTACACCATGGAGTTTGTGGTGGTTGCGGGAAAGGGCACATTATGAGGGAGGCGAATGAGGTGAATTGTGTGGCTTGGAGGATGGAGTGGAATAGGTTGAAGAGTTTATACTAAGGGCGTTAGGATAGTATCTGCTAACGTGAGAGGGAGTATAGAGGGTATGTGTATGGTGGGGAGTAGAGAAGAAGGAGTGGACATATATTTGTTTCAGGAGGTGCCGGTGTTATTGGGAGAGAAAACAGTAGATTTGGATGGGTATGAGAGTGTGGATGGAATGGGGAGTTATTTGGTGGGAGGGAGTGGAGCAGTGGTGAGTGTAAAGGTGCACGAAAGGTGGGAGGGAAAGTGGAGCGTGTTGGTGAAAGAGAGGCAGAGGATAGGGATATTGTTGAGGTTGGGAGGAGGAAGGAGTTTGGAGGTTTGGAATATATATGTGGGTCAGGGGAAGCATAGGGAATATGGGTGGATAGAAGGGGATGGGAATAAGGTGGTGATGGGAGATGTAAATGCGAGGCATGAGAGGTGGGGAGGGGAAGGGTCGGAGGAAAATACGGAAGGGAGGAGGGTGGTGGGTTGGTTGGATGAGTGGGGTTGGAAGTTAGGAACACCGAGAGGGGTGGTAACAAGGAGGGACGAAAAGGAAGGGGGAGTGGATAGGGTGTTGGATATAGGGGTGTATTGTGGAGGGGTGGAGGCGCAAGGGAGGGTATGGGATTGGATTATAGGTTTGGATCATAGGCCGATAGAGATGGAAGTGGATGTGTTGGGGTGGGTGGTGGATAAGGAGGAGAGTAGGAGGGATACGGTGGATTGGGTGAAATTTGAGGCGGAATTGAGGTGCGAGAAAGAGGAAGAATGGGTGGAGAGTTAAAAGGGGAGGGAAAGAGAAGTAGGGCGGAATTGGAGGGGGTGGTGGAAGGTTTCGAAGGGTGTTTGAAGGAAATGGTGGAGAGGTGTAGAGGGAAGAGGAGATGGAAGGATGGAAAGAAAAAGTGGTGGAATAAGGATTTAGAGGCAGGATATAAGAGAGGGGTGGAAATGGAGAGGGAATGGGAAAGGGGAGGGAGGATAGGGAGTAGGGAGAGGATAGAGGAGATGAGGAAGGAGTTTAAGGGGAATGTGGAGAGGGTGCGAAGGGAACATTGGGTAAATTATTTGGAGGGATTGGGGGAGAAGGAGGGATATCAGTGGGTGAAAACGGATAGGGATTTTATGGTGGATTTGCCAAGTATAAGGGGAGAGGATGGGAGGATGGTGGAAAAGGATGAGGAAAAGGGAAGGGCGATAGTGAGGGGTTTGGGAAAGAGAGAAGAATTAGATCAGGAAGAAGAAGGGTTTTGGGAGGAAGTGGAGGTGGAAGAGGAGGAAGTGGAAGAGTGTTTGAAGAAACAAAATGATAAGAAGGCAGCGGGAGAGAATGAGTTGGGAGGAAAAGTATTGAAGGTGGCGTGGAAAGTGGAATGGTGTAGGAGGGTAATAGTGTGGGTGGTGAAGAAAAGTTTGGGGATGGGGTATGTATGCAAGAGGTGGAGGAGAGGAATTGGGGTGGTTATGAGGAAGCCGAAGAAGGAAGATTATGGAGAGGCGAGTAGTTATAGGGTTATTAATTTGTTGGATGTGTTAGGAAAATGTTTGGAGAGGATAATGACGGGGAGATTGGAAAGGTGGGGGCAGGAAGGGATGGGGGATGAACAGTTTGGTGGGAGGGTGGGGAGGAGTAGTTTGGACGGAGTGGGATTATTGTATAAGAGTTGGGAAGAGGGAGGAGGAAAGGGATTGGTGTTGTGTATGGACGTGAAAGGGGGTTATGAGAATGTGGGGGTGAGGAAGTGTGTTGAGAGATTAAGGGAGGTGGGAGTGGAAGAGTATATGGTGAGGTGGGTGAGTTCATTTTTGAGGGAGAGAGAGGTGAGAGTAAGAGTGGGAAAGAGGGTAGGAGGGGTGGTGAGAATGAAAGGGGGAACGGTACAGGGCTCTCCATTGAGCCCTATATTGTTTATGTTTGTGTTGGGTGGGGTGTTGGAGGAAGTGAGGAAGGAAGAAGTGGAAGGGGTGGAAATGATTGCGTGCGTGGATGATGTGGACTTTATGGTTGTGGGTAGAGATGAGGAAGAGATAGAGGGAAGGGTGAAGAGAATGGAGATAGGGTTGGAGAGAGGTTTGAAAAAGTGGGAGGTGGATATACAGAAGATGAAGTTGGAAGGAATGTGGATGAAGAGGTTTGGGATGGGATGGAAGAGGAGCGTTAGATGGTTGGGGGAGGAAATAAAGATGAAGTTGAGTTTGAGGGTGTTAGGAGTGTGGATGCAGTGTGATGGAGGATGGGTGGAACATGTGTTGAACAGGATGAGGATGGCGGAGGTGAGGTGGAAATTGATGTTGAAATTATTTGGGAGGGGGGGTAGGGGAATGAGGGTAAAAGAATTGATGGGGGTATGGAGGATGGTGGTAAAACAATCGTTGATGTATGGGATGGAGTTGTATTGGGAAGGTCAGGAGAGGATGAGGAATATGTTGCAGGTGTGGATGAATAGGCATATGAGGAGGATATTGGGAGGGGTGAGAAGTACGCCGGTGGATGTGATGTTGGGAGAGTTGGGTCAGAAGAGGGTAGAATATGAGTTGGACAGAAGGGTGGAGAGGTGGGGAATAAGGTTGTTAAGAAGAGGGAAGGGTAGGGTTTATGGGAAGAGTTGGAGAGAAAAGGAGGAGAGGTATGGGATATACGAGGGTGGATGGGTTGGAAGGATGATGAGGGGGATAAAGAGGAATAAATTGGAGGGGGAGGTGTGGGAAGTGGAAAGAGAAAGAATAAAGGTGGTTGGATGGAGGATAAAAATAGAGGGGAGTAAGGAGAAAGCGAGGGAGTTATGGGAGAAGGGAAGAAAAATGAGGGAGGAAGGATTTGTATTGGGAATGAGTGATGCGAGTGGGGAAGGAGAGAGTATAGGGATAGGAGGAGGGTTATGGGAAGGAGGGAGGTTAATAAAGAAATGGGGTGAACAGGGGGGAAGAGGGTTGACGGTGGGAGAAGGGGAAATGTATGGGGTAGGAAGGGTGTTGGAGATAGTGGAAGGGGGTTATAAAGGAGAGAGGAGGAGATTGATGGTGGGAGTAGATAATGTGGGAGTGTTGAAGAGGTTGAGAAAAGGAAGGGGGTTTTGTGGGGAGGCGGAACAGAGGGTGAGGGAAGTTGGATTGAGGTTGATAGAGAAAGGGTGGGATATATGTTTAGTTTGGGTGGCGGGACATGTGGGAATAGAGGAGAATGAGGAGGTGGATGAATGGGCGAAGGAAGGGGTTTGGGAGGAAGAAGGGGGTAGAATGGGGAATGTATTGGTGTGGGGTAAATGGGAAGAGAGGAGAAAAAAAATGGAAAGTAGGAGATGGAAGGATTATTGGGTAAAAAATAGAAAGGGAGAAGAGTACTTCGGGAGTGGAGGAGGAGGAGGAGAGTTGGGTCATGGAGGGAGAAGATGGGAGAGTAAGTTTTTATTGTGGATGAGATCGAACCATGGTAAGATGAATGGGATGAGGTATAAGGAGGATGAAGAGAAGTGCGAATGTGGAGGGAAGGAGGATAGAGATCATTTCTTAATTTATTGTAAGAAATGGGAAGAGGAGAGGAAGGAGGTGTGGAAGGGATGGTGGGGAGGTTGGTTGGAAAATGAAGGATGGATAGAGATGGATAGGATGCTATTCGGGGAAGAAGGGGTGAGGAGAATGTTGGAATTTGGGAGAAAGGTGGGGTGGGATAAGAGGAAATGGGGAAGGTGGAAGGGAAGAGATAAGGAGGAGAGGAGAGGGGAAATTATGAAACCGAGGGTGGAAGGGAGAGGGGGGTGGCTAGGGGAGAGAAGTGAGGAGAGAAGGAGGGAGATAAGAGAAGCGGCGAAGTTGAGGATGAGAAGGAATAGGGAAAAGGAAACGGAGGAAGATAGGGAGAGGAGGTTGAAGAAGGCGAGGGAGAGGAATAAGGAAGTTAAATTGGGAATAGTGAAGGTCAGGAAGAGAGGAGGAAAGGAGAATGAGGGAATGAATATTAAGGGAAAAGGAAAAGGGTATGAGAAGGAAGTGATGGGAACGGGAGGGAGGATATTAAAGGAGTTGGTAAATTTGGGTGATGGGAGAGAGAGAAATGATGATAAACGAGGGCAAGGGGAATCTTCCTCGGTATTACCCATTGCAAGTAATATTTGGGAGGACGAACTTGGGTTGGTTTATGATAATTGAGGGAATGAGGTGAGATAAGTGTAGAGGGTGGAGAGAGTAGTTTAAAAGGCGGGCCATAAGCTTTAGAGTAGCATGAGAGCCCCAATAGAAAAAAGTTTATAAAAAAAAAAAAAAAATATCCGAACGACACAACCACAGTCATTGAAATTGCACCTCTGTGTGATCAGTCACATTCCGGTTCTCGACCAATAGCATTCCTTGGAACCCCTCTCACGACGGCTTCAAGTCTTTAGTTTAAGAGCATCCTACTCTTACTCTAATTTGATCACTGGAAGATAGTTTTATCTCTTCCATCTATTATTTATACTTCCTCACCTTCCATTAATTACACGGTATCTGTTAATTATGGTTAAGCGAGGTTCTACTACGTTTTCGGTGACTAAGGTTGCTAAGGCGGGTTTGGTTGCATCGGCAACCTTACAGAAAATCATGGACTTGGAGAAAGAAGTATCCAAGTTGCGACATCATGTTTCTGTCTTATCGAAGAGGAATCATGTGTTGCAGAAAGAGGCGGGAAAGGGGAAGAGGGTGGAGGAGGCGGATTCTGAGGTGGCTTCCCCCGGGAGGGGTAAGGAGCCTGAGCTGCAATTGGTGGCTGAGCCCTCAGATGAGAAGGTGGCGGAGTGGATTGTGGCGGGAGAGAAGGCTGAGGTTAGGGTGGCGCCTGTGGCAAAGCCGGCGGTGGCTGAGTCAAGAGTGGCGTTGGAGGTTGATGAACCTGAGGTAGCGATGGTGAGGCTGCCGAAGGGTAAGAAGAGGAGGTTGACGGTTGGGGGTGAGGAAGCGGAGAGTGGGGATGAAACAGAGGTGATGACTGTGATTCCGGTAGAAGAGGAAGAGGAGGTGATTGTGGCTCCGGTAGGGCCGAGGTTGGACTTGGGGGGAAGACAGGGAGTGGTGCCTGTTGGGCCTAGAAGGTTTATGCCTGTTAGGCCTGACAGTTATCAGGTGGCTAGACAGGAGTACCGGTTTGTGCACCGGAGTTTGATTGAAAGGCGCAATGGGATGGTAGGGGATACCTATCAAACCAGAGGGAATTTTGCCCGTGCGCAGTTTGGTAATCAAGGTGGCGGATTTGTGGGGAGGGGTAGTAGGCCATATCGTTAATTGTTGACCGGGGCCAAGAGGGGCTTAGGATTCGCAGCGGGCGGAGACCGTGGGCACTAAAGACTCACATGATTAGACACGGGGCTTGCCTATATTTTGACCGTTGGCGTTAGTAGAAGTTCATTATGGTTGGTGGATGGTGTGGTTTGATTATGAGTTTTTTGTTTGGGTTTAGGTTTGTTGATTTTTTGGGGGTAAAGGGCGAGTAGCAGGCACAGGTCCACCTCACCCGTTAGGCGTACTAAAAGGGTATTTGATTGCCGGGAAAGATGGGTTTGGGTCCACGGCCGGGTATGCGGATTGATGTATCTCTTCTATTATTGTACCGCTCGGGAGGATGAGATGTTGTTGTGTGAAAGTTGGTTGGTGATGGTTGTTTGATTGTTTGGCGGATGGGATGTAGTTGAATAGGGTCACGCATTAGAGTAGCTTAAGTGCCCGAAATGGTAAAAGTTTTTTTTTAAAAAAAAAGAAAAATGTATCTGATCGTTTGAAAAGGGGGGAATGGAGAGGGAATAGTGAAAGAGGTTTAACGGTAATGATGGGGGAAATGTGTAGAGTGAAAGAAGCAATGGAAAGAGTGGAGAGTGGTTATGAAGGGGAGAAGAGGAAGTTGATAGTGGGGGTGGATGATGTAGGAGTGTTGAAGTGTTTGAGAAAAGGGAGGGGATATTGTGGAGAATGTGAACAGGGAGTGAGGAGGGTGGGTTTGAGGTTGTTGAGAAAAGGATGGGAAATTGTGTTAGTGTGGGTTCCGGGTCATGTAGGAATTTTGGAGAATGAGGAGGCAGATAAATTGGCGGAAGAGGGGAGTTGGAATGATGAAGAGATAGAGGAGTGGAAGAATGTATTGAGTGGGGGAAAGTGGGAGGAGAGGAGGAAGAGGGACGAGGAGAGGAGATGGAAAAGGTTGTGGGTAAAGGAGAGGAAGGGGGAGGAATATTTTGGAGCGGGGAGTGGAGAAGAGTGGGGACATAGAGGGGAAAGGTGGAAGAGCAGGCTTTTGGTATGAATGAGAACGAATCATGGAAGGATGAGAGGAATGAGGTATAGGAAGGATGGAGAGAGGTGTGAGTGTGGTGGGAGAGAGGATAGAGATTACTTGATGTTGTATTGCATGAAGTGGGAGGTGGAGAGAGAGGAAGTATAGAAAGATTGGTAGGATATATGGTTGGGTTATGAAGGGTGGGTGGAAATGGATAGAATGTTGTTTAGTGAAGAGGTGTTAAGAGGATGTTGGATTTTGCGGAAAGGATAGGTTGAATGAAATGGAAGTTTAAGAGTTGTTTGGTGGGAGAAGGGGAGGAGAAGGAGGGGGAATTATTAAAGCCGAGAAAGAAAGGGGGTGGGGGTTGGTTGAAGGAGAGGAGTGAGAAAAGGAGATGGAAATACTGGAAGGGGCTAGAAGTAGGGCGAAGAAGAGTAGGGACAAAGTGAGGGAGATGAGTAATAAGGACAAAGAGTTAAGAAAGGAAGCGGGAAGAGGGAGAGAGAGAAGATATAGGGAGAAGAAGGCGTTGGAGAGTGGAAAATGTAACGGGGTCTTGGCACTGGACGTTAGTCCAAGGCACACAACGACAGGAAGGTCCTAAACGATAACACTCGTTTAGCGTGAGGGTTCGGAGATGACAATCTCAGGTCAAGGCTGATCGTGTAACG
>Ga0307513_10008700_pt1 | contig 12931 bp, 12 predicted proteins | sample 15_EM_MG_FD_202174 | JGI IMG/M metagenome (GOLD analysis project Ga0307513, IMG submission 202174) | Populus trichocarpa ectomycorrhiza microbial communities from riparian zone in the Pacific Northwest, United States - 15_EM | ecosystem: Host-associated > Plants > Roots > Unclassified | place...
GTCCTGGTTTCTCTGGGTTTGTATTTGTTGGTTGGATCAACAACCTACGGTGAGGGGAAGTTGAAGTTCCCTTTTGCTGGAGGAAGGTCACAAGTCTCTCTGTCTTCTCTATGTCTCTGTTTTTTTTTTGGTTGACTCGGGTCAACCCATCTGACCCGTGACCGGATCACTTGACCGGGTCGATAACCGGGTCGGGTTTCAAAACTATGGTTTATATGCTAAGTTGATAAACTCATTGCTCATTTCCACTGTTCTAATTCAAAATTAAATTGGATTAGAATGAAGAAAATGAGCAGTGGGTCTCATCTGGATGTGATTATAATAACATATTTATATAATACAGGATAAATATAAGGATTATATTAAGAAGATTATTTGATTAAAATTTACATTAAAAATTATAAAAATAGACTGACGTTGAAGCTTACTAACCCTACAAATAATTATTAATTTGAAGGGTCAAGAACCAAAAAAGTAAGATATAAAAGGATCACTATTAGATAAAAATCCTAGTCTTCTCAGTATGAAAATAGATCAAGAAAGGAAAATAATACATTTGTGACTTTAATCCCAATTCATAATACAAATTTTCCTTAAATTTCATCCTGTTTCATATTAAAAACTATGTGATTGTACATAGAACTTATATCGGCGGTCCGGGTCATTCGCATGTAATACTATACATTAATTTATTTAAAAATTACAAATACTTTTCTAAATATTTTTCCCCCAAATTTATAAAAATCTTCCATATTTATCTATAATTTATCAAGTTTCAGGCTACGAGTTTACATTGTACCCTTTATGTTTGCGAGTCATATTTTTTAAATTCAAACACATTTTTAATAACAAGTTTAAACTAATTACACTGAATTTCATTAAATTATATCTCAGAACATTTCTTTCCCGTTTTATATCTTTCTTCTGGTTTTTATCTACTTTTCTTTGTTTTTTTATTTTCCCATTATTTTCATATTTTTATTTTTAAATTAACATAAGAACATTTTATTTTAAATTCTCAAAATATAAAGTTATCTTCTTAATTTAAATATTTAATTTACTCATTTAACATAGTTTTTTTTTTTTTTGTTATGAATTTTATCCGTTAGGTGGCCTAAACACCAAAATATTCACTCCACAAAGAAAAGTTGGATGTTGAGACGAATGGTTTCCATCTCGGTTGGCTCTGAGAATGCGTCGAACGTTTCACCCGCCCAAAGCTTACGAAACAAATCCAGTTATCCAACTCTTACATCTAAATTACTTTTCCGGTAAATTTTGCTTTTTAAATAAAAAAAATATTTATTTAATTATTCTTAATATATACAAGCATTATTTCTTGCGAACCCAATAAAAATCAATCTAAGCTTCCAACCTAACTTTATAATTATGAATATATAATTACAAGAAAATGACGATTTTAGTCAGGTATCCTTTCTAAATAAATGATATAAGTTATTCAGTAAATAATATGCATATAATTGAATGCAGAGGATTTCTAAACATATACAAGAGATTTTGATTGATTCGTTATATATTTTATCCTGTTTGGGAATGTGGTTACGGTTATTTTTCAAAGTACTTTTCGTGCCGAAATGCATTAAAATAATATTTTTATTTTTAAAAAATTATTTTTAAGATCAACGCATCAAAACGATATAAAATATATAAAAAATTAATTTTTAATAAAAAATATTTTTTTTAATTTTTGAGAAACCGCATTTCCAAAGACTCTTATTTTATAGATCAGTTAGGTGTCAATAGATAAAGAAAATCTTTCGCCTAATCTGACTTGATCCCACAATGTATGGAGACATAAAAAAATAAAAAATAAAAATAAATAAATTCCGACCTAAATATGAATGTTACTACTCATTCTAAAAAAAAAAAGACTTTAGGGTTTTCACATGCTAATCGGTTTTTGAGTAAAATCAAATAAGAAATTCCGAAAATCAAACCAAATCTGAATGGTCAAAGATGAGAGATGGAGAACATGGCAGTGAATAAAAGCGTTGGCATAGAAAGTGAAACAAGAAAGAATAGGATTCTTGGGAGTACTTTAGGTGGGCTAACGTATTCTAGGGGCATTTATTTTGCCTAAAAAATATTTTATATGTGAGAAATATTCTATATTAAATGTTTTTATGATATATAATTAGTAAAGTGAAAAATACAAAGGCAATAAAACAACTATGATATTTTACGGTGATAGAACGGTGATGATAACGATTATGGTAGTAGTGATAATAAGATACGGTTTTGATGGTGCTGAAGTAAAAGCAATAATAAAATTTGTGATCTGTTAACGAGGGTGGTTAGATGATGATAGTTAAAATTATTGTATGATATTTTAAATGGATTATTAGTAAAATATTTTATAAAATAATATTTTATGTTAACCTTTTTTTTCATAAAATATTTTATATAAATCAATTATGAAAAAATATATAAAATATTTTTCTATGAAATATTTTATGCAGAACAAATGCATATTTCTTCTAATTACTCTTGGGACTCGATACTTTATACGAATCAAAATAATTCCTAATTTTGTTGTTGTTTTTTCCTAAAATTGAGTCCAAACAAATTTAACAAATTATTAATGATAATTGTTTTTATGATACATAAAAAACCACACAAGTGTTTTATGTAATGTACACTTCTCCGTAAATATCCTAGATATTTATATTAATTATATTATAAATTAGATATTTCTATAAGATATCTTAGATATTTCTTAAGATATTTATCATTAAAAAAATCTATATAAACAGATCTCTCTGAAAGCATAAAAAAGGCTTATCTCTCCAAACAATGTAAGACTCAACACAAATCTAATATAAGACTTAAACAACACTTATGGAACATTTAAGTCTAAGGAATAACATTTATTCTCCACGTCACTTGTATAAACACTATACTGATATAAGTATCAGAGTGTTTTTCTTGTAGGTGTGGGTCAACCAAGTCCTTCATGTCTAGTTTTATTAGCCCATGAAAAACGTCTTTAATCTTTCTCCAATGAATTTTTTTCCAACCTCATTATTGACATGAAAAATGAATAAAAAGTCAATTATTTCCTATTTCTCAAAAGCTATTTTTATGGATGGTGAAACCTAAATACAGTGGCAACTATGCCATTGACTATGCCAATGGTTAAGCCAGTGGTTATACTTATGGCTATGCTAGCAATTACGCTCACAGCAATGCCCACGTGACTACTCCTAAACTTCTAAAAAACTAAATGGACTGTGACAGGAGCAAATAGGAAATAAGGGGACTAAAAAAAACTTTTTCATATGAATGTTTTAGTGGTCATGTTATTTTTTCATGTCTTACACTTTGGTCCCCGTCTTTTAATTATGTATTTATACAATAAATTATAAGGAATTGGTCATTAATTTGATTACAAAGGATGTAATTGAAGAGAAAAAGGTTCGACACCAAAAATGAAAAAAAAAAGGAGCATTATAAATCCATGATGCTTTGTGTACATGCATGGAGCTGCAACGAAAACCCCATGCATTTTAATATTTTTTATAATTATAATTATAATGATTTTTTTTTAGTTTAACATGGGTGTCCGGGTCAGCTTGAGCGTATCTCGACTAATTCCACGGGCCCTGAAGTTAACAACCATGTAAGCCTCCAATGGCTATCATATAAGCAACCACATGGCTTGAACCTAAAACCACAAGGAAGTAAACCTCTTAGTCCCAAGCTTTTACCACTGGGTCACCACCTATATGGTACCTAGATTGTTTAATTATACTGATTTTAGAACATATATAAGCAGTATCATTAATGAATCGTTTTCCCAGTATTCGAGTCAACTTGTATGTACATTGACTAATCCCATGGATTCTAAAATTAACAATTATATAAGTCTCTAGTGGTCCTGAGATTTATGAGACTCTAATATCTACAAAGTAAATTTAGGACCTGACTAGTTAAATTACACCACTCAGAGTTAATTAACACTATTTTGATTTTTAGATACTTAGTTGATATTATTTATATAATTGGAATACTAATTTATATTTTTCCAAAAGGGAGCCGGCAGTTTCTTCTTCTTTCCCTTTTAGCAAAATTCTCTTTTCTGCAAAAACCCTAAAACTTAGTTTACTAAAATTAATCAATCAAACCAACGAAACTCTAAAATCTCCAATGTTTCACCATTAAGATAGCTTCGCCAATTCTAATCCACGCACAATGGACGCGCGTAGAGCCACCACCACTGTCCCCAGGGTACGGCAAGTTGGATTCTTCACGCCCAATGCGCCGCCTGCTCAGCCGAGTCGGACTCAGTCCTTCCCTCGCGATTCGAGCTCACCACCTCTCTCCAACTCTCCTGCAAGCAACTCCTTATCACCCGTAATGATTCCTCCGCCACGTCACCTTTCCGATAACCTCGTTCACCGCGCAACCTCACCTCTCCCCGTCCCTGAACCCCCCGCCTTCCGCCGCCCTATCCGCAGCCACCACGTGGCGGTAGTCGGGAGCTACAATCCATCGGAGTCGCTCCTCGGCTCGTCGCCTCCGCTGGCTTCCCCGTCTAGTCGAGTGATTGGAGATGGAGACTTCTCGGAGGAGTCGTCTGCTGGTTGGTTTCGGAGGAGTAATTCGGCGAAATTCGCTTCGAGTTTTAGCGGCGGGTTTGACTTGACGTCTGTGAAGTCATCAGAGACTATGGGATTTCATCAAGTTAAAAAACCTGTTGTCGCTCAACTCAAAGGTAAATTGCAACTACCTTTGCCACCTGCCGTTATGATTATTATTATTATTATAGTTTGGATTTTTAATAATAAATAAAAAAATATTGTTGCAGAGGAGAAAAGTGGAGCTTCTGCTGTTGTGGAACCTCAGATAAATAAAGGGCTTTCTTCTTCTCCGAGTACAAAACCATCGAAAGAGAAAACAACAAAAGCTGAACGGCGTGCCTTGCAGGAAGCTCAACGTGCTGCAAAAGCTGCTGCTAAAGGTTTTTGTTTTTTTTATATATATATCTGTTTTAATCCCAAAAAAAATGTTTGAAAGTTTTGAATAATACAGAAACTAAAAAAAATGCGATCATTTTAACATGCTTAATGAAGAGTAGAATTTATGCCATCAATTTTGTGTGTCACTGCTCATAATTCGTCTTTTTTGTTAGCTATGACTGTGTCTGAGGGAGTATCTACTAGTAAACCTGTGAAGCAGCAGCCAGCACAGAAGAAAGATGCTCCCCCACCTGCATCTTCAATTGCAGCTTCTGATAGGAAAGGAGGTGAACGTTCTATGGAAAAAGAGAGGAGGAAAGATATCCCTGCACCACGAATGCAATTTGATGACAGAAGTCGTGTGCAAAAGGCTAAAAAGCGTGCAGTGGTCAATCAAAGTGAAGCTAGGAATAGGGTTGAGTTGTTTCGACACTTACCGCAGTATGAACATGGAACTCAGCTTCCTGACCTTGAGTCGAAATTTTTCCAACTTGATCCTATGCATCCAGCTGTTTACAAGGTGCTACTTCTTTTGGATAATGACTTCATACATTTATGCAGGAATTTGTTCAAACCATTGCCACATAAATCATTATCCATGTTAAATCAATTTTTATCCAGATTTCTCAAATAAATTGTTAATGAAAATCATGAATGCGCTTGCAACATGTTGAACATGCTCCTATAGACTGATGTGTTCGTATGCCCTTGCAACTTTGGTACACAAATTTAGTTTCCTCTTGTAAACTGAACTTATGGTAAGCAGCTGTGAAATTACATTGGTGATATCAATATTTTTGGAAAACTAAATTTATCAGGAGGGATGGATGGATTGTCTAGATTTTACTGTTCAAGGGAAGACCCCAAGCATGCAAAAGCAGACACACACACACACATATGCAAACACTTATACTTTGGTTGCACACTGATTTATGGCATTGGTGTACCTGCTTGTTTATTGATGTAGCTATGAACTTTTGTCAGGTTGGCCTACAGTATTTGGCTGGGGATATCTCTGGAGGTAATGCTCGATGTATTGCAATGCTTCAGGCATTTCAGGAAGTCATTAAAGACTATTCCACACCACCTGAGAAATCTCTTACTAGAGACTTAACTGCAAAAATCAGTAGTTTTGTTTCCTTTTTTATAGAATGCCGACCATTTTCTATGAGCATGGGAAACGCAATTAGGTTTCTCAAGAGTCGGATTGCGAAGTTGCCTTTAACTGTTTCTGAATCAGAAGCAAAAGCCTCCCTTTGTGCAGATATTGATCGTTTCATAAATGAGAAGATAGTACTTGCTGACAATGTGATAATTAGGCATGCTGTTACCAAGATCACGGATGGGGATGTTCTTCTCACATATGGATCATCATGTGTCGTTGAGATGATTCTGTTATATGCCCATGAGCTTGGGAAACGGTTCCATGTTGTTATAGTGGACTCTCATCCGAAACTTGAGGGCCAAGCCCTACTCCGTAGACTGGTCGGAAAGGGACTGAGGTGTACATATACTCACATAAATGCTGTTTCTTATATCATGCATGAAGTTACTCGAGTTTTCTTGGGCTCTTCCTCAGTATTATCTAATGGAACTGTGTATTCGCGGGTTGGGACTGCATGTGTTGCCATGGTTGCTCATGCATTCCATGTTCCAGTCTTAATATGCTGTGAAGCCTATAAATTTCATGAAAGAGTACTGCTTGATTCAATCTGTTCAAATGAATTAGGTTTGTTTGTTTCCTTGCAAGATCAGTTCATATTGCTTTATCCCTTGATTACATGTATGTTCTTTGATACGAGAGGAAAATAAAGGAGCATTTTTCATGTTGCCTGCAGGTGATCCAAATGCTATTTCAAAGGTTCCTGGAAGAATGGATATTAATTTCCTGGATGATCTGACCAATAAGGATGATCTGCAGCTTCTAAATTTGATGTAAGCTTCCAGATGCCTTGCAACCTAAGAAAACCAGAAAAAAAAACATTTTCTAAATACTATCTTGATCTTGTACTGTGACAGGTATGATGCCACTCCTTCGGAATATGTCTCAATGATCATCACTGATTATGGGATGGTAAGTCATGGTGTCACAAAATACTTGATTGTTTTGCAGGATTCTCTGTGTTGCAGTGTTGTTTAATGAATCTTTACAAATGATTAGTTAATGCTAGTATTATCCCACCTAAATGGATGTCCTTGAAATGTTTGGTGTTAGTGAATTTCCATCTCCTCAGTTCGCACACTTTGGCTTGCATTTTTCAGAGTTGCATGCATTCTTCCTCCTGTCTTGAGTGTATATGTAGCATAATGTTACACATACTAACATAACTTGCAAATAATACACTCAGACATACTAACATAACTTGCAAATAATACACTCAGCTCCTTGTATATCAACTCCATTTCAATAATGTAATACACTTAACTACATAGTTGTAGTAAAACAATACACAAAATATTGAGACTAGCTACTACAGTGTAGTAGTAGTAGTTAAATGCAGTGCGTGTTTAGGATTGTGGTAGAGGTTGCTTTTCAAAGTGTTTTTCACTCAGAAATGCATCAAAATAATGTTTTCATTTTTTTAAAACTCATTTTTGACATCAGCATATCAAAACAATCAAAAAACAGAAAAAAAAAACTAATTTAAAGCTAGAAAAAATCAAAAAATTTCAAAAGCACGGTCCAGTCGCAATCCTAAACACCCATGTAGTCAAGTACTAACTACTACAGTGCAATGCAAGAACTTGATAATTTTGCTATAGGTAACTCACTAATTACCATATCCAGCATGTGAACTAGTCAAGAACATGGAGAAGGAATTAATTTCTGGAGATGCAAGATGTACATGTTTAAACTTTATTGTTCTGTGTGGTGATTCAACCATTGCTTCTTATTTTCCACGGGCAAAATGATGTTCAAGTTTAATGTAGCTGGTTGAATAATTTAATCTATATTTTCTCTGTTCTCTGGTATTTCTGCACCTACCTGGCTGTTTTTTTTTTTTTTAATTCGATTGTAGTGCACGCTGCCCTGTTGTGATGGATGCTGCCTTTTGTATTAACCCACTGTTTACGGTGCTTGGGATTCCTTCCTGATGGTTGTGTATATTCATATTGCTATCTGCAGATCCCACCCACAAGTGTGCCTGTCATTGTGCGCGAGTATGGGAGGGAGCACCTGTGGATACAGTAATACAGGAAAAGCTTCGCGTCGGTGAAGGATCCTTTATAGTGGATCCCTTGCATGGAATAACAGGACTATGAATTTTATTATACTTGGTTGGGAGCCTCTTCTAATCATATTCTTCACATCAAAATGATATGACTCTATACGTTGCCAAACATAAGTTTTGTTTAAATTTGTTGTTAGCAAATCAGAGAAGAGAACGGTGCAACTTTTGCCCCACCTGAGCTCTGGACTTGGAGGTGGTTTGCTTTCCATATTGGTGAAAGAGCTTGAGAGTAATGTGCATAGTCTTGGAAATTACGGCCCAACAAAAACAGACCTTTTAAGCTTAAAAGCAAGCAAAGTGCTTTTCTGTAAGTGTAGTCAGAGGACCAAAGGGCCTTCGGAATTGAAGATTCCGGGCATGGCAAATCATTGGTCATTACAATTATACCTATTCATTATGCAATGTAATCCAATTAGTCATTACATTCATAACCATTCATCATATTACAAGTTCAGAAATCACAAAACCAAACATGGTAATGGACCATGAGATTTGATCGATCCATTACAGCTAAACAAAGATGCCATAATTTGTTCGTCTCTGGTTAGCATTCTTGGGGATTCTGAACCGCACATGCATAGCATTGATAGATACAACAGAGGTTATAAAAAAATCTGAGCGTCTAGTGAGTTAAGAGGCAACTAAATTACAAATGGACTATGCAGGAGATAACCTAAACTACAGGCAGCAAGTGCACTTTGCTTCCATCAACTAAATTACACCAAAATTACATCCTGTATTCTCATTCATTGACGTGTCTTTTATCATCTTTGTTTCTTGTCCAGGCCAACAGTGTTTTCTGCTGTTGTAGCACCTGCCATTTCCATCAATCTCTCGTAGTCTATCTCATCTGACTTGCACTTCAACTTGATCCCTCCTTGCATCCATGACCTGATACAAAGAATCGCCTGTGTGCTATCATGTGGCATACAAAATCGTTGCTTGTCAATTTCATCACCTTTACTGCAAAACAGATCTTCAGGCGCCACTGAGGTCGGCTGCACAGCCAAGAAATCCCGGGCCATCACTGAAAGACGTGGATAGCGCGTGCTGTTGACCTTCCACCACTCCAGGACATCTGTTGGTATTGGAGCGGGAGGCTCTGACAGGTACTGAGTAAGCTCGTCGGTTGCATTGCTCAAGCTCACTCTTCGCTTCTTCCTAGCAATTTCCTCTGCAAAGGAAACACCCCCCCCGTCTTCAATCTCTTGAGCACCATACCCACTTGTCATGGATGAAAAATGGCTGCTAGAGTAATTTCTTATGAATAGAGTTCTGGCTTCCTCCAGATAGTTTCCTGAGCTGAGGCTCTCAGGGATGAGCTCACATTTGATTCGGGGATCCAGAATTGCTGTCATGAAGATGAATATGTTGCCAACCTGTGTGGTGTAACTCCTAGACTTTGTTGCCATGTCTTCAGCAGCATTTTTTAGCCAATCTGAGCTGAGACGGGAATCTTTGCATAGGGTAATCATCTCAGAGATGTGATCCATGAAGAAGAGAACCAGCCCGATGGTGAGTAACTTATTTGTGCAAATGTTGTTTGTGGTTTTGTAGAAGGGTTCCAAATATTTATGCACGATACTAACTGCATTCTTTTCTGCAGGGCTCAGCACCGTCCTCCCAACAATTGTCTCCTCGTACTTTCTCATAACGCCATCCATAGACTTTCCAGCCTGCAATCATAAATAAAACCCTAGTTCATATTTTCTCACTTTATCTCATATTAAGATGTTAGAGATCTCAGATGAAAGAGCAATTACCTTGCACACAATATCAAGCATCTGGTAATTACCACTCCAGCGTGCTGAAGTTTCAAGTGGAAATTTCCAACTGCCCTCCTGATAAGCTGCTGTTAGTTGAATAAAATCCTCTGACATCTTGGCTGATGAATTTAGCTCTAGCACAAACTCCCTGACCTTAGATATTACTGGTTTTGTGGTTCTTAATCCATCTTCTATAATCAAGTTCAAAGTGCGAGCAGCACAAGGAATATAGCAGAACATCCCCAGTTTCTGACCATCTAACTCCTCCTTCAGAGTATGGCACGCATGAATAGCATTCTGACTGTTATCGTGAGTGCATGAGAGGACTCTACTCTCTATGTTGTACATCTTGAGAACCTTTTCCAGGGAATGATAAATCTCAGAACCACCACAAGGATAAGGTATTTGACATATGTCAAGAAGGACTTGTTGGAAGGACCAGTTTTCATCTATCCACTGACATGTGACGCTCATATAGAATATTTGCTCATAGGAGCTCCAGAAATCCAGAATAATTGAAACCTTGGACGAAACCTTTTCCAAAGTAGCCATCACATCTTCCTGCATGCTCCTGAAAACTTCACGGATTTTTACTTTGTACCGCTCACCTGGCCAGAGTTGTATTGATGGGTTTAGAAATTTAAATGAGTTTGCCAACCACTTTTCTTCCAAGGTTGAAGGAGGAAGAGAAGCTAAGATGAGCCACTTAACGAGCAACCAATTTATATGATCATAATCCATCTGTTGTTTCCCCTGTTGTTGAGCTTTCTTGACCACAGTGATGGGCTGTGGTGCTGAACTAGTGACTGAATCTCCGGACTTATCATATCCTGGATGGCGATTACTCAGGTGCCTTCCCAAATTGCCTTCATCAAATAAATTAAGACCATTACATGCACACAGAAATTCTTGTCATGATATCATGCTCAAATTCATCTGAAAATAGAACACAAGAAGGTAAAACAAAGAGCAATTTGGAGACTTCAATTTAGAACATAGCCACATGATTTCGGGATACAGATTCATAATGCAGCACAAAGCTCAGGTCAGTAGTTTCAGTGTTGGATCTCAATTTCATTTTAGATACTTACAAGTTACAACATGTGAGTAATAGAAGAGAAAAGAAGGGGAAATGGAACTAGCATAGGAGTCCTACCCGTGGCAGTTGCAATAGAATAACTTTGTCCACAAAACTTGCACCGCCGACTCTTTCCGTCAGGAGCAGTCTCAAAAAATTTAAGATAGACTGAAGTCATTGTCTTCTTTCTTTTTGTTGGAACCACAATAGTTCCCTTTTCTGAAGATCCCAGTCCAATATCTACTGGATCGACATTTTGGATGAGTGCCACATCCATCATTGATTTGGGATGATCCATATCTACTCCACAAGCAACAGCTGAGTACAATTAGAGTTACATACACAAGCAATATCCAATCAGTTCCATTCCCAGTTTTCCACATCACAGCACGATTATTGGATTAAAACTTAGTAATCAAGAAATCCATCATTGGAAGTACAAACAAAAAATGAACCCCACAAAACAAAACCTTGAGCTTTACAAGTAAAATGCAACAGGATGCGCGAAAAAGAATGAATCCAATCCCATCTGAAGGACCAAACTTAAAATGTGAAAATGGAGTTTACCTTTGTAAGTTTTGAACGCATTATTTACAGTCCACTCCATTTGGTTTGCAGCAGCTCTCCCACTCACACTTCCTGTCTGAAACAACCCAATACACACACTAATTAGACGAACACAACAGCCTGCTTACTACTTACCATACACTATTTATCAACACAGAAACCAAAAAAAAAAACAACCAGAAAATAGTGTCTGAAACCCAAAACACAACAAAAGGAGAGATTTTCACCAAAAGAAGAAGAAGAAGAAGAAAGTTTTACAGCTTAACTTGATCCTTCTTTCTTACCCCAAAATCCATCTCTTCCTCTCAAATAATTCTCCAATTCTAACAAGAAAAATCTGAAACAGAAAAGAAAAGAACCCATAAATTATATATTAATAAAAAAAAATTCGAAATCAAGCGAGAAAGCAGTGTTGTTTGGTATAAGTGTAGGGAGAGGTAGTTAGAGTACGTTACTTACCATTAATCACTGGGATTTGGAGGTTTTTTTATGGTGAATGAAGAAGAAAAACTTAGAAAGAGACAGGTGTTACGGAGCGGAAGAGAGAGAGAGAGTCTAGAGAGAGAAAAATGGAGGGAGGGAGATCAAGAAAGAAAGAAAGGCTGTGGATCTAACTAAGCCGGATCTAAGCCGAGCAAGAAGAGACTGATAGATTTTTTTATTTTTTGTTGAGAGAAGAAAATTTTATTAAGTCATAAAAGGAAGGAGAGAGAGTGCGTGTCTGCGCCTGCGTGTGTGGCTCGGCTGGTGGAAACCTAATGACTGAATGAAGAAGTTTTTAAAAACAACTCGACTGAGTGGCTCGGAGCGAGTGAGAGAGACTCAGGTTCTCTATGTTGGTAGATACAAACAGAAGGCTTGACTCAGTCAAGCAGTTTGGAATTTGGAGCCAGCTTTGTCCTTTTTATTTATTTTTGTGTTTTAATTTCCTTGCTTTGTGTATAAACTTAATAATAATAATAATAATAATAATAATAAGGCTGCTGCTTGGTTTAGGAGTTGTTGTCGAGCCCCAGGTGGAGCTTCTCACTCATTGTGAGCTTGATTTTCACACATTCAAATCCAACGTTCCTTAGACCCATTTATTTCACAACGATTTGCGTGTGTGTATACTAGTCTTGGTGCTAATGATTCATTAATTTTATATATATATATATACACACACATAAAATAATATTTAGATATTGAAATAAAATAAAAAATGATAAAAAACCGGTCAATATAAATTTATAACCATGATAATCAGGGTTGAGTCAATTCGAGATATCACGTTAAATCTGTAACTTAGATCATGAGATTCAAATAACC